>Ga0193723_1000949_pt1 | contig 11344 bp, 13 predicted proteins | sample H2m2metaG_FD_143042 | JGI IMG/M metagenome (GOLD analysis project Ga0193723, IMG submission 143042) | Soil microbial communities from a riparian zone of the East river system, Colorado, United States - H2m2 | ecosystem: Environmental > Terrestrial > Soil > Riparian zone | place: USA: East River... | reverse complement strand
GCGTGCGCGATCCGCGGGCCGAGATCGCGTGCCGGGTTGATGGCGTAGCCGGTCGTGCCGCCGAGTGAGAGTCCGATGCCCCAGACGAGGCTCCCCACGAGATACGGACCGATCCCGGCAGCCGGACCGGTCGCGCCGACGCTCTTCGAGAAGATCGCTCCAACCACAAAGACGAGCACGAACGTACCGATCACTTCGCTCACGAGATTGGGGAAGAACCGGCGGATCGCGGGGGCGGTACAGAAACAGGCCCGCTTCAGGGACGCGTCCGGTGTTTCCCTCCAGTGGGGCAAGTAGTGCACCCACACCAGCGCGGCGCCAACGATGGCTCCCAGCATCTGGGCGACGATGTAGGGCGCCACTTTCGAGAAGTCGCCGGCGCGCGCCGCAAAGCCCAACGTCACGGCGGGGTTCAGGTGCGCGTCGCTCGAGCCGCAGGCAATCGCGGTAAAGACGCCCGCCATCACGGCAAACGCCCACCCGGCGGTGATCACGATCCAGCCGCTGCCTTCCGACTTCGTGCCCTTCAGCAGCACTCCAGCGACGACGCCATTGCCCAGCAGGATGAGGACCATCGTGCCGAGAAACTCGCCCAGCAGTGGTGAGGTCATGAAGTCCCTTTGTCTGCTCTTGGACCGAGCATGATGAACAACAAACCGCCAATGAACACGACCGCGACTACTGCCGCCACAGCATAGGTGAGAGTGCCTAGACCATATTCGTCAAGCAATGCGCCCCAGACACCGACCAACACCACATCGATCACGAGCAGGATGCACCCGGGTTTCTGCCAGCGCCACGATGGGGGTGGCGGACCGGCCCTCGGTGGCGCGAGGCGCGCGACAATCGCTTCTGCTCGCGCGTGATCTCCGTCGTTCACAACCGCCACCCGCACCCACGTGGCGACCCCCAACCCATGCCGCGAATACTCATCCAGGATGACGGCGGGAATCCCTTCGGCTTCGAGCGCGATTCTGACGCTCTGCGCCCAGCTCGTTGACGGGGTTTGGAGCAGGTTCTTCATCGCGGGTAAACATGGCGCGGTTTCGGTCTTCGGGCACGGTGCTCAGCGGCACAACCGGAATGCCCCGATCTTCGTGGAGTAGGTCGTCGCGTCCTTCTTGAGATAATCGCCCACGTACCAGATGGTGCAGTCGTCAGTGGGATCGATTGCCGTCTGGCTGTAATCCTCCCACCGCATCGTGTTCACCTGCGGCGCCTCCCCTTCCGCCAGGACCGCCTCGTGCAACGTGAGAACGCCGAGCGGGTCGCCGGCGAGGCGCGCGGCGAATCGCTGTCCCGCAAAATTGGGTGTGCCGCCGAACGAATAGCCGATACCGATGTTGCCCTGGCTGTCGATGGCCGGACTCCCCATCCAGCGATACAACCCGTCCGGGGCGTAGGTGCCCTGCTGCCGCAGGCGCAAACTGCGATCCGACGGGGCGACCGAGAACTCATACCACCGCACGCCGCCACCGCCGGCAGCAGTGGCAACCGAGTGCACGGCAACGATCGACTCACGGCCATTTACGTTCCGGTACACCACGCGCGCCATGAGCTTGTCGCCTTGCGCGTCGAGATGCTGGTCGGTGCCCGGTTGGCGGACGCACGTCGTCAGCTGGCCGTCGCACAGGTAATGGTAGGGAGCGACCGCGATCTTCTCCGGCCCCTCGAGGCGCGAGTTTGCGGGATTGGTCCAGTCCACGGAGAAGCGCCAGGCATAAATGCCGTCGTCAGTGAAAATGCCGTGCAGCTGGGTGCCGCCAGCGGCCAGGACGATGTTGGGCGCGCCGGCGGGGGGCAGCGCCTTGCCGTCGAGATCTGCGTTGTTCAGAAAGTTCACGCCGTCCACGATCATGCACTGCTCGGTCGCAGGCTCGCCGCGCAACATGTGGCCGCGATCGACCGCGCAGGTGTGCTTCTGGATGACGTCGTCGCCGGTGCTGGTCGGTACGTAATAGCCGTCGGGCCACACTGCGGGCCGCGGATAATCCGGGAAGAGCGGGCGCAGGAATTCGTAGCGATAGTACGAGCCGAGCGGATCGGGGCTCGTGCTGATGGCATAGCACATGGAGTACGGGCCCTTTTCCTCCGGTGGACGCGGCGGACGTGCTCGGGGTGCGGTGTCAGGCGGCGCAGGTGGCGCCGGCGGCACGGGGGGCGGCACGAACAGTGGCGCCGGCGGTCCGGGCTGATCGGGCACACCGGGCGGGCTGATGTAGGCGCGGTCTGATGCCTTCCACAGCGGCGGTTGATCTGGCCGCTCCCGACTCCGCGTAAAGACCGGCATCACGATGAGCCAGCGGTCGGCGAGCTGATCGTAGCGCACCACCGCATCGCCGTTGTTGTGCGCCTCGCACGCGCCGCCGAACCCCTTGAACAGCGTGTTGGTCGGCACGGGACCGTAGACGATCTCACCGTTCTTCCGGAAGATCGCCATGCGCGTGTTGACGATCTGAAAGACGTAGTCGCGTCCCACGGCCAGCGAGTTGTCGGACGGGTTACGCGGTTCCCAGCGGCCGTGCGGCCCTTGCAGGCCGGCACCCAGGCCGTCGAAGCTCGTGACGAGCGTCGCAGGCGGCCGGCTTCCCTGTTCCGTCTGCTCGACGCCGCCCGGTGAGACGGTCCCTTGGCGCGCTTGGGCGCACGCGGCGATCGCGACGAGTCCCAGGGCTACGAATTGCGGTTTGATCGTCAGCTCGGCTGCGTGCTGTCGTACATGGGAACCCACTCGTAGAGCCCTCGCCAGTTGTCGAACAAAAACAGGACGCCGATGCCGGCGATGGCACCAAGGAGCGCCCCGAGCACCGCCCCCGTCGTAACACTGCCTCGTGCCGTCGCCGTTGATCCCAACGCTCCTCCAGCCGTCGCACAAGCCGCTAGCGTCGCGAACCAAATCGAGAGTGCTCGGCCCGTCCTCCGTCGCTTGTGCCATACGGCCCGTACCCGAGGCAGCGGAAGCACCAACGATCTTCCATTGATCACACGCCCGACGAGCTCACGCCGGTCCAGATCGACCTCCAACAAACGGCATTCGAGCGAGACCCCCTCGTCGGTCTCCAGGCGTACTTCCACAGCTTCGCGCGCGTTATGACCCCCGAAGGCTTCGAGAAGCCGTGAGCGTCTGGCGTTCTCGGCGGCATCGGCGAAAGCTTCCCAGCGCAGCTGCTGAACTGAAGGCATGGTGGCTTAGTGTGTCAGCGACTGTCGCGCGATGCGCAGCGTGCCCGCGGCGCATGCCGCGCCCAGGGCAGCGCTGATTGCGAGCGTAATCAACACGAATCGAACGTCTGCCAGCACGTCGGAGTCAAATCCGTTCGCCACGACGTCCCAGATCATCGCGACGCCCGGTACCGCGGCGGCTCCCACGGCACCCCACATCGTCGTGCGCGCGACCGTCAGATCCGCAAAGGTGCGGCGCCGTTCGGCGATCATCAGCACGATGGCAAAGCCAGCCCCACTGATGGCTCCCCACAAGGTCCAAAACAAAACGACGTACCATCGCCAATTCGGATTACAGTAGAGGAGTTGGGCTCGCCAAGAAACAGCACCACGCCCAGGCCCACCAGAAGCCAGACAATCGCCCACGTGAGCGCCGTTCCCAGAACACCGCGGATCCGGTGCATATGCGGAGCTCCTTTCAGACTAGATCACGAACACGATGGCGGTGACGGCCACCGCAACGAGCAATGACTTGAGGTGGACCGCGCGAGCCTGACTTCTTACCCGCGCCAGCTCCACCGGATCGGTGATCGGCTCAGCGCCTGTGTCCATGTCGCGCCGACCGCGCGACGCGAGCCGGACTCAGGTCTTATCGAGCGCTTGAAAGATTCCCAGCGCGCCGATCCAGAGCGGCACGAACAGGCCGAGCCGCCAGGGGCGCGCTGCATCGACCGCAAAGAGCAGCAGACCGAGAAGCGCCGCGGCGCCGAGCGAGACACCAGCAAACGTCAGGCGCCGTCGTTGACCACGTGGTCCGATATTGGGGATTTTCACTACCTCAACGTTTGGCGATCTCCAGCCTGCGTCAAGACTTCACACCCTTCACAAGCAGCCAGAGGGTCAACGCGCCCTCCCCCAGAATGGCGATGGGGATGATGAAAGGCGCCAGGTGCGCCCCGATCGTCGGCGCGAGAAAGTTCGTGAAGGAGTTGATGACGTAACTCGCGCCGCCGAGCATCAGCAACACACCCAGGGCCCGCGGAATCAACGTTGACCGCGTGATCAGATATCCGATCGCGAGGATCTGCGCGCCAAAAAAGACCATCGCGATGAAGAAGCCTTGAGCCGGCGGGTTGGACCGCACGAGCGCGAGCGCTGCCCCACTGGCGACACCGGCCAGACCGCAGAATGCCGCGAATAGAGAAATCGCTGGATCCACGGGCTGGAACAATTGATAGAGGAGAACGGTGACGCCCAGGTAGACCAGCCCACCGAATTGGTTGGCGGCGAACGCCAGCCGCGGCAGCCCGGACTGCGTCGCGACAGCGAGCACACTCACTGCGATGACGACCAGCCAGAGGGTGCCTGCCCACCGCGCGGTACGACGTGGGTCGTTCATTGCGCCTCCCGGACCGCAACACCTTTCACGATCAACCACCCCGCGAGCGTCAATTCAAAGATGGCCACCGGTATCCAGCTGAGCTGGACGATCGTATCGGACAGCACCCCGCCAACCTGGAGAAACAGCGCCACCACAACCAGTGCCGAGCTAAAGACCCCGAGGTCGGCCAGCCATGCGGGAACCATGCGGCCGCGCCGCAGCAGCCAGGCAAACAGCGTACTGCCGACGCCAAAGAAGATCGCGGCGACCAGCGGGACGCGCTCGAGCACGAGCGCTCCGATCGCCTGAGCTGCCGCGGCGTCGGATGCCGCGGCTCCGGTTGCCGTCACGAGCGCAAGGAGTGCCAACGTCGCCGGAGTCGCTGCGGCACCAATGACGCCTTCGGCAACGCGACATGTCAGCCCGAGCATCGCAATGTCGGGATCTTCGTCCCGCGTGATCGCGTACAGCGTCACGGCGAGAACGAGCGCGCAGAAACAGCTGAGTAGTCCGAGCACCGCGGCCACGTGTACCTCCCCGCTGTGCTGCGCCATGGTCGCCAGTTTCGCGGCCATCCCTTCCCCTTTTGTCGCCCCATCGAACAGGACCATGCTGGGAAAGGCGACGGCGATGTAGAGTAGGTACGCGATGCCGGCGACCGTCGCGTTCGTTCTGCGCGTCATGGTGATCTCGCTGTAGGCTGGGAGGGTCACGGACCCAACGGCGAGCGCCAGGACGAGGTTTCACAAGGCTACTTGCGGTCCGCCACCACACGCGCAAACTGATCTCATGAAACAAGCAGACCTCAGCCGGCGCACTTTTGTAAAGCAGTCGGCTCTAGCAGCGGTCACGCCGCTGCCGCTCGCATCCCTTCCCGAGGAGTCCGCCACCACGAACCTGAGAGTGGTCTGCGTCGGGGCCCATCCGGACGATCCGGAGTCCGGCTGCGGCGGAACGCTGGCGCGCTATGCGGCGCTCGGTCACGCGGTGACGATCGTCTATCTCACGCGGGGCGAGCGCGGCATCGACGGGAAGTCCCTGGACGAAGCGGCGCGGATTCGCACCGCCGAGTGCGAAGCGGCCTGCCGCATCATCGGAGCGAAGCCGGCGTTCTTTGGGCAAATCGACGGCGCGACCGAAGTGACGCGCGCCCAGGTGGATGCGATGCAGCGACTGCTCGCCGCCCAGTCACCCGACGTGCTGTTTACGCACTGGCCAGTGGACACGCACATGGATCATCAAGTGGCGAGTGTGCTCACGATCCGGGCGTGGATGAACCTCAAGACTCCACTCCTCTACTTCTTTGAGGTCAACACCGGCAGTCAGACCGAGGGGTTTTTTCCCAACACCTACGTCGACGTCTCGGCGGTGGTCGATCAGAAAAAGCGAGCGCTGTTCGCGCACATCAGCCAGGACGGCCAGGGCATCTGGCGCGAGCATCACGAAGTCATGGCGCAGTGGCGCGGGCGGGAAGTCGGCGTCGCCGCAGCGGAAGCGTTCGTGCATCTCAATCGCGATCAGACCAGCGCCCTGCCCGGCTTATGAAAAAATCCATTGGCGACAACATGATCCCGAAGGACTGGGGCTTCGAACGCGGCCTCGACCTCATCAAGAAGGCCGGATTCGACGGCATCGAGCTGTGGCTCGGCGACGTCGCCTGGTTCCAGATGGCGACCACCGATGCGCAGGTGCGCGAGCTGCGCCGCAAAGTCGAAAACGCGGGGCTCGTCGTCTCCAATGTCTCGACCGGATTGCATTGGGCATCGCCCCTCTCGGCGCGAGATCCCGCCGTGCGCGCGCAGGCGGCGCGGATTGTGGAGCGCCAAATCGAGACCGCAACGTTGCTCGGCACGGACGCAATCCTGGTGGTCGCCGGCCTCGTGACGGACGAGGTTCCCTACAATGAGGTCTACCAGCGCTGCGTCGAGGCGCTCAAGCCCCTCGGCGAAAAGGCGGGACGCGCCGGCGTGAAAATCGGGTGCGAAAACTGCAACTCGGAGCAGCGGTTTCTCCTCAGCCCACGCGAATTCTGGCAATTCCTCAACGACGTGAACCATGCAGCGGTCGGGATTCATCTCGACGTCGGCAACATCCACGACACCGGATTTGCCGAGCAGTGGATCGAGATCCACGGGCCGAGGATCACCCGGATCCATCTGAAAGACGTGCTGAAGCACCGCGGGCGCTCGGGCGATCAGAGCGTGTACACGAATCTGTTTTTGGGCGACAACAACTGGCCGGCCATTCGTGCAGCGATGACCAAGGTCGGTTACGACGGTTGGCTGATCGCCGAGATGGAGGCGCGGTACCGGTACGCGCCGGACCAGCAGTTCTACGACACCGCGCAGGCGATGGATCGGCTGATCTCGGGGAGGCTCTAATGGACCTCACGCGGCGCGAATTTCTCGGCTACACGGCCGGCGCGGTTGGCATGTTGTCGCTGCCCCAACAGCAGGCTCTGGCGGTCCAGCCGCGGTCGGAGCCATTCCAGAGATGGTGGACCATGTATTCCGATCCGAGCAGCTACGACTGCGAGTCCATGCGGGGCTACTGGTCGACGCTTTCACCGAAACCGTGGTCGGCTTCGGCGGGAGACCGGGATCCCTTCGCGCGCTTGTCGCTACTGATCGCGCCCTATGTCGTGTCGTTACTGCCCTACTTTGTCGACTGCCTCACTTGTGCTCTCCAACGTGGTACCACGGTTGTGATGGAATCGGGGGCAGGATTCGCCGATCACTGCACATTTCGCCAACACCGCCGTTGGCTCCGCGAGAACCTGGCGATACGCGTGGTTTCGCCGCGCGATCCGTGGGCGAATCACTCCCCGGCAGGCGCGCGGTATCTCGAATTCACCTGGCCTCGCAGAGTCAAGATTCGCGATTTCGGCCCCGTCGTCGCCCCCGCCGATCAGCAGCCGGGTGACGTCATCGCGTGGGCCGGTGATTTGGCCGTCGCGTTCCGCCGCCGAGTCGGCAAGGGGACACTGATTTATCTCGGCTCGCCCGTCGGCCCGGCGCTGTGGGCCGGGGACGCCGACGCGAGACGCTGGTTGTACGCGGTCGCCGACGCGGCGTGATCGCAGCACTCGCGCTGTGTGTCGTCGCCGTACAGCAGCACGCCGACTCCGCCGTGCTGGTGTGGGGCGGCGACGCCGAGGGCGGTGCTCCGTTCGTCGAGGCTGATCCCGCCAATCCCTCGCGCGTGCGCGGCTTCGACGTCGAGGTCGCCGAGCGCATCGCCCGTGGACTCGGGCGCCGGACGACCCGCTTCGTCCAGGTGCAGTGGTCCAACATCGACCAGTCGGTCGAACGCAGCGACTTCACGCTCGGCCTCTCCGGGGTCGAGGACACGCCGGTGCGCCGGGCTCGACACGCGGTCACCATTCCGTATTTCGAATTCCGCGAAGTGCTCGCGGTACGACGAGGAGATACCGGCCGTATCCGCGGCCTCGCAGACTTACGCGGCCGTCGCGTCGCGACGCTCGGCGCCACGATCGCATATGACTTGCTCCTCGCCGCGCGCGAGTCCACCGGTCTGATCCCCCTGTCCTACGACGACGACGTCCATCCGTACGCAGATCTGGTCGCGGGCCGAGTGGATGCGGTGTTACTGGACCACATCATCGCCCAGCGCGCGCTGCGCCGAGCTGGTGGAGCAGCGTTCGTAATCCAGGCACAACCGGTCGCGGTGGGCCACTACGTCGGCGTCCTCGCGCGCACGGACTCCGTGCTGCGTGATTCCGTGGACGCGGTCCTGCGCGAAGCGATGCGCGACGGCTCGCTGGAGCAGATCTTCCGCCGCTGGGAGGTCTGGGACCCGAGCCAGATGACTCTGTTCGAGCGCGTGACGCGCACCAACGCGGCAGCAAGGGCGGCAGGGGCGGCAACGGCCAACTCGGCTCTCGCCTATCTCCCGTCACTTGCCCGGGCCGCCGTGGTGACGCTGCTCCTCTCCTTCTCGTCGATGGCGCTCGCCGTCATCGTCGGGCTCGGGGTCGCGTCGGCGCGGGTGTACGGATCGGCTTGGCTCCGCGCCGCGACGACGGTGTACGTCGAAGTCATTCGCGGCACGCCGTTGCTGCTGCAGCTGTTCGTCATCTATTACGGGCTGGCCGGCGTGGTGCGGCTGCCGGCGTTCCTGGCCGCGGTCCTGGCCCTCGGCCTGAACTACGCCGCCTACGAGGCGGAGATCTACCGCGGTGCGCTCGAGGCGGTGCCGCGGCCCCAGCTGGAGGCCGCGCGCACGCTCGGCTTGTCCGAGCTCCAGATCCTGCGGCTCGTGCGCGGACCGCAGGCGCTGCGCTTCGCGCTCGCGCCGATGACCAACGATTTCGTCGCGCTGCTCAAAGACTCCTCGCTCGTCTCCGTCATTACCGTCGTCGAGCTGACCAAACAGACGGCGATCTACGCGACCAACGTGGGGAGCTGGGTCGTTCCCGGCGCACTCTGCGCCGGGGTGTACCTGGCGATGTCGCTGCCGCTCGCGCGTCTGGCACGCCGGCTCGAGCGGCGCTGGAGCCCGGCAGCGTGAGCGCGCTGCTCGTGATCGACCGGCTGTCGGTCCGCTACGGCTCGCGCGACGTGCTCCGCGCGTTGTCGCTCGAAGTCGCACGCGGCGAGATCGTCGCGCTGATGGGCCCGTCGGGTGTGGGAAAATCGACGGCGCTGCGCGTAGTCGCAGCACTCCAGCCGTTCGAAGACGGACGCATCGTCGTCGACGGATTCGCGCTCGCGCCCGGACCGGTGCCGCCGGAGTCGCGGCTCGTCCCGCTGCGGCGCCGGGTGGGGCTCGTCTTCCAGGCGCATGCGCTGTTTTCGCACCTCACGGCGCTCGACAACGTGACGCTCGCGCTGCGGCACGTCCTGGGGCAAAGCCCCATCGAGGCGGACGCGGTCGCGGAGCAGCTCCTGGCGTCGCTCGACGTCGGCTCGCGCGCCGGCGCGTGGCCGAGTCAGTTGTCGGGCGGTGAGGCGCAGCGGGTCGCGATCGCGCGGGCGCTCGAGCCGAATCCTCCATTGCGAGGGCTACTGATCGCGACGCACGACACGGAGTTCGCACGGGAGAATGCTGACCGAGTCGTCAGTCTAACGGTGTGACGTCCGGCCGTCCGCTATCAGCTCCACGCTCGTGAGCGGCGACAAACCTCGGTAGACGCGGCCACTTGACCGTTGAAGCGGACTCGCCAGGGAAGCTCGAGGTCCGGACGCCGGACGACTTGGGCCATCGAGATCAAAGCCAGCTCGATGTTGAAGTCCCGTATCACCCAAACCCGACGCAGGCTGTCACACGTTGTGGCAGGGCCGTAGCGGCGATCCAGCTGGCGACTGAGCGAATCGAATACCGCGAACGCTTTCTCCCGCAGCGCGGGCCGCCAGCTCCGCGCGAACCATACCGTCCGACCCGTGGAATCGCGCATCAGGGCGAACGTCTCGCGCGAGGCGAACGTGCCACGGCAATACGTGAAGGGACCCTTCACCGGAAGGAAGACATCGGCTTTGGGTGGTACCGGCTCGCACTTGGGCCGGTCGGCGAGCGGCGCGATGAACTGCGGCAGCTGGGCGAGGGGATTCTTGTTGGGCTGGCAGTCGGACGCGACGATGACGACGAATGCCGCAAGGACTCCCCGAGGGGTGACGCTCATACTCTCGAGAGCGGCGCGTCGGCCAATACGAGCGGATACACGAGAGCTGCTAAGACCGTATGCGATCCTGCCAGCAGCCAGAGGTTGGGCCAACGACGATACAAGAGCGACCACGCAATCCCACCCAGGAACGTCACCGCCATCAGAACAGCGTTGCCAAAATGCACGCAGGCGAACGCGACCGCCGTTATCAATACCTGTAGAGCGGGCGCGCGAACCAGCATCATCAGCCGTCGATGTAGCAAACCCTGAAACGCCAGCTGCTGGACGAGTGCCCACGCCGGATACAGGGCGAGGAGAACCAAGACATCTGACAGGCGAACCTCAGCACCACGCAGCGCTGCAACGCCGATCAATCCGCCAGCCGCGACAACGGTCATGATTCCGACGGGAAGAAGGCCATCGCGGAGGTTGTCCGTACGAAACCCCAGCGCCCGCCATGACTCGGTGCGTCGGCGTATGAGGTAAATCGCGTACACTGCGAGCACCACACCAACTGCCACGAATGACCAGCGCTTCGGAACCTGAAGGGCCTCGAGGATGACGTAGCCTCCCGATACTCCGACCACGGCGAGGACATCGATGATCGCGTTCTGTCGCGAGGGGCCAATCGACGTCACGCTCACGGGGCAATGATCTTGCGGAAGCAGCGAATCTGTACGGTCTCCTGAAAGCCGAGCGCGCGGTGCGCGGCAGCACTCACCTGATTATCGATCAGCGCATCGGACGCAAACTCGGTGCATCCTTGTGACCGAGCCCAGTCCTCCGCCGCGCGCACGAGAGCCTTCCCGACGCCTTGCCGGCGTGCGTCGGGCACGACGTACCAGCCCTCGAGGTACGCGACGTGGTCAGTCACGCAGTCCTCCGCGTACGATCGTATCGAAAGCTCAGCGAAACCGACGGCGTCTCCGGCGGAATTGACCGCCAGGAGTGTCGCCTGGGGCTGGCGCAGCTTCCCGGCTAGGAACTGGTCGACCTCGGCGCGGTGCTCGGACTCCGAGCCTTCCGGCCATAACGCGCAGCGCATTCGTAGCCACGCGCCGGCATCGGAGGACGTGACCGGCCGGACCCGAATCGGTGACTCGTTACGCTCGCTCATAGACCCCAAACGACCAGTGCGCCGGCGACGGAAAGCGTGGCCCACGCCACCCCGACGCACG
>Ga0193723_1000947_pt1 | contig 11354 bp, 12 predicted proteins | sample H2m2metaG_FD_143042 | JGI IMG/M metagenome (GOLD analysis project Ga0193723, IMG submission 143042) | Soil microbial communities from a riparian zone of the East river system, Colorado, United States - H2m2 | ecosystem: Environmental > Terrestrial > Soil > Riparian zone | place: USA: East River... | reverse complement strand
GTCATCGCCGCCTTGGGTCTCATCGGCATGTTTCGGAACATCACCACGATTGTTGCGCCGGTTGCGGAGGTGAACAATTACCTGCTGCCGCTGTTCATGATCATTCTCGGCGTTGCATTCATCCGGTGGCGCACCAATGCGGCCGCGGAACAATCGAATGCCCGGAGCGCGCCATGAAATGGATCGTCGCCAAGATCAAGTGGATCATGCTGATCACCGGCATTCTCACGGCCTCGATGTTCTACAACGCCATCGCGCCAGACGCGGCGCTCCGCTCGTCCTTCGGCCAGGGTCTCGAAGGCCCGCTCGCCGAGCTGATCGTGCGCAACTGGGGCGTGCTCGTCGGGCTCGTCGGGTTGATGTTGATCTACGGCGCGTTCGTCCCGCCCGCGCGCCGGCTCGTGCTCTCCGTCGCCGCGCTCAGTAAGGCCGCCTTCGTGATCCTGCTGCTCACCGTCGGCCACGACTACCTCGGCCAGCGGATCGGCGTCGCGCTTTGGGTCGACGGGCTCGAGGCGCTGCTCTTCGTCACGTATCTGTTGGGCACGCGCCATCTGGCGCGAACCGTGCCCTAAACGGTCCCTAAAGGACATGCGCTTCAGCGCACGGGATAAAAAACGGGGATCATTATCGATCCACGAACTCAGGGCTACGAGCCGTGATTATGACGTTTCGAGCGCCATCTGCACCAATCTCCATACTCGGTGTACAATTGCGACACATCCGACCCTTCGCCGAGGTAACATGCGCTCGCTCGCCATCCCACTCGCACTGATCGCAACGGCTCTCGGTACGACTGAACTCGCCGCGCAGGACGACGGCTGCAGCGACACGAGGTACCCCTCGCCGCTCCCCACGCCCACGGCGCTGGTGGATTCCGCCCGGGCAGTCGCTGACCTCGCGGTGTTCGCGAAGTCCAAGCCGATGCTCTTTAGCCTCCTGTTCAACCCCGGCGATTCGCTCCCGCACATTCGTCCGCTCGACAAGAGCGATTCGGCAGCTGCCGTCACGCTCAGCAATTACGTGCGACGTCAGCGGCCGGCCGACCTGTGGGCGATTCGCGTCCGCATCGTTGGCGGGGACGCGCCGGCACTCGCGCTCGAGCACTCGACGTATTGTCCCCCCGTGCCACGCTACCCCGTCTCGAATCGCCCGGCCATCATTGCGACGCGGAACGTGCCACGGCAGCAGCCGATCGCGCTGACGCCGCGGGGGATCGTCGTCCACGCCGAGGCATTGGTGGCAGCGGATGGACGGGTCATCCGTGCTCGCGTCACCCAATCATCCGGTTCTGCGAACGCTGATTATCAAGTCGTCCGCGAGCTCCAGCGGCAGCATTTTCAGCCCGCGCGACTCGATGGCGAGCCGATCGAAGCCCTGTATCGAACCGGCGAGGAGTCGCCGAGACCGTAGATGCTTCTCCTCGCCCTCCTCCTCCAGCTCCCCCCCCCCGACTCGCTGCCGCCCAGGCCCCCCGCCGCGCCGCCGGCGGCCTGGCTCGCCCTGATCGGCGCGTACGCGGCGGCGAGCAACACGCTCTACGTCTATGAGGACCGCGGTGCCCTCGCGCTGCTCCTGAAGCCCTCGGCGCCGGCCCGCCTAGCCCAGGCGTCGGAATCGGTCTTCACGTTCATGGGTCCGCGGCTCTATGACGCCGAGCGCGTCGTGTTGCGCGCGGGCGAAATCCAGCTGGGTGGCGTGACACTGCACCGGCTGGCGATGGGTCCCGCCGACGGCGGGCAGCTCCGGCTCCCGCCGCTGCGGCCGGTCGCGGAGCTGCTGCAAATCGATCGTCGCCTGATTCCGCCCGCCGAGAGCGGAGCCTTTCTGGCTCCCGATCTCGTCGAGCCGGCACGCCTCGATTCCACGATTCACCTGGACGTCCGTTATGCGACGACCAACAATTTCCTCGGCAGCGTGTTCTACTCGTCGGCGCACGCCTTTCTCCAGCGACCAGCGGCGGACGCACTCGTGCGCGCGGCGCGGGTGCTCAGGCCCCTGGGCTATGGGCTGTTGATCCACGACGCCTACCGGCCGTGGTATGTGACGAAGGTCTTCTGGGACGCGACGCCGCCCGCATCGCGCTGGCTCGTGGCCGATCCCGCGCAGGGCTCGAAGCACAACCGCGGGGCGGCGGTGGACATCACGTTGTACGACCTTGCGAGCGGGCGGCCGGTCGAGATGCCTTCGACCTACGACGAGGCGACGCCGCGCGCCGTGGCCGATTTCCCCGGCGGCACGTCGCGGCAGCGGTGGCACCGCGCCCTGCTGCGCCGCGTGCTCGAGGCCGAGGGGTTCGCGGTCAACCCGAGCGAGTGGTGGCACTTCGATTATCGCGACTGGCAGCGCTATCCGATTCTGAACCGGACGTTCGAAGACTTGCTGCGGTGAGGGCTTTGCGAATGCGTGAACGGGTGCTAGCCTCTGAAGGGTAGGCCGCCGCCGCCACCCCAAACCGGAGCCCCCTATGCGTGCAGCCCGGCTCTTCCTGTGTCTTCCACTGCTCGCCGCCGCCGCAGGATGCGGATTCGCGTTCACGCATGGGCCTCCAGCCGGTCACGAACAGCTGGAATACATCCCGTGCACCGACAATAACGCCGGTCCGGTTCTCGATCTCGTCTGGGCTGGCTTGAATGTCGTGGGCGCGATCGCCGTGTCGGCCGATCCCGATAGCTACGACCAGCCCGGCCTCACCATCGCATCGGGGTTTGCCTGGGGGATATTCTCGAGTTTCTCGGCCGCGAGCGGGTTCAAGAAGGTGTCCGCCTGCCAGCAGGCGCGCCAAGCCCTGGGGCAGCGTCAGGCCGCGCGCGGCATGACGCCCGTGACCTTTACGGACAGTGGGAGGGTGGTGCACGTCGCCATCAATCCTGCGGCGGATACCCTGGCGGTGGGTGCCCAACGCCAGCTCGTCGCAGTCGCCCACACCTCGAGCGGCGCCGCACTGTCCAACAGCACGGTCATCTGGTCGTCGTCGAACGATGCGATCGCGTCGGTGAGCAACGCGGGGCTCGTGACGGCGCACGCCGCGGGGACGGTCGTCATTGCCGCCAACACGAGCAACGTCGTCGGGACAGCGACGATCGTCGTCACCGCGCCGCGCTAACGTTTCGATCCTCGATGTAGGAGTGATTTCCCAGACGTCGTGTTATCCGTGTCCTGAAGGACCCCTAAAGGACAGGCGGCTCGGCCACTTCACGCGTCCTAAAGGACGCCGCGTGCGCTCTTTCGGTTATCGCTTCGGCCCACCCGGCCGACAGTCTTCAATATGCCGGTGCGCATTTACGCTCACCTCTCGTGGATCTGCTGGGCGCGGCTTCCGTTGATCGACGAATTGGTGGCGAAGTTCCTCCAGCCATTTCTCCTCGCCGAGGCCAAGCGCCACGGCGCGCGCGTGATCGAGATCGGCGTTGTGCCGGATCACGTCCATCTCCTTCTCGAGCTCCCGCCCGCATACGACGTTCCCCGATTGGTCCAGGGTCTCAAAGGCGCAAGCGCGCGGCTCGCGAACCGCGACGGGCACTCCCGCAACAAATCTCTCCGGTGGGAGAAGGGCTATGATCTGCGGTCGGTGGGAATGAAGCAGCTGCCGCAGGTCGCGAACTACATCCGGCTCCAGGAACTCAAACACGGAAGCCCAGGCCAGACACGAAAAGCGGAGCGCCCTTAAGGGCGCGCGTCGTGGCCGAGCCGGCGCTTCAGCGCACGGATACCACGCTACGCTCGCACGAATGCAAATTGACGGGGTAGGATCAGCCGAACCAGAGACTCCGGAGTTCGTTATGCGAACCCTCGCCATCACGATCGCCGTCATCGCGACCGCCCTCGCCCCGCCGTTGAGCGCCCAACGGAAAGACTGGAAAGACTGCAAAGAAACGAGGAACCCAAAACGGCTCCCGCCTGTGAGTGCGCTCGTCGACTCTGCTCGCGCCCTCGCCGAGCTCGCAACGATCAGCGCCCCGAGCGGGATGCTCTTCAGCCTCGTGTTTCTCGAGGGCGATTCGGTGCCACTCGTGCACCCCCTCTACGAAACCGATAGTACCGCCGCCAGCATCATGGCGCGCTGGGTCCGGCTGCAAAAACCGTCGCAGCTGTGGGGGATTCGCGTCCGCGTCGCTCAAGGCCCCTCGCCCCAGTTAACCCTGGAACGAGCAGTCTATTGTCCGCCGGCGGTGCTCGAAGGAAGCCTGGACGGTGCTCGGTTGGTCGCGATTGAAGTGCAGCCGTCGGATCACGGGCCGAGTAACGGCCGCGGGCGCGTAACCGTCCGGCTCGAGGTGCGCGTGTCGGACGACGGCCTGCCGATCACCGTCAACATCACGCAGTCCACCGGCTTCCAGGAGTTTGACGAGCAAATCGTGCAGCAGTGGCGGGGCATACGATTTCACCCTGCGTTGCTCGATGGCCTCCCGGTGGAAGCGTGGTACAAAACCGACGGACAATCGCCGAGACTATAACTCGCGCCTTCGCGAAACGCAGCGTAGTCTAGGGGCGGGAGGGCTCTCGCCCGATGACACAGCCCCGCATCCTGTTCGCAATCATCTTGCTGACCCTTGGCGCGGGGATATCGGCGCGCCGTTGGTTCGTGCAGCCGAGAGAAGGTGCGGGATCGGGCTCCAGCCTGCCCATCTGCAGCGCCTCGAGTGAGCCGGGAGCAAGCTGCCGGCTGCCGGAGGCCGGCTACCCCCTGACGATCGGTGGCGTCCCCAGCGCGGCTGTCAGCGTCGCATTCTTCGCCGCGGTCGCCATCGCGCTGGTCCTCGCTCTCTTGGGCAGCGCCGCCTTGCAACACCGCATCACGACCATCGCGTTTCGGCTCGTCGCGGTCGCGGTCGCCGTCGACCTGGTGTTACTCGTGCTGCAGATCGCGGTGTGGCGGAATCTGTGCACGCTCTGTCTCGCGACCTACGGAGCGACGCTCGTCGCCGCCGTGCTGCTGTTCCGTCCGCTCGGCACGGCGCCGGCAGCCACCGAACCAGGGGAGACACGGATGTTCATGGGCGGTTGGCTGCTCGCGACCGCGGGGCTGCTCGTGGCCATTGCGGGCGGCGAGCTGTGGCAGCGCCAGCAGGCGCGCGTGTCGCAATTGCAGCTGACACTCGACGACTCTGGCCGGCGCGAGCAGTACCTCGAAGACAGGGCGGTGGTCCGGTTTCAACAGGCGCCGGTGGTTTCCTTTGACCTCCAAGGCGCGCCACGGTTCGGCGCCCCGGATGCTCCGATCACGGTCATCGAGTTCATCGACTATCAGTGCCCGATTTGCCGGCAGCTCTCCGGCTATCTGGACGAGTATCTGGCCGGGACCCACGGCCGCGTGAGCTGGTATTTCAAGAATCTGCCCCTCGACCGGGAATGCAATCCGACGCTGCCCGAGAACTACCATCCGGGCGCGTGCTGGATGGCGCGGGGAGCGGTCTGCGCGCACCAGGCGGGCAAGTTCGTGGAGTTCTACCGGGCGTCCTTCGCCGCGGAACGGGCGAATCCCGGCCTGGCCGATGTCACCAAACTCGGTGCCGGTATCGGACTCGATCGCACGCGCTACGCGGCGTGCGTCACGTCGCCTCGGACCGTGGAGGCCGTCGCGCGCGATGTCGCCGATGCGCTTCGCAGTCAGGCGCAAGGGACCCCAACGCTGTTCATCAACGGTCGGCGCGCCCCGCTCTGGACGTATCTCGAGCGACTCGTCGCGGTTGAGGAAGCGCGCAGCGGCGTTGCGAAGGCGGATTCCGCTCGCTGAGGCCACGCTTCACCGTGCTCTTCGCTCAGTCACCGTAGCGACGACCTACAGAGCAGTGAGGTGTTTGGCACCGTGATGCGATGATCCGATCACGCTCCGTTCCACTGACGATCCCATCATACGGGGCCAGGGACGCCGAGCGTTGCGATGCTGCGTCGGGACACCGGGAACGCCAAGTGTCATGAAGGGTGCGGGTGTGGCGGAACGGCAGACGCAGAGCTCTCACAACGCTCGGGGCGAAAGCCCGTGTGGGTTCGATTCCCACCATCCGCACGCTGGCTTGACTCGGCACCGTCGCCGAGCATACAATGTCAGTGCGTTGTGAGTGCTCTGCGTGATGCTCTGTCACGCAACAAAGGCCGCGGATCGCTCCGCGGCCTTTGTGTATCTACATCCAGTCTTAAGAGCGAGTGACGCTGTACACGCCGCAGGCCGTGAACTCGATCGTCACGGTCATGGTCTGGCTACCCCGGGTCACGACCGCCGTGATCTTGCCTGCATCGAAGCGCGGCGCGTCCGTGCAGCTCGCATCGTAATGGAGCGCCGGGTTCGTCGTCACCGTGAGTGAGTAGGACCGGTGCGCCCGCGTCCACGACGAGGTGCCGTTCACCGACCAGCTGCCACTTGGCAGCAAGGCGTCCCGCATGATCGTGCCGGCCACGTCGGCCGTGAAGGTGGACTCCCAGGTGCGCACGTGTTCCGCCGTGCTGCCGTTCGCGTACACGTAATCGGTGCGGAAGTTGGTCTCGCTGCTGCGCAGCGTCGTGCCGTCATGCGACGCCCGGCGCTGGCCGTTGTCCGTCACCGACGTCTTCGCGCCCGTGAGCAGGCGCACCGTGACGCGCGTGAAGTCGGTGAACACGCGCTCGACCGCGTGGTCGGCGGCCGATTTCGTCGGGTCGATCAAGTCAATGGTGCCCGAGAGCGAATCGATCGAGAGCGGATGGGAGATGATGCAGCCGCTGTAGTCAAATCGCACCGAGTCGGGGACGCCGTCGCTGTCCGAGTCCGTCACCGGCGTGGGGCTCTTCGTCGGGATGCACTGCGTTGCGGTGCTCGAGCCGGCCGGCGCGGAGGCCAGGGCGCCGTTCGAGCCATCCAGCGTCGCCGTGGTGATCTCTCCGGCGACGTCGTCGAGCACCGTCGTCGCGAGGCTTTCCGCCTGGACTTGAGACAAGACGGGCGTGGCGGGTGCCGTACTCCCGTCTTTGTTGCAGGCCGCGACGCCCAGGGCAAGGGCGACGGCCGTTCCGAGCGCGAGTAGCGAGGGTCGAGCGGTGCGCATCAGTCGTATCCTCCAGAGTCACGGACGCTAGGAATGAGTTGGTGTGGTCTGCGGGTTGGAGACGCGCGGGATCGGAGTGTTGTTAAGGCGCTTCAGAGGGCGCGTCGATCACGGGAGTTTGGGTCACATGACAACAGTAGGGGCGCAGCATGCTGCGCCCCTACTGTTTACTGCGCGCCGGTCTCTACTGCGCGCCGGTCGCTGCCGTATTCGCCAGGTCCGTCACCACCCCGGCGAGCTTCTGGACCTTCGCCTGATCCGTCGACGTCGCGGCATCCTGCCCTAGTGAGCTCGCCAACTGGGTCAACGCGTCGCGACGCGCATTCCCCTGGCTCTTCTCCGCCTGAGCGAGTGCCTGCCGCACCGCCTTCACGCGCAGGATCGCCAGGCCGTTCGAGCGCTCGAGCTGATCGACATACGCGCGCGCCACCACGAAGCTCGCCGGCCAGGTGACCTTCGGCTGATCCTGTGTGTTGAAATAGTCGAGATGCACGAGCTTCGCGGCCTCGATCTCGTTCCGCGAAATCAGCCCGCTCGGCACCAGCTCGAATACGTCGAGCCCGCGCGCAATCTCGGAGCTGTAGATGTAGCCGTTGTACCAGTACGCCGACCACGTGCCGCCGTCCGCGGGCTTCGTGCCGTCCACCGGGCCGCGGTCGAAGAACGCGACTTCCTTGGGATGCGCGGCGTCGGTCCAGTCGAAAATCGACACCCCGCCCTGATACCACGACTGCACCATGATGTCGCGCCCGGGAATCGGGATGAGCGAGCCGTTGTGCGCGACGCAGTTCTCGTTCGCCGTCTGTGCCGCCAGCATCTTGTAATAGCTCTGGAACGTCATCTGGCCGTCGCGCAACGTGAACAGCGCGTCGGCGCCCCACTGGGGCTTGTCGAACGACCGGCACTTGGGCTGCCCGCCGCCGCCCCACTCGTCGGTAAACAGCACCTGCGTGCCGTCATTGTTGAACGTCGCGGAGTGCCAGTAGGAGAAGTTCGAGTCGGAGACCGCGCCGATGCGCACCGGGTGCGCCGGATCCCGGATATCGAGCAGCAGCCCGTAGCCGCCACACGCGCCGCCCGCGAGCCCGATGGCCGGATAGACGGTGATGTCATGGCACTGGTTCGGCCCGGTCCGCCGCCGGTTGTTGATGCTGAACCTGGCGTCGATGAGGCTCTGAATGTTGGTGCGCAGCGTCGCGCTATCGGTCCCCGTCGGCGTGCCCGTGCCGCCGCGCGCCTTCACGATGCTGTCCAGCATGGGCGTGGTGAAGCGCGGCCCCAACGCGCGCTCCATGCCGAACAGCTGGACGGTGAACCCGCCGTGGGTCCGCGCGCTGTCGGCGACGCGCCGCGCTTCGACGACGTCCTCCTGCGCCTCGGCATGCGTCGGCGGCGGCGCGAGCGAGTCGAAGATCCTGGGCGAGCTCACGATCGCGGCCTGCTGCGGCGCGGCGAGCGGCACCCGGATGACTTCGATCCGGAACAGCGAGCTGTTCGGGTTCGAGTCGGGCGACTGCCGCACGCAGCCCGACAGCTCTGTCGGCGAGCGCACGGGCGCCGAGCCCGAGACGTAGACGTACACGTTCGCGGTGTCGTTCGGACTGACCACGACGGTGTGGGTGTGCGAGCCGCGGCATGTCTGCACGTTCGCGACATACTTCGGATTGGCGATATCGGTGATGTCGAAGATGCGGATCCCGCGCAGCCGTTCATGGGATACCGAGTCGTGCACGCCGGCGCTGGTGCAATCGAGCCGGCCGCCCGTGCCTTCGCCGGAGACGAAGAGCAGATTCCGGAACACCGACACGTCGCTCTGCGAGGCCGGGCAGAAATACCCGATCTTGAGCGTGGGACGCGACGGCGTCGTGATGTCCCACACCTCGTAACCGTTGTAGTTGCCCTGAATCACGAAGTTCTTGGAGAAGGCGAGATCGGAGTTCGTCGAGCCGATGAAGTTCTGCGAGGGCGGCGTGTTGTTGATCAGCCGCAGATTCCAGGCGGCCTGGCCGGCATCCTTGAGCCCGGCCTTCAAGCCGACGCGCGGGTCCGGCGTCGGGGCGACGGTAGAGTTGTTGCCGCCGCCACCGGAGGCGCAGGCGGCAAGAGACACGACGGCGACCACGTGCAGCAGCGCATGAAGCGATTTCATTGCCAATCCCTAGTTGGGTGTGGTTGGGGCGAAGAGCTCTGCGGCGAGCATTCGCTGCATCCGCTCGATTTCGGTCGTCTGATCGGCGAAGACACTGGACGCCATCTTGTAGACCGGGTTCTCCTCGCCGGCGCCCGCGGCGAAGAGTTGATTCACCATCGTGATCGCGCCCTCGTGATGCTGGATCATCAGGCGCAAAAACGTCTCGTCGAACGTGGCCCCTCGCGCCCGGTCGAGCTGCGCCAACTGCTCGGCCGACAGCATCCCGGGCATCATGTGCGTCGCATCCATCTCCGGCATCATCATGTGATCGGCATCGGGGTGCGGCACCGCTTCGTGCCGGTCGCCGAGCCAGCGCGACAGCAGGGCAATCTCGTCGGTCTGTGCCGCCACGATGCGCTCGCACAGCGTGCGCACCGACGGGCCCGCCTCATGCGACGGCGCCCATCTGGCGATCACGATCGCCTGCGCGTGATGGTAGATCATCCCCGACATGAATCGCACGTCGGCGGCGGTGTAATCGGGAGTAGGGGCTTGAGCGGCGGCCGCCGAGAGACCGGCGACGCACGTTGCAAAGAGGAGCGAAGGGATGCACCGTATCATTGGTCGGATTCTACAGTCTCTCTCGGGAGTACCGCAATGTCGGGAAGGTGCACACTCCTCATGGCTCTCGCGATCCCCGCGTGCCGGGGTCCGCTCGTCACCAAAAGCGCCGGTGATAGCGGGGCGGTGAACACGGCCCTGGAGGAATACCGCCAGGCGTGGCTCCAGGGCGATACGGCCATGGCGCTGCGTCAGCTCTCCGGTGACGTGCGCTTCCTGTTTCCGGGCGAACGCGACCTGGACAGCGCGGCCGTCCACGCGCTGGTGATCGACGAGATGGCGAAGTACACGATCCCGTCGCTCACCCTGACGCGCGCCGACTTCTTCGTCGCCGGCGATCATGCGGTCGACGTGGGAACGTACGAAGAGATTCAGCTGCCGAAGACCGGCGCACCGATCCACGGCACCGGCCGCTACATGACGGTCTGGCGGCGGGAAGCGGGCGGCTGGCGCATCTGGCGCTTCATGATCAATGAGCCTGCGAAATGAGCACAGTCTGAAACGCTAGGCTTGCCGGGCGTCCGGTGCGGGTTATGCTCCGCCGCACCTCTCTCAGCTCGGAGCCTTTCAATGCGCGTTGTTTCCCTTGCACTGTGTGCTGGTGCCGTCGCCGTCGCTCTCCCGCACACCGCTCACGCCCAGGTTGCATCCTCGATGGCGGTAAAGTGGGGCCCCGGTCCCGACTTCCTCCCGGCCGGCGTCCGGTTCGCGCTCATCCAGGGCGATCCGAGCAAGGCCGCCGTCTATACGATTCGGCTGCGGTTCCCCGACCACTTCCGGTTCCCGCCGCATTTCCATCCCACCGACGAGCACGTCACGGTGCTCTCCGGCACGTTTCTCGTGGGCATGGGTGACACATTGAAACTGGCGAAGGCCATGAAGCTCACCGCAGGCGGGTTCATCACGGCGCCTGCCGACGCGCATCATTTCGCGGCGACCCGCGGCGTGACGGTCGTGCAGGTGAGCGGGGAAGGGCCGTTCGCGATCACCTACGTGAACGAGAACGACGACCCGCGCCACAAGAAGGCCACACCGTAGGGATTGCTCATGTTCGTCGGCCATTACGGCGTCGGCTTTGCGGCGAAGAAGCTGGAGCCGGAGCTCCCACTCTGGCTCCTCTTCATCGCGGTGCAGCTCCTCGACGTCCTGTGGGCGCCGTTCGTGCTGCTCGGCATCGAAAAGGTTCGGATCGTTCCCGGCTTCACCGCGTCAAATCCGCTCGACCTCTATTACATGCCGTACACGCACAGCCTGGTCGCCGCGCTCGCGTGGTCCGTCGCTGCCGCGTGGCGGCAGCCGGCGAGCGGCGACGATCATTGGGATCGCTGTCTTCTCGCACTGGGTGCTCGACTTCCTGGTGCACCGGCCCGATCTGGCGCTGTACGACAACACCGCCAAAGTCGGACTCGGCCTCTGGAACCTGCCGGCGCTTGCCATGGGCCTCGAGGCCGCGTCGCTGTTTGGCGGGATGTGGCTCTACTTTAAGCTGGGTCCCGCGCGTCGGACGGCTTTCCTCGTGTTCGGCGTAATCATGCTCGCGATCCAAGTCTACGTGTTCTTTGGGCCGCCACCCGCGTCCG
>Ga0193723_1000946_pt1 | contig 11356 bp, 9 predicted proteins | sample H2m2metaG_FD_143042 | JGI IMG/M metagenome (GOLD analysis project Ga0193723, IMG submission 143042) | Soil microbial communities from a riparian zone of the East river system, Colorado, United States - H2m2 | ecosystem: Environmental > Terrestrial > Soil > Riparian zone | place: USA: East River... | reverse complement strand
TCTGGAGCCCACCCCCCGAATGCCCATCGTCGCTACGGTACGACGCGATTTCGAGACTGGCCGCACGGTGCTCGTGAACGGCTGGGTTCTCGCGGCGACCGAGGCGCGCCAGTGCGCCTTGTTCTCGCTGGTGGCCTGACGCGAGATCACGGATGCACATCGACGCGCGAACGCTACCAAACGGCAGTCTCCTCGAAGGCGACCTGTGCATTGTAGGTGCCGGCGCGGCCGGCATCACCATCGCGCGAGAGTGGATCGGCTCGCACCGCAAGGTGCTCCTCCTGGAAGGCGGCGGTCTCCAGTACGAGCCGGCCATGCAGGACTTGTATCGCGGGGAGATCGTGGGGCTGCCGTACTTCCCGCTCGAAGCCGCTCGCCTCCATTACTTCGGCGGCACGACTAATCATTGGGCCGGCTGGTGCGCGACGTTCGACGCCATCGATTTCGAAAAACGGGACTGGGTGCCGCACAGCGGCTGGCCGATTCGCCGCGAAGATCTCGATTCCTTCTACGTGCGCGCGCAGCCGCTCCTCGAACTCGGCCCTTACGAATTCTCGGCCGCCGCCTGGCAGCGCCGCGACCCCGCGTTGGTGCCGCTCCCCCTCGACCCCCGCGTCGTGTGGACGAAGCTGTGGCAGTTCAGCCCGCCCACACGGTTCGGCACGACGTATCGCGACGCCATTTTCGGCGCGCGCAACGTCGAGCTTTACACGCACGCCAACGTCTGCGAAATCGAGCCGAACGATGCCGTGACCGCCGTCCAGGGGCTGCGCGTCCGGGGCTTGGACGGTAAGGAAATCCGCGTGCGGGCGCGTCACTATGTGCTCGCATGCTGCAGCATCCAAAACGCGCGGCTGTTGCTGGCCTCGGGTCTCGGCAACGCCTACGATCTCGTCGGGCGGTTTTTCATGGAGCACATCGAGATGCCGGGCGGCCATCTCGTCCTCGCGGCCGTCCCCACCAAGGGGCTGAAGATGTACGAATACACCTGGGGCGTGACGAGGGCGCGCGGCGAGCTGGCGCTCCACGCAGCGGTACAGCGTGAGCGGCGGATGTTGAACGGCACGGTGTCGTTGGAGCCGGGCGCTCCCGACGAAGTGGCGCAGAGCACATTCCAGGCGATGCCGCCCGACGTTGTCGCCACGATGCGGCAATCGGGCGACAGAGCACGGGCGGATTCGCCGCCAGCCGCTGCCGTTCCCGCTCCACCGGCGGGACGCTTCTACCATGTGATTTCGCGGCACGAACAGTCGCCGAACCCGCACTCGCGCGTCACCTTGAGCACGCAGCGCGACGCCTTAGGGATGCCGCGGGTGAAGCTCGATTGGCGCCTGACCGAACTCGAGAAACACACGTTCCGCGCGTTCTACGAGGTCCTGGGGCGCGAATTCGGGCGCAGCGGATTGGGTCGCGTGCAGCTCCTCGACTGGATCACCAGCGCCGAACCGGGGTGGCCGAGTACGCTGAGCGGCGGCTGGCATCATATGGGCACGACGCGGATGCATGCGAGCCCGCGCTGGGGCGTGGTGGACCCGAGCTGCCAGGTGCATGGACTGCCCAACCTCTCGATTGCGGGCGCGTCGGTGTTTCCCACGGGCGGCGGGGTGAATCCGACGCTGACGCTGGTCGCGTTGAGTCTCCGCCTCTCAGACAATTTGAAACGGAACCTCGCCTAGCCGAGTTCGTTCTGCGACCCGTAAATTAGCGATATGAAACGACGCGACTTTCTTCACACGGTGGGAGCGGCGGCTGCCGGCGGCATGCTGGTGCGCGCTCCGTTGGGCCTCACGAAGAAGCTGGACCGCATTGGCCTCGAGACGTACGCAGTCCGTCACGCGATGGCGCAGGATCCGGAGCGCACGCTCGCCGCGATCCGCACGATCGGCTACACCGACGTCGAGCTGCTCTGGTCCTTCAATCTCTTTGGGCGCACGCCGCAGCAGGTCGCGGCGACGCTGAAGAACGAGGGGCTGCGCGCGCCGTCGTGCCACATGTCCGCCGACACGATCTTCGTGGGTTGGGAGCGCAGCCTCGAGAAGGCGAAGATCCTCGGACATCAGTACCTGTTCGTGCCCGATTTCGAGGACTGGACCAAACAGACGCTGGACGACTGGCGGGAATGGGCCGATCGCTTCAACGCGGCCGGCGCCGTCGCGCGGAAGGCAGGGATCTGGCTGGGATTCCACAACGAGGCGTATCACCAGAAGCCGATCGACGGCCAAATTCCCTTCGATGTCTTCATCAACCGCCTCGATCCCTCCGTCACTCGGCTCCAGCTCGACGTCGGCAACATGCTGATCGGTGGCGGCGATCCGATGCAGTATCTCCAGAAATATCCCGATCGGTTCTGGAGCTTCCATCTGAAGGACGCGGTCGCCGACCGCTCGCGCGACACCGGATTGGGCAAGGGCATTTTCGACTTCAAGCGCTTCCTCGCCGCCGTGCCGATGCTCGAGCAGAAGCCGGCGCACGTCGAGCAGGAATCCGCGTCGGACGCGGCCGGCGACCTCGCGGACGCGCGCAGCAATTTCGAATACCTGCACGCACTGGAGTTCTGATGGGCGGTCAAACGAAAAAGGCGGCGGTCGAGGCGGTCAAGAAGCAAATGCGGCGGTCAGCTATCGAGCACCGGGACCGACCGCCGCCGTCGCTTCGTGACCGCCGCCGTTGGTGTTTGACCGCCATGTGCGTTCCGATGCTTCTCTGGACGGCGTCAGTGCTCCCGGCGCAGCAGCGTCGCGTTGCGCCCAAGCATTACACGTATGTGATCGTGCACGGCGCCTGGGGCGGGGGTTGGGATTGGCTGGCGATCGATTCCATGCTTACGCGCCGCGGCCATACAGTCGTCCGCGTGACCCTGACGGGACTGGGCGAGCGCCACCATCTGGCATCGCCCACCATCGGCCTCGACACGCATATCGACGACGTCGTCAACAAGATTCTCTGGGACAACCTGCGCGACGTCGTGCTCGTCGGGCACAGCTATGGCGGGATGGTGATCACGGGGGTCGTGGACCGGATCCCCGACCGGATCAAGCGCGTGGTGTATCTCGACGCACTGCTGCCCGATTCGGGAGAATCGCTGATGTCCATCCCCGACACCACGCGCGCAAAGTTCATTCAGAGCGTCACGCAAGGCGCCTTCATCGTGCCGACCTGGGTGCAGGACACCACCGTGATTCCACGCGACGTGCCGCAATCGCTGCGCACGTTCACCGATACGCTGCGACTCGTAAATCCCGCTCGACTCAGAGTGCCGGCGGCGTACATCCTGACCTACGAGCCGCAAATCACGCCCGATCCGTTCCAGATGTTTGCCGATCGGGCTGCCGCGCGCGGGTGGCCTGTGTACAAGATGGTGTCCGATCATCTACCGGAGCGAACGCACCGTTCCGAGTTGGTCACCCTATTGGAGAAAGTTCCCTAGTCGATGATTCCCGTCCTTGTCGCGGCGCTCATAGTTCAGGACACCACCATCAGCAGTTTTCTGAAAACTGTCGACGTCACCACCGGAAAAATCGAAACAGTCTACAGCGCGGACCGTCGCTTTGAAGCGCCCAACTGGTCCCGTAACGGCTACTTCCTGATCAACAGCGAAGGGCGCCTGTATCGGCTCAGCGGTGCCGGCCGTCCGCTCGTCGAGCTGCCGATCACGTTGGCGACGCCGAGGATCAACAACGATCACGGCATCTCTCCCGACGGCAAATCACTCGTGATCAGTCACGAGCCCACGGAAGACTGGTTGACCTCGAGCGTCTACGTGCTGCCGATTGCGGGCGGTACGCCGAAGCAAATCACGACGAAGGCGCCGAGCTTCTGGCATGGCTGGTCGCCAGACGGCAAGACGCTCGCGTTCGTCGGGCGTCGAGACGGCGAGTTCGACATCTACACGATTCCGGTGACGGGTGGCGAGGAGCGCCGAGTCACGACGTGCACAGGACTCGACGATGGTCCCGACTACTCGCCCGACGGCGCCTTCATCTATTACAACTCGTTCTGCAGCGGGAAAATGGAGATCTGGCGCATGCGGCCGGACGGGTCGCAACCGGAGCAGTTGACCCACGACGCCTACTCCAACTGGTTTCCGCATCCCTCGCCCGACGGGCGCTGGATCGCGTACCTGTCGTTCATTCAGGATCAGGGCCAGGACCATCCGTTCGGCAGGCAGGTGAAACTCCGGCTCATGGATTTGCGCGACCGGTCGGTGCGCGATCTCACGCCGGAATTCTTCGGCGGGCAGGGAACGATCAACGTTCCAAGTTGGTCACCGGACAGCCGGCGCGTAGCGTTCGTGACATACGAGCAGCATGTTAGAACACGGTGATTTCGTGTGTTGCGAGGGGCATTTCGTTTGTAAGTAGGGGCGCAGCATGCTGCGCCCCTACCCATATCTCCGCAACGTATTAAGGAAAGCGCCATCATGACTCTCATTCGATTCAACTCACAACAGCCCCAAGCCGATCTCTCCATTACCTACGACGCGATCGTCGTGGGCTCGGGCGCGGCGGGCGGGATGGCCGCTCACGTCCTCACGTCTCAGGGGATGAAGGTGTTGCTGCTTGAAGCAGGCAAGAAGATCGACATCAATGCCGAGCTGCGATCGATGCAGTGGCCCTACGAGCACCCCCGTCGCGGCGAGGCGCCGCCGGGATACCACGCGATCCGTTTCAACGAATACAACGTCCGCAAACCTCCCTATGCCAAGGGCTCCGCGTTCAAGCATGTCTTCTCGTACGTCGGCGGCTGGGGCGGCTCGGACTACGTCAAGAACATCCTGGTCGATGAGAAAGACAATCCCTACACCGGCACCAAGTACGCGTGGGTGCGCGCGCGGCTGCTCGGGGGCAAGACGAACATCTGGGGCCGCCTCGCATTGCGGCTCTCCGATTACGACTTCAAGGGAAAGACGCACGACGGCTACGGCGAGGACTGGCCGATCTCCTACGCCGATATCGAGCCCTACTACGACAAGGTCGATCTCTACCTCGGCATCAGCGGCCACAAGGAGAATCTGCCGCACCTGCCGGACAGCCTGTTCCAGCGGCCGAACAAGCTCACCGCTTCCGAAGTCAAGCTGCGCAAGAGTCTCGCCACGATGAACCGCACGGTGACGCCCTACCGTGCCGGCGTGACGACGGATGGCGTGAAGAACAAATACCGCAGCAAGTGTTTCGGCCGCGGCGCGTGTGGCCGGCGCCCGGGCGGGTGCGACATCCACGCCGCGTTCGATTCTCCCACAGGGCTGATTTATCCGGCGATGGACACGGGCAATCTCACGCTGCGCACGAATTCCACCGCGCATGAGGTGCTCGTCGACCCGAACACCGGCAAAGCCCGCGGGGTCTCATTCGTCGATTCGGTGAACCATCGCACGTACGAAGCAAAGGCTAAGGTCGTCATCGTGGCGGCGTCGACGTTGGAGAGTGCCAGACTCTTGTTGCTATCGAAGTCGCGGCAACATCCCAACGGCATCGGGAATTCGAGCGGGCACGTCGGCCACAATTTCTGCGAGCACGTGATGGGACCTGGCGTCACCGGGCTGGTCAAGGAAATGGTGGGCGCGGCTCCCACATTGGACGACGGTAAGCCCGGCGGGTTCTATGTGCCGCGGTTCCGGAACCTGCAGGACAAGCAGCCGGGCTTCGTCCGCGGCTACGGCTTCGAGGGCGGCTCCGGATTCGGGCTCTTCCCCGACAGCGCCTGGGGCACACCGGGATTCGGCGGCCAATTCAAGAAATCGGTCCGCGAGCACGCGGGGGCCTTCATTAGTATGGGCGGCTTTGGCGAAGTGCTCGCCCGCTACGAGAACTACGTGGACCTGGACCCTGAGGAGAAGGACGCCTGGGGGATTCCGGCGCTGCGCTTCCATTACGAGTTCAGTGACAACGAGAAAAAGATGTGCGAGGATATGGCGAACGCCGGCAAGGAGATGTTCGAAGCGGCGGGCATCGAGGTGGTCGGCGTCGACAAGAACATCCTGACCGAGGGATGGTCGATTCACGAGCTCGGCACGGCGCGCATGGGCACCGATCCCAAGACGTCGGTCCTGAATCAGTTCCAGCAGTCGCACGACGTGAAGAATCTCTTCGTGGTGGACGGCTCGAGTCACGTGAGCGCGTCCTGCCAGAACCCGACGTGGACGATCATGGCACTGGCGTGGCGCTCGTGCGAGCATCTGGCCGATGAATTCAAGCGGGGGAACCTATGAAGATCTCGCGTCGCAAAATGATCCAGGCGACCGCCACCGGCGTTGCGGGCGCGGTGGCGCTGCCGGCACTTGCCAAGACCCCAAGCCCCAGCCCCAAGCCCCTATTCTTCACCGCCGCCGAATTCGCGCTGGTGGACGAGATGAGCGACATCATCATCCCGACCGACCAGCAGTCCGCGGGCGCGCGCGCGGCCGGGGTGGCGCTTTTCATCGACGGCCGTCTCGCCGAGGCGTTCGAGAAGGACCAGGGGGAGCAGTGGCGCGCGGGGATCAAGGCGGTCGAGGCGTTGTCGGCGGAGATGCACGGCAAAGGCTTCATGGCGTCCACACCGGAGCAACGGCTCGCGCTCGTGACGCGCATCGCCGCGGCCGAATCCGATCCGAAGAGCGACGCCGAAAAGTTCTTCCGGGAGATCAAGAGCGGGACGGTTCGCGCGTACTACACCTCGAAGATCGGGATTCACGACGATCAGCAGTACAAGGGGAACGTGATTCAACCGGGAGACTACGCCGGTTACGATGCCACGTGATCGCACCGAGCTCGACACACCACGCCTGACGCTGCTCGCACACCCGCCCGAGCACATCCTCGGGTTGATCGAGCATCCGGAGCAGTTCGAGGAACAGTTCGCGCTCACCCCCGCAGATGGACTGCGGGGGTTCTACGTTTCCGGCGAGGTCTCGCCGAAGTGGCTCGAGGCGCTGCGCAATTCCGTGGGGCAGGGTCCCAACCCCTGGCGTCATGGCTTCTGGATCATCGAGAAAGCAACTGGGCAGATCATCGGCGGCGCCGGTTTCAAGGGGGCGCCCGATGGGGACGGCATGGTCGAGATCGCCTATGGGGTGGTGCCGTCTCGTGAGGGCCAGGGATACGCTACGGAGGCCGCCCGCGCGCTGATTCACTTTGCCGCGGCCGACCCACGCGTGAAGACGATCCGGGCGCACACCCTGCCCGCGGCCAACGCCTCCACGCGCGTGCTCGCGAAATGTGGCTTCGTGCACGTCGGTCCGGTCGTCGATCCCGAAGACGGTCCGGTCTGGCGGTGGGAACGAAACGCACAGCATATTGGAACGACATGAGAGAGACCGTTGTAACGGGAACCGGCCAGGCGGTGTTCGTTCCGGGCGAGTGGCGCTCCCTCGCCAGCTGTCTCGGCCTGTCGCCGCGCGAGTGCGGCATTGTGCGCGCCGTCTTCGACGGCAACTCCGAGAAGGACACCGCCGCGCGGCTCGGGCTGTCGCCGCACACGGTCCATACCTACCTGTGGCGCATCTATCGCAAACTCCAGGTGCAAAGTCGCGAAGAGTTGCTGGTCCGCGTCTTCGCCGAATTTCGTTCCCTTCCCAAACGCGGCAGCAACGGGCGCAAGCGCGCGGAGAGCAGACACCGCGCGTTGTAGCCTGATCAGGTGACCCGGTGTAGGGGTCTTGTCGTTCCATCCTGCAGGGGCATGTTACGCCATTGTAACGCGTTCGATGCCGTTCACCAACGGAGCGCCGTCCATGCGCCTGATTCGGACTGTCACCTGTTTCAGCTGGTTGCTGTCGGCCAGCTTGGTGACAGTTGCGTCGGCGCAAACTGACAAGCCCCGCAGCGCCTCCCCCGTTTCATTGATCATCCGCACCGACGACATCGGCATGAGCCACAGCGTGAACATGGCTATGCAGAAGCTCGTCTCCACGGGAATGCCGGTGTCGGTGTCGGTGTTGTTCGTCTGCCCGTGGTATCAGGAAGCGGTCGAGATTCTCAAGCAGCATCCCAACGTCTCGGTCGGGATCCATCTGGCGTTGAACTCGGAATGGAAGAACTATCGATGGGGTCCCGTCACGGGCAGTGCCGCCGTTCCGTCGTTGGTCGATGAGAACGGCTTTTTCTTTTCCTCCTCCGAAGCATTGCACCAACACAACCCACAAGTCGCCGAAGTCGAGAAGGAGCTCCGAGCCCAGATCGAGCGCGCACTGCGCTCCGGCGTGAAGATCGACTACGTCGATGAGCACATGGGCACGGCGACGCGCTATCCGGAGTTCCGCGAAATCACGGAACGGCTGGCGCGCGAGTACGGGCTGGGGATGTCGGGTTACTTCGGGGAGGCGATGGACTCGCCGCAGTATGCCGCGGCGCCGAACAAGAAAGCGGACAGCCTCGTCGTATTCATCAACCGGTTGCAGCCGGGCTTGAACGCCGTCGTGACGCACATCGGCATCGACGACGCCGAGCTGGGCGCGCTGCTCGACATGAACACCGACGAGCCGTTGCCCGACATGAGCAAGAATCGCCAGGGCGAGCTGACGGCCCTGACGTCGCCGCGATTCAGCGCCGCGCTCAAGGCGCGCAATGTAGTGCTGGTGACATATCGAGATGTGATCGCCAAGGAAGGCCTGCAGTCCATGCGGAGACCTGTCGAATGAGGGAGGCGGAGGAGTTCATGGAAAAGAAAATCATTCGTGCTATCGTTGCACTCGGCATGGGCCTGTTGCTCACGCTCAGCGTGAGCAGCTCGGCCCTGGCGCAGGAGACTCAGGTCTCCGGCACCATCACATCCATCACCGGTGAGCGCCTGCCAGGCGTGACGGTCCAGGTGCGTGGGTCGACGACGACCACCACGACCGACGCGAACGGCAAGTACACCATCTCGGCGCCGAGCGATGGCGTGCTGCTGTTCGGGCTCATCGGCTACAAGGGCGCCGCCCGCACCATTTCGAGCCGTCCGCAGATCGACATCGTGATGGATCCGGCGGTCGCCGTGCTCGAGCCGGTGATCGTGACCGGGTACACGGCCCAGACTCGCAGCTCCATCACGGGCTCCGTGAGCAGTGTCAACGTCGAGAGCGCGCAGCAGCAGACCTCGACGAGCGTACTGCAGCGGCTCGATGGCCGCGTACCCGGCGTGACGGTGGAGGCCGGCGGTGCTCCGGGCTCCCGCACCACGGTGCGCATCCGCGGCGTCACGAGCTTCCAGAACAACGATCCCCTGTACGTCATCGATGGGACGCCCGTGTCGGAATCGTACATGAACTTCCTGAACCCGGACGACATCGCCTCGATGCAGGTCCTCAAGGACGGCTCGGCGACGTCGATTTATGGGTCGCGCGCGAGCAACGGCGTCGTCATTATCGAGACGAAAAAGGGCCGGCCCGGCCAGCAGCAGGTGACGCTGGACGTCCGGACCGGTGTCGCCACACCGACGCACGGCTACGACGACATCCTGATGCAGAGTTCGCTGGACTACTTCCAGGTGGTGAAGACGTCGTACGTCAACTCCGGGACGGGGGTCCCCAGGAACATCTACGGCGATCCCAATAACCCGAGCGTGCCTGCCTACATCTGGCCCAACGATGGCGTGGGCCAGAGCTGCGCTGCCGCCGGGGGGTCCTGTACGTTGGCCGTGGATCCGGCCACGTACCTCTACCCGAACAACCTGATCATGGCCGGGAGCCCCGGGACCAACTGGTGGAAGGCAGTGTTCGGGGCGGCACAATACCGTGACGCCAATCTGGCGATTTCAGGCGGCGGCGATAACAACGCGTACCATGTGTCGCTGAATTATCTCGACCAGGATGGGACGGCGAAATACACGCGGTTCCAGCGGGGCGGCGCGCGGATCAACACGACGTTCAACATGGGCCGCGCCAGCATCGGCGAGAACATCTCGGTCTCGCGCGAGCAACACCATGGCGCCGAAGGACTGATCGACGACAACGTCGGCGAAGGCGGCATCGTCGGGAAGAACATCTTCATGCAGCCCGTGATCCCCGTCCATGACATCGGCGGGAATTGGGGCTCCGGCAAGGCCAACACCCTCGGCAATCAGTCGAACCCCGCCAAGGTCAACTACTTTGCGCAGAACAACATCGCGACGAACGATCGCATGTTCGGTAACGTCTTCGGATCGATCGATGCGGGACACGCGCTGTCGTTCAAAACCAAGCTCGGCTTCAATCTGCTCCAGGGGTCGTATCACGGGTACACGCCCGCGACGCCCGAAGATCACGAGCCGACGAACATCGACGGCATCAACGAGAACTACAGCGGGTTCTCGGAGTTGACCATCACCAATACGCTGAACTATTCGCGCACGATGAATCAGCATAATCTGACGCTGCTGCTGGGGCAGGAAGCGATCAAGGGCACTTTCCGTTTTGAAGCGGGCAATTGCGCCAGCCTGCGCAAGAACGACGTCGACTCGCGCTACATCGACGACGCGTTGTGCGATCCGAACTCCAAGAACGTCAGTAGCTTTGGGAGCAAGCACGCGTTGCTGTCGTTCTTCGGAAAAGCGGACTACAACTACGGCGAGCGCTACTATCTCAGCCTCACGATGCGTCGGGACGGCTCGTCCACCTTCGGGCCGACCAACCGTTGGGGTACGTTCCCGGCCGTCGGCGCCGGCTGGCGGGTGTCGCGCGAATCGTTCGGCCAGAGCCTGCCGGTGCAGAACCTCATGCTGCGCTTCGGCTGGGGCGTGACCGGCAACCAGAACGTGCCGTTCCGGATCTTCGATACGTACGGTGGCGGCCGCGGCGACACGTTCTACGACATCGGCGGCACGGGCTCCTCGATTGAGCCGGGGTTCAAGACCACCGCGCTCGGCAACCCCACGCTCAAGTGGGAAGAGAACCACTCGACCAACGTGGGGATGGACTTCGAGTTCCTGAACAGCCGCGGCAACTTCACGGTGGACCTCTATCGCCGCAACACCAACAATCTATTGTTCGACCCGCCGCAGCCGGCCGCGGGCGGCTCCGCGGCGCCGCCGATCCTCAACATCGGCAGCATGCGGAATACCGGGATCGACTTCGCGGTCGGCTATCGCAACACGACCGGCGGCACGGTGTGGAGCGTGTCGTTCGCCGGGAGTCATTACAAGAACGAGATCACCAAGATCGACGGCGTGCAGACATTTTTCCTGGGTCGAGGTGCCTCGGTGGTCCGTGAGCAGAACGCGGTGCGCAACGACCTGGGGCACCCGCTCGGCTCGTTCTACGGCCTGATCGCCGACGGGTACTACGCCGATTCGCTGGATGCGGCACCGTACTGGGCACAAGGCGCCCGCCCGGGTCGCATCAAGTTCCGCGATCTGGACGGTGACGGCCAGATTACCGCGGCCGACCGCACGTTCATCGGCAGCCCGCATCCCGATTTCACGG
>Ga0193723_1000945_pt1 | contig 11367 bp, 11 predicted proteins | sample H2m2metaG_FD_143042 | JGI IMG/M metagenome (GOLD analysis project Ga0193723, IMG submission 143042) | Soil microbial communities from a riparian zone of the East river system, Colorado, United States - H2m2 | ecosystem: Environmental > Terrestrial > Soil > Riparian zone | place: USA: East River... | reverse complement strand
GACCGACGGTCCCTTCACTGAGGCCAAGGAGCTGGTCGCCGGCTACACGCTCATCCAGGTGAAGTCGCGCGAAGAGGCGCTCGAATGGACTCGGCGCTTTCCCAACCCCATGCTGAAGGACGGCGAGATCGAAGTGCGTCAGCTGTACGAGGAGGCCGACTTCGCATGAGAGGCATGCCGAAGTTCGGCTCCGTCGCCGCCTACCTGAAGGCGGTCCCACCGGCGCAGCGGGCCCTGCTAAAGAAAGTGCGCCAGACGATCAGGGCCGCCGCACCCAAGGCGACCGAAGTCATCAGCTACGGCATGCCCGGCTACAAGCACCACGGAATGCTCGTCTATTTCGCCGCCTTCAAGCACCACTGCAGTTTGTTTGGCGTCGGGGCTCGCCTGATGGAGAAGCACAAGCAGGCGCTCGCACCGTTCAAGAAATCGAAGGGCACGATCCAGTTCACCGTCGAGCAACCCCTCCCGCTGGCGCTCGTGAAACAGCTCGTGCAGGCGCGCGTCGCGGAGAACGAGGCGAAGCGGTGAGTGCAGCCGACACGCACCGCGCGATCGAGGCGGTGTGGCGGATTGAGTCGGCCAAAGTCATCGCCGCCCTCACCCGCATCACGGGCGACGTCGGCACCGCGGAGGACCTCGCGCAGGATGCCCTCGTCGCGGCGCTCGAGACGTGGCCCCAGTCCGGCGTCCCCGACAACCCGGGGGCCTGGCTGATGGCCACCGCCAAGCGCCGGGCGATCGACGGGTTTCGCCGCGGCAAACTCCTCGACCGGAAGCACGTAGAGCTCGACCACGACCTGCGCAGCCGGGAAGAGAGTCCCGAGCACCGGCTCGCCGAGGGGCTCGACGACCACGTGGGTGACGACGTGCTGCGCCTGATCTTCACGACCTGCCACCCCGTGCTCTCCACCGAAGCGCGCGCCGCGCTGACGCTGCGGCTGCTCGGCGGCCTGACGACGGACGAGATCGCGCGCGCGTTCCTCACGCCCGAAGCGACGATCGCGCAGCGCATCGTCCGGGCCAAGCGCACGCTGCGCGAGGCGCGCGTGCCCTTCGAGGTGCCGCCGCCCGCGGAGCTCGCGGCGCGCCTGTCGTCGGTGCTGGACGTGATCTATCTCATCTTCAACGAGGGCTACTCGGCGACCGCCGGGGACGCATGGGTGCGCCCCGCGCTGTGCGACGACGCGCTGCGCCTCGGCCGCATCCTCGCCGAGCTGGCGCCCGCGGACCCCGAGGTGCACGGCCTCGTCGCGCTCATGGAGATCCAGGCGTCGCGGCTCAAGGCCCGCGTGGGTCCCCAGGGCGAGCCGATTCTGCTCCTCGATCAGGACCGATCGCATTGGGATCAGCTTCTCGTGCGGCGTGGGCTCGCGGCGCTCGAGCGTGCCGAGCAGCTCGCCGGAGCGCTCGGGCCCTTCGCCCTGCAGGCAGCGATCGCCGGGTGTCACGCGCGCGCCCGGACCGCCGAGGACACGGATTGGACGCGCATCACAGCCCTGTACGATGCTCTCGTGCAACTCACGCAGTCCCCGGTCGTGGACCTGAATCGCGCCGTCGCATACTCGATGGCCTTCGGTCCGGCGGCCGGCCTCGAGATCGCCGACAAGCTGATGTCTGAGCCAGTGCTCGAGCGCTACCACCTGCTGCCGAGCGTGCGAGCTGATTTCCTCGCGAAACTCGGCAGGTTCGCCGAGGCCCGAGCGGAGCTCCAGCGAGCGGTGTCGCTCACACGCAACACCAGAGAGCGGACACTGCTGTTGGGGCGTGCCGAGAAGCTTGGAACCTGAGATCGCCGCCCCAGGTTCTAGAACCTGACCTATACCTTCGCGGGAGTCGCCATGAACGAGCCGAGTATCGTCACCAAGTGGAAGAACTGGTCTCCCCAACTCCTCAGCATCCTGAGAATCGTCGCGGCGTTTCTCTTCATCCAATTCGGGTCAGCCAAGTGGTTCGCATTCCCGGCCGCTATCATGCCGGGTGGGGGCACCGCCCCGCTGGGGTCTTTGGTGTGGTTTGCCTCGGCGATCGAGGTCATCGGCGGCGGTCTGCTGTTCCTCGGCTTGTTTACGCGCCCGGTGGCGTTCCTCCTCGCGGGTGAGATGGCGATCGCCTACTTCTACGGCCACGCGCCCAACGGTTTCTGGCCCGTATTGAATCAGGGCACGCCCGCCGTGTTCTTCTGCTTCCTATTCCTGTACCTCTCGGCCGCAGGACCAGGGCCGTGGAGCATCGACGCGAAGCGAGGCACGTGAGCACGTTTTTCGTCACCGGCGCCAACTCGGGGATCGGCCGAGCGCTCGTCGAGGCGCTCGCCGCCCGGGGTGAGGCCGTTGTCCTGGCGACGCGCTCCGAGGAACGCACCCGGCCCGTCCTGAACGAGTTGAAGAGCCGCTACTCGTCCGCCCGGCTGCAGTGGCTGCACCTCGATGTCTCGGACCTCGGCGCCGTGCGGCGCGCCGCCCAATCGTTTCTCGCCACCAAGCAGCCGATCGACGTCCTGGTCAACAACGCCGGGATCGCGGGCACGCGCCGCCTCAGCGCCGACGGCTTCGACATCACGTACGCCACAAATCATATCGGACCGTTCCTGCTGACGAACCTGCTGCTGCCGCGCCTCAAGGAGGCACCGCAGGGACGCGTCGTGAACGTGGCGAGCAATGCCCATTTCATTGCGAAGGAGATGAACTGGGCGGGGCTCGAGCGCCGCACGGCGCCCAAACGCAGCGGTTTCAAGGATTACGGCGTGACCAAGTTGATGAACGTGCTGCACGCCAAGGAGCTGGCGCGTCGCCTCGCCGGTACGCGCGTGACCACCTACTCCCTGCACCCCGGGGCCGTGGCGTCCAGCATCTGGCGCGGGGTGCCGCAGCCGTTTCAGTGGCTCTTGAAGCTGTTCATGCTGTCAAACGAACAAGGCGCGGAGACGCCGCTCTACTGCGCCACCGCGCCGGAGCTCGCCACCGCGACGGGCCGCTACTACTACAAGCGCCGCGAGGCGAAGACGAGCCCGCTGGCTGGGGATACGGCGCTGGCGCGGGAGTTGTGGGAGAAGACCGCGGTTATAACCGCGTCGTGAGCGGCTGGCCGATCAGGGAGCGCGCCTCGTCCACCTTGCCGAAGACACCCCACAGCAACACGCCGCGCACACGCCCCTCCTTCATATAGTAGATGACGCCTTCCTTGAACGGATCCTTCCAGTCGCTGATGACCTCGAGACGAGGATCCAGCTCGCCGACCGCTTCGTAGCCAAGGGCAAACAGGTCTGAATAGAAGAACGGGAGGTGGGTGTAGGGCGTCCCCTGCCCCGCCATCGCACGGCCGGCGGCGGCGCCCATCGTGTTCGCGTTGTCCTCGTGCTCCACGCGCATCCGCATGCCGAGGGCGGGATTGAAGAAGTTGGCCACGTCGCCCGCCGCGAAGATCTCGGGCACGTTGGTGCGCAACATCTCGTCCACGACGATGCCGTTCTCCACGTGAATGCCTGCCTGCTCGGCCAGCTCGACGTTCGGTTGAATGCCGAGACCGGCGACCACGACATCGACGGCCAGCTCTTTGCCGCCAGTCGTCCGCACGACGACCTTGGACGCGTCCTGCCGCAGGGCGGCGAGCCCCTCGCCGCTACGCACGTCGACCCCTTGCTCGCGGTAGTAGGTGACGAGGTAGCGGGAGAGATCGGCGGGAAAGACACGCGCCCCGATGCCGTCCTCCGGCACCAACATCACCACGTCGCGGCCCGCGAGGCGCAGCGCCGCCGCCACCTCCGACCCGATGAACCCGCCCCCCAACACCGCGAAGTGCAGCTGCTCCTGGGCGAGCGCATGCAAGCGGCGGTAATCGTCGTAGGTGCGATAGTAGATGATCTGCTTGTTGCCGCCGAACGGGAGGCGCCGCGGCGTGCCGCCGGTGGCGAGCAGCAACTTGTCGTACGACACGACGTCGCCGCGGTCGTCGGTCACGGTGCGTTGCTTGGCGTCGATCGCGGTGACGCGGCGGCCGAGGCGCAGGTCCGCGCCGATGGTATCGGTGCCCCGCCAGATCCCGGACTCGGGATCGCCCTTCCAGAGGCCCTTGGAGAGGGGGGGACGGGCGTAGGGCGCCTGCGCTTCGGCGGAAATCAGGCCGACGGCGCCGGATGGATCGACGGCCCGGATGGCGCGAGCGGCGGCATCGGCGGTCATGCCGCCGCCAATAATGAGGTAGGGATAGTGTTTCATGTGGATGCTACGCTGCGATGCCCTGGCTCGGATTCGAACCGAGACGCCTTGCGGCACTGCCCCCTCAAGACAGCGTGTCTACCAGTTTCACCACCAGGGCGGGCACGGAAAATTAGACCGCCTTCTCGCGCGAATCAAGCCGATGCGTACCTTTGGAGCATGGGACTCTGGGTCGCGTTCGGCTTCGGCGGCGGCGTGGGTATTCTGCTCGGCTACCTGTTCGGTCGCCAGCGGCAGCCGCCCCCGCGGCGACTGACGCCGCCTCCTCCGCCCCCGGCGCCGCGCGCCCCGCCGCCCGAGATCCGCCACGTCGTGATGGACGAGGGCGCCGCCAACGTGCTCAACGCCCTGAACAACCGGCTCGCGGCCATCGGCACCCTCGCCGACCTGCTGCACGGCAGCCCGCTCGATCCCGAGCGCGCCCGCGCCCTGATGATGCTGCACGGTGAAGTGCGCCGGGCCGCGGAGATCACGACGCATTTCCTCGAGCTGACCGACCACCCGATCGGCGCCGCCGAGCCGTGCGATGCGAGCGTCGTCGTCAACGGCGTCCTCGCCGAGCGCGACGCGACGTTCCGCGAGTTGGGCGTCAAGGTGATGCGGAACATACCAGCCACCCTGTCCATGGTCGCCTGCCCCATGGCCCAGTTGACGGAGATGCTCACCAAGCTCCTCGACTTCGCGCTGCGCCGGTTACGCGAATCGGCGCCGCCACGGGAACTGCGCATCGACGCGATCGAAGCCGGCCCGTCGGTCGTCCTGGCGCTGTGGGATTCGGGCCCGCCGTTGCCCGTCGAGGCGGAGCAGCGTCTCGTCTCGCCGTTCCGGTTCACGCAGACAGGCGGCGGGGGCGAGGTCGAATTCGCGCTGGCGCGCGCGCTCGCGCAGTCGACCGGCGGGAGCCTGCGACTCCGCCTGCGGGGCGGCACGTCGGGCGCCGAAGTGGTCGTCACACTCCCCAAGAGTGTGCTGGGCTCGATCGCGCGCACCAGCGCTCCGGCGCAACCGCTGCCCAAGTTGCGGATTCTGATCGTCGACGACGATCAGGTGAACCGTCAGGCGATGGAGCTGCTGCTGGAGCGCGAGGGACACGACGTCGTGGCGGCCGAGAACGGCATCGAGGCCATCCAACGGCTCGGCGACCACAACGTGACCTTCGACGCGGTCGTCACGGATCTGCAGATGCCGCGGCTCGGCGGGCGGGCGCTGTACGAACAGCTCGTGGATGAACGGCCGCAGCTGGCGTACCGCTTCGTGTTCGTCACCGGCGACCAGGCGCGCGACGAAACGCGGCACTTCCTCGAGTCCTGCGGGCAGCCGTCGGTCACGAAGCCGTACGACTTGAGCGACCTGATCAACGCCATCGGAAAAGTCACGCGACCACGCCCGTAATCCTGCTTGCCCTGAGCCTGGTCCAAGCTCCGGCGTATCGAGACGGGTGGCGCCCCTGGACCGTTGCGGTCGGCGCGGGCTCGCTCGCCGCACTGCCCGCCGTGCTGCACCTGCCGCGGGGCGCTCCCTCCTGCGCGCCGTGCGATCCCCTAACTCTCTCGCCGTTCGATCGTTGGGTCGTGCGACTCGATTCACGAGGAGCCGGCACGGCGAGTAACGTCGTCCTGGCGGGCGTGGTGGGCGGCGGGTTGCTGGCGTCCCGCGGCCGCGGCAACGTCGCGATGATGGTGAACGCCGTCGCCTTCACGCAGCTGACGACAGAGTGGACCAAGGCATTGGTCCACCGCAACCGGCCAATTCTTTACACCGCCGGGGCGAGCAGCGTCGCCGGCGACCGCGACAACCAGCGCTCGTTCCCATCGGCGCACACCGCCACTGCATTCGCCGTCGCGACGTCGTACGCGGTGATGGCCCAACGGCAGCATCTTCCCCACGCGACGCGCAACGAGATCCTGCTGTACGCAGGTGCGGCCGGCGTCGGCGCGCTGCGCGTCGCGGCGGGCCGGCACTTCGTGACCGATGTGCTTGGCGGCGCGGTGCTGGGAACGGTGGCCGGCTGGGTGACGGCGAAGCTGTTTCCGACGAGGTAGTCCTATGGCTGGAAGACGTCCTTGGCCAGTTTGAACGCCTTGAAGGGCGCCACGAACATCATCAGCGGCACCACCACCAACATGACGGCGATTTTGACGGGCAAGGACTGGTGCCGCAAGCGCTCGGCGAGCGACGGCTTCACAGCCGACTTGCCGAGGCCCATCCCGTGTTGATAGATGACCTTCTGACGCTCGACCCGCTTCGCGTCGGCCTCGGCAGCGGCGCGTTCGACTTCATACTCGGGGGTGCCCGGCGCCGCCAGGATGCGATAGGTGCCGCAGTATGTGCAGCGCTTCGCGGTGGCCGCGAGCGGGCGACGACACTTGGGGCATGGCGTCGGAGAGGGAGGAGACGAGGGGATAGACAAGTTATGCGCCGACTCGGAATCGAACCGAGAACCTACTGATTAAGAGTCAGTTGCTCTACCAATTGAGCTATCGGCGCGCTGCTCACGCAGGACGTTCTCGAGGTTGGTCGAGGTTCTGAAGGTTGTCGAGGAACGACCAAACCTCCACCAACCTCCACCAACGTCTACAACCTTCACCACCCTCCCAGGTGCCCCCAAGGGGAATCGAACCCCTGTTCCCACCTTGAAAGAGTGGTGTCCTAGCCGTTAGACGATGGGGGCTCGTCCCCTGCCAGTAGCGGTAACGGGATTCGAACCCGTGTTTGAGCCTTGAGAGGGCTCCGTCCTAGTCCCCTAGACGATACCGCCAGGGGCGGAAAATATCGCCACTCAGCGCACGCTCGGTCAACTAGGGGCGCGAGTTGACCTGCCGCGTCGGGCGCGTACCGTTCTAGGCCCCAATGAAACGAATCCTGTTCCTCATCGTCCCCGAAGCGGCGATCCTCGTCGCCGCGGCGCTGCTCGTCACCCTTCCGGGGCTCCGCCCGGCCGCGAACGGGCTCGTCGACGTCTACCCGTACACCGTCCTCGCCGCCGCCCTGCTGCTGGGCTTCCGGTTCAACCGGTCGCGCCTCGTCTTCACGGTCGCCTTGCTCGCCCTCACGCAGTATGTGCTCGACGCTGGGCTGGCAACGCCCGAGCAGCGGCTCTTCTACCACGCCACCACGTTCCTGCTCCCGCTCAACCTGGCGCTCGTCGCGTTGCTCCCCGAGCGCGGCACCGTCACCCCGCGGGGCCTCGCGCGCTGGGTGGTGATCGCTGTCCAGGTGATCATCGTGGCGTTCCTGGCGAAGGCGTTCCCGGCCCAGGCGACAGCCGTACTCAGAACCCGCTTCCTTCCCTCAGTCCTCAGCGATTGGACACCGCTCGCGCAGCCAGCCCTGGTCGCGTTCCTCGGCATGGGCGCCGTCCTCGTCCTGGCCTGGATACGCGAGCCGCAGGCGCCTGTCCGTTCGTACGTCTACGCCCTCATCGCAGCCTTTCTTGCCGTAACCTGGAAAGCCATGGGGCCGGGCCAGGAGATCTGGCTTGCCACCGCGGGGCTCGTGCTCGTCGTGGCGGTGATCGAGGCGTCGTACATGATGGCCTACCGCGATGGCCTCACCGAGCTGCCGGGGCGGCGCGCGCTCAACGAAGCGCTGCCGCGACTCTCGGGCCAGTTCACGGTGGCGATGGTCGACGTCGATCACTTCAAGCGGTTTAACGACACGTACGGACACGACGCCGGCGACCACGTGCTTCGCCTGGTCGCGTCTCGGCTGGCGCACGCGCCCGGAGGCGGCACGGCCTACCGCTATGGCGGTGAGGAATTCGCCCTGATCTTCTCCGGCAAGAGCGCCGAGGAGTGCCTGCCCCACCTCGAGGAGCTGCGGGAAACCGTGGAGACGAGCCGCTTCACGATGCGGCGCCGCTTCCGCCCGCGGAACAAGCCCGCGGCTCCCAAGGGGCGCAAGACGCGCGAGGCGATCGTGATCACCGTCAGCATCGGTGTGGCCGAGAAGAATCACCGCCATGCGACGCCGGATCAGGTCGTCCAGGCGGCGGACAAGGCGCTGTATCGGGCCAAGGAGGCCGGCCGGAACCGCGTCGCCACGTGATCTGGTAGCGGTGGTCGTCGCCCGACCGTAGTTTCGGCGCCATGCCACAGCGCGCCGTGCTCACTGCAGTCGCCTGTCTCTTCACGCTCTGTCTCGTTCCCGGCGACTCCTCAGAAGCCCAGACGGCGGCGTCGCGCTTGTTCCAGACGCGCGAGCCCTTGGTGCTCCAGGTGAAGACGGATCTCCGCGCGCTCTTCCGCGATCGGGGCGACCAGCGGACCGCGCACGACGGCATCCTCCGGTATGGGACCGCGGGCGACACGGGGTCATTCGACATCAAGCTGCGAACCCGCGGCATCTTCCGACTCAAACGCTGTGCGTTTCCGCCGCTGCGCCTCGACCTGCCTCGCAAGAAGGTCGACGCCACGCCCTTTGCCGGTCAGGACAAGCTCAAGCTCGTCACGCATTGCCAGAGCGACCGCTCGTACGAGCGGAATCTCCTGAAGGAGTACTCGCTCTATCGCGTCTTCAACGTGCTCACCGATACGAGCCACCGCGTCCGCCTCGCGATGGTCACCTATCTCGATACCGCGCGTGCCGACACCATCACGCGCTATGGATTCCTGATCGAGTCGGATGCGGAGCTAGCCCGGCGCATCGGGACCACGGTGGTGGAGATCGGCAACCTGCACGACATGCTCACGGACCCGTCGTACATGACGCTGGTGGCCGTCTTTCAGTACTTGATCGGCAACACCGACTGGTCTGTGTGGGGACGCCACAACATCGTGATCCTGCGCGATTCGGGGCCTCCCGATCGGCTCTTCGCGGTGCCCTACGACTACGATTTTTCCGGCGCGGTGGGTGCGCCCTATGCGGTACCGCCCGAGCAGCTTCCGATCAAGTCGGTGCGCGAGCGGCTCTACCGCGGGTACTGCCAGCCCGACCGCGTGTTGATGCCCGTGCTCGCGCGTTTCCGTGCCGCAAAGGATTCGATCTATGCGGCGGTCCGCGCCGTTCCCGATCTCCGTGAAGGCGACGTGCGCAGCATCCTCAGCTACTTCGACGGTTTCTTCCGTGACCTCGACGATCCCGGAACCGTGCGGCGCCTGTTCGTGCGCGGCTGCCGGTCGCTGCCGCAATGACCGAACGCCGCGCGCTGGGACTCGTCGTCCGCATCCTCGCGTACTACGCCGTCCTCGCGGGGGCGGCCTGGTTCGTGGCCCAGTGGATCCCCCAGTGGGGGGCGTACTTCACCGACCGCGCCCCGGGAGGCGCCGCCGTCGCCATGTTGGGAGCGCTCGCCCTCATCGGTCCCGTGGCATGGATGTACATGCGCACGAAGCCGAAAGAGCGCTACGACGCCTCGCTCGTGCACACCCTCATTATCCTGCCCGTCGTCATCGCCGGCATTGTGCTCATCGTGCACGACAGTGTCGCCCTCGCGTTCAGCCTGGCGGGCATCGTGGCGGCGGTGCGGTTCCGCAATACCCTGCGCGACACCAAGGACGCCGTCTACATCTTCCTGGCCATCGCGGTGGGACTCGCCGCGGGCGTGCAGGCGTTCGCGGTCGGGTTCGTCGTATCGGTGATCTACGTCGCCGTGGTTAGTGTGCTGTGGCGCTTCGACATCGGGACCGTCCCCGCCACGGAGCGGGTACGGGGGCGCCTGGTGGTGGAGACCGCGACCCCGACCGGGGCGCATCCGACCATCGCGGGCGTCCTCGAGCAGCAGGCACGACGCTGGAAGTTGATCGGGTCCGAATCCGCAGGCCCCGGATCCACGGCGCTCACGTTCCTCGTCCAGCTGCGCTCTCGTGCAACGCCCGAGGCGCTGGTGGCGGCGGTGCGGCGCGACGCCGCGGCGCAAGTCACCAACGTGCGATTCGACCCGGATCCGCAGTAAGGGATGTCGCTGCGTTGGGATGTCGCGGATGGGGCAATGCTGGAACGGATTCTGGCCGATCCACCCCTCCGTGGATTTCGGGTCTCCGCCGAGCCGCCGCACACGATCTCCTTCCGCGACGTTTACTGCGACACCAGTGAGGGGGATCTCTGGCAGCGCGGCAGCCGTTGCCGCTTGCGCTTCGCCGCGGATGGCGCTTGCTGGCTGACGCTGTGGCTCCCCGGCGGCACCCGTCTGCACGCGCCCGTCGCCGAGACGGCCACGGCTCAGGCGCTCACCGGAAATTCAGCGCCCGCACTGCGGCTGCGCGCGTTGGTGGACCCAGCGCGGCTGGGACCGTGGATCGAGCGCCACGTGGAGCGCCGCTGGCGCGTGATCGGCGTGCCGCTGCTGCGCGTGCCGCTGTGCGACCTCGGCGCCGATGCGATCATCGTGCGACGGCGTGATCTCAGCGCGCCCTTGTGGGAGGCGGCAGTACGCCCTCGTGCCTGGGGTGGCCTCGCCACCCGCGCCGTCGCGCGGCGGCTGGAGCGCGTATTCACGTTACGGCCGGCGGGCGGTGACGCGCTGCAGCGCGCACAGGGCGCGTTACAGGCCGCGGAAACACGGGTCCTGGCGCGGGAGCTGAAGGGCGAGCGGGAGGTGGCGCTCGTCGCCGTCGAACATGGACGGCTGGGGTTATGTCGCCTCGGCGGTGAGCTGCGGGTGCCGGTCGGTCCCGGCAGCGGTGAGGCGGCATGTCGCGCGGCGTTGCGCCGACTCGTGGGGAGCGGCGAGGGGCAACTGCGCCTGCTCGGCGTTGTCCCGCCAGCGAACGACCGGGCCGCGCTCGAGGTCTGGACGGCGCGGCAGCCGCGCGACAACGCGGCGTTACAATGGTTCGCCCCCGCGGAGCTATTGGAGCGCGTCGGCTCCCCGTTGCTCCGCGATCCGGCGACGCTCGCCGCCCTCACCGTTGCGGCACGGTCGCCCCTGCTCCCCGAATGGTCCGGCGCGGCGTTCGGCGCTCCAGCGAGCGATGAGGCGCCCGAGGCCGTCGCGCGCGCCAGCCGCGTCACGTTGAGCGAGATGCGGACCCCCGTGCTCGCCGCCGAGCAGATCGATCCGGCCCGCGCGGTGCCGGAGCAGTTTCTCAACGCTGAGCTCTCCTGGATCGAGTTCAACGCTCGCGTGCTCGCGTTGGCGGAGGATCCGCGCACCCCCGCCGCAGCGCGCGTGCGTTTCCTCGGCATCGTATCGACCAACCTGGACGATTTC
>Ga0193723_1000944_pt1 | contig 11371 bp, 14 predicted proteins | sample H2m2metaG_FD_143042 | JGI IMG/M metagenome (GOLD analysis project Ga0193723, IMG submission 143042) | Soil microbial communities from a riparian zone of the East river system, Colorado, United States - H2m2 | ecosystem: Environmental > Terrestrial > Soil > Riparian zone | place: USA: East River... | reverse complement strand
CAATATGCGTCCCGTTTGATACGGTGCGCCAGCTAAAATTCCATAGGTTTTTTGCCGACTAGAATTCACGTCAAGCTGCGCGTCTAGAATTCGGACATAAGATAAATCATCGGTCGTCATTTATAATATAAGTTTAAAAGTAATTAGAAAGTTACTTTTTGTCTTTTCTTCTGTACATTATTAATAAGCTCATATTAGTATTATTTCCTAGATATATTTCGAAGAGTCTACCATCATATGTTTGATAATAGGCTTGCACATCAACTCTATTAAATGGAGTATTACCATTCATAGAAATCATTTTAAATTCAGACTGAACCGCAAATTGAGCTATGTGCCTTGGTTCGAAAGGGCTAGATTTTTGTAATTCAAAATCAATAAGAATACCCATCGAGGAATTATTAATAGTCTGATTTTGAGCTTGCGATACTAAATTTGGTAGTAGATTTCTAGTTATTGGTAAAAGATTTGAGACAAATATAATAGATTTTACATTATCCCATTCATCAGTAGATGAAAATCCTTGTGATACTGCTATCCAATTACCTCCTAATGCTGAAAGAGCTACTGGAAATCCTGTTCTTGGTGGTACTGGAAGTAAAGTAGCATATGGCTTTACTGATAACAGAAATTCAAATCCTCCAGGTGCAGGGATAGGAAATGATTGTGTAAAAGGTAAGTTAAGTAACTGCATTAATACTTGATTTATTCCAATCTGAATTCTATTAGGATTTGCTTCGAGATATACATCTTGGACATACATTGAAATTAGAGCTGTAGAAGGATTAAGATAGAATCTTGGTGCTTCAGTACCAGAAGCACCTGGGAATGCAGCTTTGAGTGCAGTGAATGCCGCGATAGATGCATCATTAAGTTCTTCTAAATAATTTTGAATAGAAAATATACCTTGTTTAGATTCTTGTGGTGTTACTAGAATGAATTGCCGAAAGTTGATATTCATATATTGAAGAGTAATAGACATATCTGTTTGTCCTGGTGCTATTGGCTGTTCTGGTGTAAAGAGTGGTATTTCTCTAGTTGATATTTGCATTCTTATTACAGAGCATTCCCAGTCACCTGGTTTGTCTAAAATAGCTCCATCTCTTGTGTCTGTTACCTTTGCCAAAACTGGCGCAGGATCATTATTCGTGAGATTGATAATCTGATAGATGATGTTTTTCTCCTCCATTTATAATAGTATTTAAATGTTCAAAGCTTTATCAGATGAGGATATTTCTAAATTTATTTCTAATATAGTCAAATATGATGAATTAAAAGAAATAAATGCAAGTAAGTTATTAGCTAATTTACCTGTAGTTATACTATATGAAACGGGTCCTAATTTTGGACATTGGACATTGCTACATAGATTAGATAATGGTAATGTAGAGTTTTTTGATAGTTATGGTTTTAAACCTGATGATGAATTCTATGTTATTGAGAAAAAGTATCAATATCCACATTATTTATGGAAGTTATTAGTAGATATATCTAAATTAATATTACCTGATAGAATTCATTATAATGAATATCATTTACAAAATAGTAGCGATAGTCGAGTTGCTACATGTGGTAGATGGGTTATTCTACGACATGCATTAAAGGATATGGATATAGATAAGTTTAATAATGCTATTAATTTAGTAAGTAAACGCGAAGGAATAACTCCTGATGAATTAGTAACTAGAGTTGTAAAATAAATTAATTTATTATTGGTATATATTATACCAATAATGTCCCATACAGTGCTGAAAGATGCCAACCCCAAAAACACGGCATGACCTATAAATAGGTCACTGGTGTGCCCCCAAGGGGCGTAATTACTTTCTTGTGTTTGGTAATGATCATTTTAGAGAGCATAGCGTCTTGGTGTCACTAATACTGAACCACCTAATCCTCCAGAAACTAACTCTCCCCATTGACTGATGTAGATAGCTCCATAGATATCATTAGGGCCAGGTACTGCGTTAAAATTCTTTCTCCAAAGAATACCATCTCTTGAAGTATAGATGTTAACATCCCCTTGTGCAATAAAAACTTGCAATTCAGTAATGAAGATCACTGAGCGAAGATTTCCAACTGCAGCATCAAAAGAGTTAGGAACTGCTAACCAATTAATACCATCTACTGATGAGTAGGAATTAGTAAGAACTCCAAGTCTGGGTGTGGCCACAAATTTCTGCCAAAATGGTGACCAGCAAACACTGGACATTGCAATTGAAGAATTTCCATTAAGAAAGACTTTGCCATCATCACTATACATTGGACCTGTAGAGCCAACTGTTACTAATCTAGCGAGATCAGGCGAGTAGGCCATGTCAAATGTATCTCTGGAAGCTGGTATTAGTGAGTAGAGAGATCCATTTAAGGATGAAGCCATTTGTTGTGTTGGAACTCCTGCTGCCCCTGAATAAAATCTTTGGAAAGCGCTTATCCAAATGGGAAATCCTGAAAAAGTAGAACCTGGTAGTGGAGTTCCAAGAACCCAAGTCCCATTCACAGCGGTAGGTGAGGTGTAAACTGCAGTACCAAAAGCATCTATGCCTGAGAAGAGAGCTAGATCAGGTGACCAACCGATACTTGGATTGGCAAATGGAGTGGTGAGTTGTGCAAAAGTAGTACCATCAGTTGATGCTGCTGCAGTATTAGCTCCGGCATCTCCTGATATTACTAGTTTACCTAATGATGAGGAAAAAGTAAAATCAGCTCCATTAGTACCTGCTGGAAGTGCAGCAACTCCAGGATAAGCTGTAGTAAGAAAGATTGTTCCACAGTTGTCTTGATTTGAATGCGAATTAGTATATCCATCTACTAATAAATTATTCTTAACTTCTAATGAGGCTATAGATTGAGATGAAGTAACATTCAAAGTTTTAACTGTAAGAGTGTCTAGATAATACTTAGCCCAAGGCTTATTGTTCTCGTTAGGTGCTTCGAGTTGTTGTTGGTTCGACATTTATATATTAAATAAAAAAGTTAAAGTAACATCACTCCTTTCTCATGGACAATATATCTGGGTAGTTGTCTATTTAGACATAACCACCGTGATTTCATTGTTGCTATTGATCTTGCTTGTTTTGTGTCCATTCCCGCATATACTTTTAAATAATCCATATTCTGTTTATCCCCTAAACCTGTAAATAAAAAAATCTTATTAGTCTCATTATTTATCACTTTAGTTTCAAGACCTCTCAAAAGAACATGTGAGAGATAAAGGACCCAAATATCCTCTTTTCTACCTGTTGCCATAAGACTATTTATTAAATTATGCATGAATTTTCCTTCTTCTTTAGGTAAATTATCCATATCGTCGAATATTACTAATGAACCTGTAAGCTCCTTGATATCTATATTTACTTCCGTAATATTACTTTCTACTTTTATTTCTATTAGATTTATACCATCATATGCTGGATCTTTCTTAAATACACAAAAGAGATATATTTCTCCATCTGGGTTTTGAAGTCTCCATTCCATAGCATATCTTGCTGCCAGAGTAGATTTACCAACACCTGCTGCACCACACATTAGTACTCTTTCGGTTTTTCTACGTGGTATAACTACTACTAATTCATCACGCTCTTTTATTATAGTTCTACATGCATTTTCCTCTTCGCATTCTTCATCAAGAGAACTTAAAAATTGTTTGATAGTCATACCTTGATTAAGAGACTCACCTAAATGTAGGATTTCTTCTCCTGATAATTGTTCATTCATAAATATCTCTGAAAGCTTTGGTCCTTCTTTATTTTCACAATCTTCATCTATATATACTAATTTAAATGAACCACTCTCTTCATCTATGATTCGGGCGATTGGATCTCCTACTTCTTCGTAAGTTAAAGACATTTGTATGTCTTTAAATATTTCTTTCTTATTCTTTTTTGTTAAAAATCCTCCTCACCGTCTTCTAGACCATAACCATATAGCCGCCTATTATAACCATAAATCTTATCGATATCATCAACAGCAGAATACTTCCGTGTAGTATCCCCTGGTCCTCCCAATATAGCGAACTTGACTTCAAGAAGGAAATCTTTCAACTCAATATCTGTCATATCAGAAATGGATTGGGCGTTACTGTTTATTTTTTTAGTTAATATGGGGAAATAATCCTCACCTAACCAAGTTCTTAGGTGCTTATCCAAATAAACTGGATCCTTAACTTTGGCAGTAGTGGCTTCCTTCTTAGCCTTTGCCCTCCTCTTTCTGGCTTCTGCTTTTGTTTCTTCTTTCTTTTCTGGCGGAATATGGACCGTGACGGGTGAGGCTGCCCTCTAAGTTTCTCTCTTCTCTTCTCTTGGTGGTATATTTGGTCTAGTTATTGGAACTCCTGCTAGTCCTGTTTTCTTCCCTGTCTTAGTTCTTGGATGGCCTTTGGCTTCTGCTTCTGCCCTAGCTACTTTATATGCCGCTTTGAGGGTCTCTTTGCGTTGCTCATAAGTCATTGCTTGATTAGCTATTTTAGCTCTAGCTGTAGCTCTATATTCTTTCTCTACTTCTGAAGCAATTCCCCTCTCTCCTGTACCTCCATACTGAGATCTTACTACTGGATTCTCTAATTCTTGCTGCGTTAGTATTACACCTTTTTGCTTCGCTACTCGCTTCATTAGTTTAGTCTTGTTTCTAATGTCATACTTAAGAAGCATGAATTCTCTACCAGAAAGTCTAGTTCTAGGTTTTCCATCTGCCCTAGTAGATTGACTAATTTGTTGGGTGACTTCTCTAGCAAGAACTCTTTCGTTAACTTCATTTGTCATTTGTCTAGCATTATATCTATCTGCATATTCATCATAAGAAATTTGATATGGATCCGATTTTTGAATCATAGGCATCTTCTTCCAAACATCTTTAGAAATATTTTCTGGCCTCTTTTTGAGCTTATACATGGTAAAGGGCACAAAGTTCTGTTTTTGTTGAATGCCCTTTCGCCTTTTTATTTGGGCTTCTGTTTTTTTCTTAATTTCACCTTCGACAGTGACCTTACCACCCATTAGTGTTCCAGCCATATATCCTCCCATATTCCCTACTCGCATTGTGTCCCTTGCCAGGACTGCGTTTCTAAGCTTTTGCATGTATTCATTGTTCATGGTTTAAATATAACCATAAAAGTTTTAGAAAAAACTATTTTAGTCTGATCTGGGCTAAAATTGTAACTACAGCTTGTAGGATGGAAATTATTTGTATATCAGAGACTTCAACTTTTTCCGATAATACTGTCTGGAGATGTTGCTCTTCAGTCTCTTCTTCTGAGTCTTCTGAGTCTTCATCAATAGTTAGAGGAGGTTTTCCTGTTAATAACCTTGGAGGGTTCTCTTGAGGTTTATCTTTAGAGGCATTTCTCTTTCTACGAAGATCTACAGCTTTATGCGCTGTACAATATTTACCTTCATCTAACACAGGTTTGTCACATGACTCACCTGTAGCTGCTCCTCTTTCATTTATCCATGTACAAGAATTCTTAACAATACTAGAAGTAGAAGTAGTGACGTGTGGTGTGGTCACGATTGGGTTACTTGTGAACTTGATTTGCTGTGGCTCTTCCATTTTTAGATGGGTTGAAAATGTTATCCAATAATCGATTATCGGAATCATTTGGCCTGAAATCATTACCCAGTTGTCGAGAAGTAGCTCTTAAGAGGAATGTCGTAAAATTACGAACTATAGTGACCTCATGAGGCTTAACTACTGGAAGAGATTTAATCCAATCTTGATAAGCTGCATGAATTATTGAAATACTTTCATCATTTCCCTCTTCTATATGTAGAGTAAGAGGCCGTGGCTGCTTCTCCTCAAGATGAAGCTGTTGCATTCGGGGTGGAATTTCTTCGAAATCGTGATCCATTTGAGTTGATGGAAGTACCGAAAATAATTTCATTAGTTTGAAGGTTGTTGGAGATGGGGTTGGAGATGGGGTGGGAGAACAAGTACATATAATAGCTGTTGGAGATGGGGTTGGGGCTAGAGTAGGAGATAAAGTTGGATTACTAGTTGTAGGAGTACTAGTTGTAGGTGCTAAAGTTGGAGTACTAGTTGTAGGAGCTAGAGTAGGAGTACGAGTTGTAGGTGCTCTAGTTGTAGGTGATTTAGTAGCAATAGAAGCTGCATAGGATAAGATCGTGAATAAGATGAAGAACTTCATTTATATTATGGTAATAGTATAAATTAAAATCTATTTTAGCACAGAAAGCGACACTGATTCTTAAAATTAACCTTCATGCAACCTTGGATAATTCTCTTTATACGAGTTGGTTCTGTGAAGAATGGTCTAGGACCAAATTCTCTTTCCCATTCTTCGTATCTTTGCTTAATCATGAAAAACTCCCATATTTCCTGATTTATTAACCTTTTGCATAAATATTGTTCTTGTGTAAAATAATAAATTCTGAATCCTGACTTGACTTCTGGATCTCTATGTATATTTGCTATTACTTTAGTATTCCTATAACCTATGAAGATGGCTATTTTAAGTAAAATATCTTTATTTAGTTTAGGTAATAAATTAAATAACTTGGCTAGTTCTTTCTTTTTTATCCCTTTTACTATTCTTTTGAGTTTATTGAAAGCATCTTTGTTGTAGAGGGGATCCATTTATAATACTAAATTGATTTTGTTTGAAATCAGTATTTATCATCCAGTTGTTGTTGTAATTGCCTTACGTAAGAGTATTATATTATTGATATATATTTTCAAGCATTTCTTTCATCCAAAAAATGTCTAAAAGTCAGTCATCTCAACTTCTCAAAATACAACAGAAAGTAGATCAAGCGAAGGCCACTTTGCCTTGTGGTAAGATAGTGGGCCTGGAGTGGGTATCGGGGCTGATGAGATATCACATGAAAGTATGTGATAAGTGTAAAGAGATTCCTTTTATGCCTGGTCCTGATAAGATGGATATACCATTAACTAAAAAAACTAAAAGAGCGATACAATTTAGTGGTATGTCGCTAGAAGTATTCCAAGAAATGGGATTTTATTAACTTCCTAGTTCTACAATAAAATAATTAGGACAGAAACCTTCTCTCGTACCTTCATAGATTATCAAATCACCCATAAGATCCCTGTATAAGCATTTATCCCCATTAATAAGATTATCCCTAATATAGTCAAATGTATCGTCTACATTACCTTCGTAAAATTCTTCAAGAATCTCGTTAGCTGTATCATTATCTATTTCTTTGTCATAAAAAGCCATTATTTCTTTCTCATCGAGTAGTCTATCTGAGTGTAAGAGCACAGTTACTTCACCTCCACGAGTAACAGAATAATCGTATCGGTAACCCTCTTTCTTTACTCGCAGCTCTTCTGCTTTAATTTCGATGTTAATCATAATTTCTCTTGCTTCGATTTCATTCTCAGGAGTTTTTACCTCGAAGCGAGGCTGATTTAGTGTTGTTATCATTGCATTGATTTCGTTTTGGAGCTGCTCTGCGGTTGATGTGGACATCTTTAATTTGGTTAAATGTCTTGGTTAAAATTTTCAATTTTAGCCGAAGGTCCAAAAAAAGTGAATTTTAAGACTGAGACATTCTTGGTTAATAAAATGGACACACTCACGAAAGATGCCCTGTTTGGGAATACCGAAATTCTAACTCCTAGTAAGGATCCTCTATGTAAAATAACTACTTGGTTTATTACTTATATAGATCCTGAGTGGAGAAGTGAAGAAGATGCTAAAGTTGGATTGAATACGCTAGAACTTGATTTATGGGATATTAAGAAGAAGAATGGAGAGAAGAAACTCGTTTGTGCATTTATGAATGCTGAGTTATGTCCTGAAACTGGTTTATTACATTTTCATATATGTCCTACTTTTATTTGGGATACTCGTCCTTTGCCTAGTTTAAGGAGGTTATTTGGACAAGATGCTAGAATATATGCTGTTCAGGTTAATGGAGTTGATACAGTGCGTAAATATTGTTCGAAACGCGAAACGCGTGTTGGCGGGTGTAAGGTTATTGCTGAATCTCCTGATGATATCGCTAAGTTAACTTTAGAATATGTTGATAAATGGGATGGTAGAGTAGTAAGGAAGGATCCCGTTCAAGCATCTTTAGAAAGAGAGATGAAGTTAAAGCTTGGTAGGAAGAATGATTCCGAGAAGCTTAAGGCAATTAGACTACGAGAACGTACAATAGCTGACAATAATGAGGTTATAAGGAGAATTGCAGGTAAAGCTGGTCAGAAGGGTCGCTGGACTATGTTAAAAGAAGAGAATGCTCAATGTTTGGGAGAGATTACTCGTTATAATAATCTTAAACCTGGAGAATCCATTCATGGTAAAGATGTTGTAGACTTGAATGAAGTAGAAGAAGAAGTGGAGTGGCCTGAAGAAAGGGACAAAGAGAAGGAAGAGAAGGAGGAGGAAGAGATGGAAAAGAATGCCTGGACTTTTTATTGCAATGTTAAAGAAGGTTGGTGTTCTAGACATAGATTTAACTGGAGGGATTGTAACCCTCGTCATAGTTGGGATAAGGATTGGGTTTTAAAGACTTTATTAATTAAAGTTGAAAAGATGATTGACGATGTTGAAGATGGATTAGAGGTTAGTTGTAGTGATACCTGTGTGGATATTGAATCATTATTGAAGCGAAAGAAAGAGTTAACAGATGAAATATATAGAAGAATAGATGTTTGGAGAGAGAATACTGGTAGATCTCCTCGTAAAGCGCGACGCGCGTTAACTCTTATGGATGTTGGTGTGAGAGTTAGTGGTAATTAGAGTGGATAATTGTAGTTAAACTATATCTGTATAGTTCAATATCAGTAATATTATATTGGTTAGTAATAGTGTCTTCTTGTCTTATGATAGTCTTAACACGATCGCGGGCGTAGTCTTCGGTAAGTGAGTGTCTTATTCTTCTGGGTTCTGGGTTCTGGAAGAATGTCTTATTTTTTACACCTTTTTTAAATTTTCCAGCAGATTAAAGGAAAACCTGAAGTTTAAAGGAACGAGGAAAAATAAAAAACTTTTCTATATTGTTATATGAAATGCATAAAATCGAAAAAATATTACCTATGCCACCATAGGTAATAGTTGTAATAAAAACATAAAAAATGGGCTTTTCTGGAATATTTAAGCTTCTTCCTCAAAAGTTATTGGGGCGTTAACGAGAGGCTCCCTAACTATGGCTCTTTTTCCTATAGGAATATTCTTAACTGGAGCTTTTTCTAGATATGCCTTAATAAGTCTTTCAGCATTAAGATTCTTAACAGCTTGTCCATTTAAGTATCCTTGTGTAAATGGTTTATAATTAGGATCATTGGAGTATTTCTCCTTCCATAATTCCCTAACTCTATTATTCATAAAAGTTGCCATATCATCACCAGATCTATTTGGATCATTAAGATCAAGCATTGCTAAGCCTTTAGATTCTAAACGAAGATCAGAATGCAAGTGCACTCTATGGTTTTTAGGACTAACTTCAATAACATCTGAGTGAGTAGCCCATAATACTTCTACAGTTGGACTAGAATATGTTCTAACAAAAGAAACTAAATTAGGTAATAACTCATTCCAAGCTTGTTCTACTATAGGTATAAATTCTCTTTCTATTCTATTAGTGTTATATGTTATGACCCATCCATTAAGCCATTCCATCATTGGATCATGATAAGGTTTTCGTTTAGACATTTATTTAATGTCTAAATTTTTATTTTTATTCATTACATCAGAAGTCCCTGTCCTCGCCGTTTCCCTAGATCTCTTAGTCCTACTCCATAACTAGCAGCCACATCTGATACTCCCTGTACAAGAGGTTGGAATTGTTGTGGAATCACCTTTTGAGCTACTGTAATAGCTGGTCGTACAAGACGCTTGAAGAAGGTACCTACATCATCCCAGAAACCTCCACCAGCTAGAGATGATCCAAAGATGTTCATTGATCTCTTTTGAGGAAGAGGAGTAGTCTCCCAAGATTGAAGGACTTGTTTCTCATCAAGAACGCCAATATTCTTAGATACAGAGCCGTTATTAATGGTTACAATACCCTCTTGTACTGACACAATGTTCAATTGAGGAATGAAGGTCTTGGTAGGATGAATATTTCTTACAGTTACATTCATTTGGAGAGTTTGAGATGTACGAACACCTGGTGCCCATTGATCTTTTAGTGGAATATCTGTTCCAAAAGCTGCACATGCAACAAGCCCAACGAATTGACGTGCCTGAGTGTAAGAACAGTTAAAGCCATTCTTTACAGACATATCGTAAAGTCTCTCTGGGGAATAGTTAGACAAAATACCATCCTGATTGGCAAAAGTAAGATTAATATTATCAATCGCCATAAATGTGTCTGTGTCAGTAATATTTGTTTGTGATTCTTGAGGAGATGCCATGATGTAGAGCAAGTTAGGAAGTGTTGGAAGAGTTATGGAAGACATTGCAAGTACTGTACTTGCTCCAGGTGCAAGAGGTGCTTGTGATAATGTTGGATAATTCGTTATCTCACTATATGAATATGTAACTAAATCAGGTAGATACTGAAGAGCTGATGGAGTTAAATAATTAAAAAGGAGATCAGCCTGTAATACAGTAGCCTGAGCAGTAGTAAGGGGTGAACCTAGAGTTGAATGTGACCAAAGTGATTGTGCAAGGCCAGTTAGTAATCCTGAGCCTCTTCCACCCAGTTGGAGTTGAATTTGCATAGAATCAACTCCAATGAAAGCAAGCTCCTCTTGATAAGCATCAAAGCTTAGAGGCGAAAGAGGAATTGCCTCGGTAATAGTCATCTCAATAGAGGCCGCGAATTGTGAGTTAGCAGTAATAATGAGACCCGCGAAAGTTCCTCTTGGGCACTGAGTCACGTTATCTCCATATCCAGCCAAAGGATCTCTATTAAAACCATTCATCTGAGAATAAGCTTGACTTTGATCCGGCATTGAAGGTGTCATAGAGAAGGGACCATCTTCTTTAAATTCATCTCGGTGAAAGCGTTGAAAAATACGCGAATACACATTGAGATTCGAGGAGAAAGATTGATTGCCTATAGTAACATTAACTGTCTGAATAGCTTGCGAGAGGGGCATAGCTCTAGGAGCATCATAATAAGCATTTCCAGTAGGAACGCCTGGTGCTGCAGCTGCTCCAAACATTTGGAGTAGTGGTATGAGCGGATTTCCAGAATCTCCAGTAAAATCTATGCGGAACTTAACCCTAGCCAAAAATCGCCTATTTGTGTAAATTTCTCTAGATGGTGGAGGTGCATTCCAAGTAATTTGTGAATTAGAAAATGAAGTAGAAGGCAATATGCGTCCCGTTTGATACGGTGCGCCAGCTAAAATTCCATAGGTTTTTTGCCGACTAGAATTCACGTCAAGCTGCGCGTCTAGAATTCGGACATAAGATAAATCATCGGTCGTCATTTATAAT
>Ga0193723_1000943_pt1 | contig 11373 bp, 12 predicted proteins | sample H2m2metaG_FD_143042 | JGI IMG/M metagenome (GOLD analysis project Ga0193723, IMG submission 143042) | Soil microbial communities from a riparian zone of the East river system, Colorado, United States - H2m2 | ecosystem: Environmental > Terrestrial > Soil > Riparian zone | place: USA: East River... | reverse complement strand
CGCGCGTGGTCGGCGACACCGCCGTGTCGCTACGCCCGCAGGGGCCGAATTGGCCCGCCACCGAGAGCCCGATTGAGACCGAGATGTTTCGCGCGATCACGGCGGTGGCACACGCGCGCCACCCCAACGCGCTCGTCACGACGCTGATGTTGCCGGGCTTCACCGACAGCCATTACTTCCGGCGCCTGGGCATCGCGAGCTACGGGCTCGGGCCGTTCCCGCTCACGCAGGGAGACTCCCGCGGCGTTCATGGCAACGACGAGCGCGTGAGCGTCGACGCGCTCAGGTTCGGCGTGCGCTTCTACTACGACGTCGTCACACGCGTCGCCGCGAAGTAGCTATTTGAGGGACACGACGAACCGCACGCTGATCTGCTCGGCGGTTTGTGGACTCACACTACACGAACAATCACGTCCAATGATTCGCTTGACGCCGTTGACCTCGGCGTCGGCGATGCCTGCGACGTCGCGATAGGTAATCTCCAGCATCTGGCCGTCGATCACACGATAACTGACCGGCCGTCCGAGCAGCCGATGGTGCGGGTCGATCCTCGCCAGCCCATCGGCGAGTTTGCGCTGCAGCTCGGTGATGGTTTCGGTCGCCGTCATGGATCGAGCAGTGCCGCCGCGTTTCGGCGCATGCCGTGGTGGCCGGGACGGGTAAACGGCGTGCGGTCGTAGCGGTGCTGGAACTCACTCTCGTTCATCGTGGCAAGCGCGCGGACGTCGGGTCGAGCAACTTCCGGCTGGGGCGCGAACTCCGGGTCGAGCGTTTCGCGCGCGAAGCTCACGTTCCACGGACAGACGTCCTGGCAGACGTCGCAGCCGAACAGCCAGTCGCCCACCTCTGCGCGCTGGGTTTCGTCGAACTCCCCACGATGCTCGATCGTGAGATACGAGATACACGCGCGCGCGTCGAGATCGCGCGGCCCGAGGAACGCCTGGGTGGGACACGCGTCGAGGCACCGCCGGCAGGTGCCGCAGCGGTCTGCGTCGAACGGCGCGTCCGGCTCGAGGGCAGCGTCGGTGAGCACGACGCCGATGAATGTGAACGATCCGATCTCGGGATGGATCAGCATCATGTTCTTGCCGATCCATCCGAGCCCCGCGAGCTGAGCCAGCTCCCGCTCAGGCACGGGACCGGCGTCCACATAGCAGCGCGTCGTCGAGCCAGGAACGAGCTCGCGGATTGCGGTGGCGAGTTGCTCGAGTCGCTCGTCGAGGACGTCGTGGTAGTCAGAGGACCAGGCGTATTGCGCGACCTTGCCAGGGTGGCGAGCCCCGCCGCCATGCGGCGGGGCCTCATGGAAATAGTTTGTGAGCGTGACGACAGCCGCCTTGGCACCGGGCATGATCCGTCGCGGATCTTTCCGTTTTTCCGCCTGTCGGTGCAGGTACGTCATCGTTCCGGCGTGGCCGTCCGCGAGCCAGCGGTCCAGTTCGTCTGCGTGCGCGTTGCGATCGAGCGGCGCGATCCCGGTCGCTGCAAAGCCCAGCTCGGAGGCGCGACGTTTGATCGCGATCATAGTCCCATCGTCTCGCGCCGCCAGCGCGCGAAGTTCACGACGTCGCGGGCGGGTGGGACGGCCGCTTCGTCACCGTAGGCGGTGAACATGCGCCAGCGCATGTAGTCGCGCGGCGGAATCGGGAGAAACGGGGGCCGGCGATACCAGTCGCGGGCGCGAAAACTCCACGTGAGGCGCAACAAATCGACGGCGAGTCGCGGACTCACCAACGCCCTGAGCGCTAAGCGCAAATAGAGTGCGGACCAACTCGCGATAGGCTGCATTCCTTCTGTATATTCCCGGCCTATGACGCTCGCAAGCAGCGTACGACCGCGCGCGCTTGGACTCGCCAAATACCGCGGCGAGTTCCCCATCTTCAGGGACAGCGTTTACCTCAACACCTGCTCGCTCGGCGCGCTGGGCGAGCGGTCCCGCCGCAAGGTAGCGGAATACCTCGATCTGTGGCAGAGCCGCGGCGCGTCGGCGTGGTACGACGTGTGGTGGGAAGCACTGGGCGATCTGCGCACGCGCTACGGTCGCATCGTCAACGCGACCCCCGGCGACATCGCCCTCGCGCCGAGCATTTCCGTGGCGCTCAGCGCCGTTGCGGAATCGCTCGATTATCGCCGGCGTCCCAAAGTCGTGACCACTTCACTCGATTTCCCGACGGTCGCCTATCAATGGCTCGCCAAGGCTCGGAGTGGCGTCGAGCTTGTCGTCGTCGAGAGTCCCGATCGCGTCAGCGTCCCGGTCGAAGCGATCGCGCGCGCCGTCGATGACCGCACGGCTCTCGTCGTGACCTCGCACGTGTACTTCACGACGGGTGCGATCCAGGACATCAAGCGGATTGCGGAGGTTGCACACGGGCACGGTGCGCTCTGCCTCATTGACGCATACCAGTCGGTCGGACAAATCCCGGTCGATGTGCAGGACGCGGGCGTCGACGCCCTCGTCGCCGGAGGTCTCAAGTGGCTGCTGGGAGGGCCTGGCATTGTTTTCCTTTATGTGCGCCAGGCGGTGGCGCGCGCGCTCGAGCCGCGGATTTCGGGATGGTTCGGCCAGCGCGAGCAGTTCAGCTTCGATCCGCGCGCCTTGACGTTTCATGATGACGCGCGGCGCTTCGAAATGGGCACGCCGTCGCTCGCCGCGGTGTACGCCCAGCTGGGCGGCCTCGAGTACATCGAGGAAATCGGCATCCCGGCCATTCGGGAGGCAACAGCGGCGTTGACGGAGGATCTGATCGCCACGGTCCGCGCCGCTGGCTTCAAGCCGAAGGTTGCCGCCGAGCCGGAGCGGCGCTCGGCGATCGTGATGATTCCCGTGCCCGATCCGGCGGCGTCCGTGCGTCACCTGGCCGCGGGCGGCGTGATCGCAGACAGCCGGCCCGGCCACGTCAGATTCTCGCCCTTCTTCTATAACGTGCAGGATGACCATGCCAGAGCAACCGAGCGCCTCGCCTCGCAACCCGCTCACTGAGGACGAGCAACTCCTCACCCCGCCGCAAACCGTTCCTGTCGAGCGGCGGGCGTCCTTTACGAGCACCGACCCCTGGCGCGTGCTGCGCATCATGGGCGAGTTCGTCGAGGGGTTCGATACGCTGTCCGACGTGCGCAACGCCGTGACGATCTTCGGATCGGCGCGCACGGAGGAGAGCGACCGCTATTACAAGGCTGCGCAGGAGACGGCGCGTCTGCTCGCCAAGGAGGGCTTCGCGATCATCACCGGTGGCGGGCCGGGCATCATGGAAGCGGCCAATCGCGGCGCCAAAGAGGGCGGGGGGTTGTCGATCGGGTGCAACATCGAGCTGCCGTTCGAGCAGGGCACGAACCGGTGGGTCGAGCGCTCGATCAACTTTCGCTACTTCTTCGTCCGCAAAACGATGTTCGTGAAATACTCGACGGCGTTCATCACCTTCCCGGGGGGCTACGGCACGATGGACGAGCTGTTCGAGGCGCTGACCCTCGTCCAGACGGGCAAGGTGAAGCAATTTCCCGTCGTGCTGTTCGGCCGTGACTACTGGCGCGGTCTCGCGGATTGGCTCAAGGAGCGCGTCGCGGGAGAGGGGAAGATCTCGCCCGAAGATCTCAACCTCTTTCTGGTCACCGACGAGCCGAAGGAGGCGCTTGGCTGGATCATCGACGCCCGCGAGCGTCGCACCCGCGCAATACCGGCAATGAACAACGTCCCCCAGGCGACGCGATGACGCAAAACGAATACCTGCGTGGGCAGCGCATCAACCCCAAGCCGGTCAGCGGGAAGGAGACGGTCGCCGATCTCGTCGACAACGCGTTCCTGGCCTATAATGCCGGCCGCCTGGGGGAAGGCTGCCGGCTGTTTGCCGAGCGCATGTTGGAAGACGACGTGACCGTGGGGATGAGCCTCACCGGCGCGATGACGCCCGCCGGTCTTGGGATGTCTACCATCATTCCGCTCATTGAAGCGGGCTTCCTGGACTGGATCGTCTCGACGGGCGCCAATCTCTATCACGACGCCCATTTCGGCCTTGGCATGGCGATGCACCGCGGGACGCCGTTCGCTGACGACGTCGTGCTGCGGGAGGAAGGTGTGGTGCGGATCTACGACATCTTCTTCGACTACGACGTCCTGCTCTCCACTGATCGGTTCGTGCGCGAAGTCTCGGCGCGGGACGAATTCCAGCGCTCGATGAGCACCGCCGAGTACCACTATCTGCTGGGCGGGTACGTGCTGGAGCGCGAAAAGGCGCTCGGCCTGTCGCGCAAATCGGTGCTGGGCGCCGCGCACGCCGCGGCGGTGCCGATCTACACGTCCTCGCCGGGCGACTCGTCGATCGGCATGAACGTCGCCGAGCAGGCGCTCTCGGGCAGCAAGCTGCGCTTCGACGTGAGCGCCGACGTCAATGAGACGTCGGCGATCGTCTTCTCGGCCAAGGTCAGCGGCGGCAAGAGCGGTGTGCTGATCATCGGCGGCGGGAGCCCCAAGAACTTCGTGCTCCAGACTGAGCCGCAGATTCAGGAAGTGCTCGGCATCAGCGAGAAGGGCCACGATTACTACCTGCAGCTGACCGATGCGCGTCCCGACACGGGCGGTCTTTCCGGTGCCACTCCGTCGGAGGCCGTGAGCTGGGGCAAAGTCGACCCCGACAAGCTGCCGGGCACGGTGGTCGCCTATCTCGACAACACGGTGGCCTTTCCGATTCTGGCCGCCTATGCGCTGGCCCGCCGCAAGCCGCGGAAGCTGAAGCGCCTGTATGACCGGCGTGGCGACATGATGCGCGAGCTGACCGATTCGTATCTGGAGGCGAAAGCCGATCGGGACGCGCGCGCCGAGGCGGCAACTGGCGGCCGAGCGACCTGATACCGCGAAGTCCGCTTCTCCCACCAGGGCGTACGCCGTCTACGTCCTGGCCTTGTTGACGCTCGTCAATCTTCTCAACTATCTCGATCGCAACGTCGTCTACGCGGTCTTCGAGCCGATCAAGAGCGACCTCAAGCTGTCGGATGCGCAGCTCGGTTGGCTCGGCTCCGCCTATATCGTCGTCCTGTCGCTGGCCGCGCTGCCGCTCGGCGTCATCGGCGATCTGCGCTCGCGCCGCAGCGTGATTACGTGGGGTGTCGCGGTGTGGAGCGCGTCGACCGCGGCCGGCGGGTTTGTGGCCAAATTCTGGCAGCTGTTCACCTGCCGGGCGCTGGTCGGGTTCGGAGAAGCGGGCTACGGCCCGGCGTCGCAGGCGATCATCGCGCAGTACTACAAGGGACGGCGCCGCGCCTTCGCCATCGGCGTGTATTCGGTCGGCATGGCGCTGGGCGGCGTGCTCGGCATCTGGTTCGGTGGCGTCATCGCGGAAGAGTACGGGTGGCGCTGGGCCTTCATCTGGATGGGCTTTCCGGGGCTCGTGCTCGCGTTCCTTGCGTCACGGCTGCGCGAGCTCGACCGTCGCCCCCCACCGCCAATCGTCGAGACGCTGGGCCGCTGGTGGCAGCACGGCAAGCACGGCGTCACGCGCTATGTCATGCCGCTCGCGATCTGCTCGGGACTTGGGGCACTGCTCGCGGGCTTTCTGTCTCTATTTGAGGGCATTCCATCACAGTTCGGCACGGCAGTGTTCGGCGTCGGCATGAGCATCGGGATCGCGTGGACGGTGTGGCGCCTCGTGCCGCTGGCGGTGCGGCGCACGACAGAAGCTGGCGCCGTCGCGGCCGGCGCGTTCGACGACTTTCTGGATGCCGCCACCCTGGTACTGCGGACACCAACGTTGATCTGGATATTCACGGGCGGCGCAATGGTGACGTTTGCGGTCAATGGGCTGATCGCCTGGGCGGCGGCATTCATGCAGCGGATCCATGGCCTCTCGGTCGCGCGGGTCGGTGCGGAATTCGGGGTCTGGGCCCTCAGCGGCGGCGTGCTGGGAGCGCTGGTGGGCGGCAGGCTCGCCGACCGGCTGCAGCAGCGTTGGCATGGGGGCCGCGTGCTCGCCTCCGGCGCCGGATTCGTGCTTGGCGCGCCGGTGTGCGCGGCGCTGTTGCTCGTGCACGACCTGCGCTGGTTCGCGCCCCTCATTCTCGCGACGTATTTCCTCTACACTTGGTACAACGGGCCTCTGGTCGCGGTCATTCTTGATGTCGTGCCACCGGCAGTCCAGGCGACGGTGCTCGGCGCGTTCGTACTCTTTTCGCACCTCGCCGGCGATGCAATGGCGCCCCCGCTGATTGGCTACTTGTCGGACCGGACCGGCAGTCTGCGCACCGCTATGCTCCTCCTGCCAGCAGTCGGACTGCTGGGCGGTGTCATCATCCTCATCGCGCTCACGACCGTGAGGCGGGATATGCAGCGCTTGAATGCTCTGGATATCCACGTGTCAGGTCGACGCTGAAATGGTGTCATGAAGATCGCCGTCATTTTCGACTCGCTGCACCCCGAGTGGGAGGATGCCGCCTTCAAGCGCGAGGTCGAGGAAAAGGCGGAGGAAGCGGAGTACGACGTCGCCCGCGCGCTCATGGCCGGCGGGCACGATCTGCTCATGATCGGAATCGGCGATGACGTCGCGCCGCTCCTCGCAAAACTGGCGGAATTCCAGCCCAAGTTGGTGTTCAACGGCTGCGAGGGCTTCCGGAAGAACGCGCGGCACGAATACGCGATCGCCGCGCTCCTCGATATGTACGGCTATCGGTACACCGGATCCTCGCCGACCGCCCTGCTCGTCGCCCGCAACAAGTCGCTCACCAAGAAGGTCCTCGCCTATCACGGCATCCGCGTGCCGGCATTTGCCGAGTTTCACGAGGGCGACAAGCTGGTCCGGCCGTCGGAGCTGCGGTTCCCGCTCATCGTGAAGCCGCTGCTCGAGGACGCGTCGATCGGCATCGCCCAGGCCTCAGTCGTCGAGGACGACGCGTCGCTGTCGCAGCGTGTGGAGTTCATTCACACCAAGTACCACCAGGCCGCGATCGTCGAGGAGTTGGTCGAGGGGCGCGAGGTCTACGTCGGTTTGATCGGGAACGATGAGCTGGAAGTGTTGCCAATGACCGAGATGACGTTCGGTGAGCCCGAAATCGGGGAGCACCGCATCGCCACCTACAAAGCCAAGTGGGACGAGGACTACCGGAAAAAGAAGAAGATCAGGAACGTGTTTGCCAAAGGCGTGTCCGAGGAGCTGACGCGGCGGATCGGCGAGATCTGCAGCACCGCGTTTCACGCCCTGTGGCTGCAGGACTACGGCCGCGTGGACGTCCGCCTGGCGCATGACAACGAGGTGTATGTGCTGGAAGTGAATCCGAATCCGTTCATCGCGGCCGAGCACGAAATGGCGGAAGCGGCGGAGAAATCTGGTCTCAAGTACAACGCATTCATTCAACGCATCGTCGACGAGGCGCTGGCGCGGTGAGCAAGCGCGAAGTCCCCACCCCCGAGCTGCGCTGCCCCCGCTGCCATACCGAGCTGGAGCGCTTCTGGAGCTACTGTCCGAGCTGCAGCCGGCGGCTCGAGTGGCGCGACACGCTGCGCGAGACCAACGCGGAGTGCGCCTACTGCGGCTGGATGGTGTCGGACGCCTCGTCGTTCTGCCCGTGGTGCGGGCGCAACATCGAGGACGACGACTCGAGCGACGAGCCGCTGAAGGCGCCGAAGGGATTCAAATTCCACGCCCGCTGCGACTGGGGCTGCGGCGGTGGCGTGATGTATCCGATGCGGTTTTGCCCCTGGTGCGGGCGGGCCCAGACGTGGCGCTACGATCACTTCCAGAATGCCTGCCCGCACTGCGACCGCGGCGTGGACGACTGGATGGCGACGTGCCCCTGGTGCGGCGAGGACGCCACCGGCGGCGATCTCATTCCGCGAGCCCTGCGGCGCGCGCGGCGTCTGCTCATCGTCTCCCGGATCCGCGACTGGCATTACCGCGTCGCGCTGCGGCCTGGCGTGTCGGGGGTCGCGCCGCGCGCGCCGAAGGTCATCGAGCTCGACCGCCGCTACGTCACCGGCAAGCGCCGCCGCGACGAGATCTCGTGGAACATGCTCACAGGCCTGCTGTTGCATGAGCTCGGCCACTCATTCCTCTATCATCACTGGGCATGGACGCGTAGGGGCCGCTTCCGCCGCACCTTCGGCGAGGTGCGAAAAGCCTACCGCGTAGCGGACGAGCATTGGGTGGACTTCGAGCGGCGCCGCATCGCGACGACGCTGACCGACTACGTCAGCGCGTATGCGGCGACCCACCCGCAGGAGGATTTTGCGGAGACATTCCGCTTCTACGTCGCACGCCGCGGCCGGCTGCGGGAGCTGTTCGCCGAATTCGGCCGCAAACGCAAAGGTGTCCGCTTGTACGAGAAGTTTCTGGTGCTACACGACTTTGTACGGAGTCTCCGGGGCTGGAAATAAGAACGGCGAGGGTCTTGCCGCCCCTCGCCGCCCCTTTCGCCGCCGCAGTTAGTAGAGCGTGACGTTGAGTCCGAACAGAAGCTGGAGCGAGCTGCCGTCGTGAAATAGGCCGCGCCCCTCGACGTACGGATGGGTCCGCCCGTAGCGCGTCTCGAAGCCCCCGAACAGATCGAAGCCGGTGTCCGAGTTCCCGCTCGCCCGCAGGATGTTCAATCCACCGCCGAAGTACAGCGGCGTGCCCGGGCTGCGGAATTTGAGGTCCGCATTGAAGCCCACAAGCGATCCGGCGTCCACCAGGTAATAGTCGAACGAAGGATAGAACTCGATCGACCGCGACACCGGCATGTGCAGCTGCGCGCCGATCAACCAGTCATCGCTGTCGAAGTTGTAACCGCCGTGCACGCCGAAATGCGAGCGTTGGGCTGCGGCGCGGGAAGCGCCTGCGGCACTGAGAAGCAACACGAGTGCAATGAGAATCCGTCGCATGATGTCTGGTCCTCGGGTTGAAGTGCGCGTCCTCTACCCGGGGACCGGCCACGGGTTCGCGGGTTCCCACCCCGCGCCCCGTGGTCCGGTGAGCCTGATCACAAGCCTCCTTCGGTTCAGCCTGCGAAGCAGTAGGCGCAGCCTTTTTCCTGAGACCGTGCGACCGCGAGTACGCCCGACGGCACGACCTGCACGCCGGGGAGCAGTCCCGCGACCCACTCCGCTTTCACCGCAGCGGCATCCATGCTCATTTTCTGCGCCACCATGCCGCTGTAGACTGTCAGCGCCACGTTGCAGCAACCGACTTGCGCGCCGCTCGCAAGCAATGCCTCAATGCCGGTGCCCGGCAGCGGCAGGGGCAGCACCTTCGCATAGACGTTGCGCACCGCCGGCGTGTCGCCGTCCTTGATTCCGAACACCTCGCCCAGTTTGTACTTCGCCCATAGCGCGTCCTGCATGGCGATCGGAATCGCCGCGTGGCGCAGCACAATGACCGCCGAATTGTCGGCGTCCTTCGTGCCGTAATTCTCGTTGTTGCCGTTGAGCCAGACGCGCGGCCAGACCACCGGCATCCCGCTATTGGGCTCGGGTGCGTCGAAGATCATTTTGTGCTTCCCGGTAATGCGATTGAGCCAGGTCTCGAACGACGGATCTGCGCCTCCCACGATCGGCTCGTGGCGCGTCGGCTGCGCCTCGAGGCGAAGCGGGGTGAGCCCTGCGACTCCAGCGGCCGCCGTGGCGGCAAGACGACCAAGAAACCCACGCCTGTACATGCGAAGCCTCCTCAGTGGTGTGACCGTGTTGGATATGCGACATCGGGTGGTGGATCGCCGTTGGGCCAATCGTTTTCCTTGCCCCGGAAGTCCGGCCGGGGATGCGCGTTGACGTAGGCCGCAACGTTGAAAGCCTGGCTGTCGGTGAGCGTGCCGGGCGTATCGAACGGCATGTTGCGGCTGATGAACTCGGCGGCGGTACGAACGCGCGTCATACCGGCTCCGAGGTTATACGACTCCGGCCCCCACACCGGAGGTGCGCCCGCCGTGCCCTCGCCCGCGGCGCCGTGACATTTGGCGCACGACGCCCCGAACACCTGCGCGCCGGCCGTCGTGTCGGCGGTGAAGCTCGCCCACTTCTGCAACCGCGCGTTCGCGCCGGCCGGCGGCGCCACCGCCACGCCGCGCGACAGAAACGCGAAATAGGCGACGATGTCCCGCATGTCCGGTCCGGCGGGATCGAGCGCCGTCCCGTTCATGCTGCGCCGAAAGCAATCGTTGACGCGGTACTCGATCGTCTCGACGACGCCGCTGCGTGCCCGATACTGCGGATACCGCGCGAACACCCCGACCCACGTGCCGGTCTCGCGGCGCCCTGCGTCGAGGTGACAGCTCGTACACCGCAGCTTGTTGCCCACGTAGCGCGGCAGGCTGTCCCGCGTCGCGGTGAGCAGCGCGCGACCGCGCCGGACCGCGTCGCCGTACGGACCGGCGGGGATGACCGAGTCGACGGCCGCAGCGGCCCGGGACGAAGCGGGCTTGGAGCAGCCAGCGAAGCACACGATGCAAACAAGAAGAGCCGACCTGCTGGGGCGCACCGGGCGAGATAATACCGGCATTTTCGAAGGCGGCAACCTTTCGTGCGCTGCCCCTATCCAAACGGGCGTATCCTCCACTCAGGATTGCTATGATCGCGCCGTTGCTCGCGTCTCTGCTGCTCGTTGCCCAAAACCGTCCCGCCCTCGATTCGGCAACCGTGACCCGTGTGCTGAACCAGCTGCGCACCAGCGACTCGACCGTCTGTGCACTCGCCGGTGAAGCGCTGACCAACTACGGGGGATTCTGGGGGCATTCTTTCGGCCAACCGGGCCTGGCCATGCCGCAACCGATGCCGACGCCCATGCCGATGCCGGGCGGTGGTGGAGGCGGTGGACTCCACTTCGCCATGCACGGGAGGTCCCGCGACGTGGACCCTGCCGTGCTGCGCGCCTTCCGCGCCGTTATTCGCGACGACAATCGCTGCATTCGCAACATCGGCGCACGCGTCCTCGGCAATCACCATGACTCCGGTACCTATGACTTGTTCCTCGGACTGCTGCGCGATGCGCGCGCGGACCTCCGCGAAACCGGCGCACTCGGGCTCGGTGAGCTCGAGGATTCGCGCGCGATCAACCCGCTCAGCGACGCGCTGAGTCGCGATGACAGTCCCGCGGTGCGGATGACCGCGGCCTGGGCACTCGGTGCAATCGAAGAGAAGGTCTCGATCGAGCCCTTGTCGCGCGCGCTGAACGATCGCGCGCTGGAAGTGCGCCGGACGGCGGCATGGGCACTGGGGGAGATCGAGGATGCGCGCGCGGTGCGGCCGTTGAGCACCGCGCTCGATGATCAGGCCGTGGAGGTGCGGCTCACCGCGGTCTGGGCGCTGGGCGAAATCGAGGACGCCTCCGCGGTGCCGGTGCTCGCCACGGCCGCGAAGGACCGCGATCCGCGCGTGCGGCAGCAGGCTGCGTGGGCGTTGGGGGAAATCGAGAGTGCGCAGGG
>Ga0193723_1000942_pt1 | contig 11376 bp, 8 predicted proteins | sample H2m2metaG_FD_143042 | JGI IMG/M metagenome (GOLD analysis project Ga0193723, IMG submission 143042) | Soil microbial communities from a riparian zone of the East river system, Colorado, United States - H2m2 | ecosystem: Environmental > Terrestrial > Soil > Riparian zone | place: USA: East River... | reverse complement strand
CATAGAGCCCCACGCCGAGGGAGATGGTCGCCAGGATCGCGTAGAGCCAGCGCCACGGAATCCAGCCGTAGGCCAGCGCCTCGAGCGGCCGTGACATGTCGGGCAGGTTCACGGCCACGGCGGAGAAGCCCGCCTGGCTGACGTGCGCGAAATAGGTCCCGTAGCCGAGCGCGAGTGCCGGGTCGATTTGGCGGGCGTGCGTCGCGACCCAGAGCCCCCAGAGCAGCGCCGCGACCAATCCCGGCAACACCACCGCCGTGATGACTCGGCGCGGCGCGCGCCGCAGCAGGAGAAAACAGACCGTCCCGGCGATGGCCGCGATCCCAATCGAGCGAGTCAACAACGCAAGCGCGCCGGCCGCTCCTGCCAGCCAAGGCCGGTCGCCGCGGTCGGCTGCGACGACCGCGATGACGAGCAACACGCTGAACAGCGGTTCCGCAAAGAGCACGCCCTGCGTCGCCAGGACGGGGATCGCGACGGCAGCGGCAAACACGGTCGCGCTCGCGGCCCACCGCGGAATGCCCGAGCCCAGCAGCTCGGTCTTCGTCACATGCCAGGCGATCAGTCCAGCGGCGGCGGCGTTCAGCAGCGCATTCAGGATTTTCCCGGCGATCGCGGCGGCGTTGACCGAAAGCACGCCAAAGAAGGGCGTCAGCAGCGCGGGATAAAGCGGCGGGTAGTGAACCGCGCCGGGCATGCCTGGAAGATTGGGATGCACGTAGCCGTGCCCGCCCGCGAGCGCGATGGCAAGTCCGGCATAGAGTCCGTCGTCGTAGTAGACGCCGACGAGCGCCTGATTGAGGGTGAGCAGACCGACAGCCAGCGTGGCGGCCGCGGTGACGAGTCCAGCTTTTACTTCGCTGGTAAGCGCCAAGCGTCGATGTTGCGCGGGACGAAGAGGTTGTACCGCAGAATGTGGAACAGCGCCGCCAGTCCGTCGCGCCAGGTGATCTTCTTGCCTTCGGCGTAGGTGCGGCCGCTGTAGGAGATGGGTATCTCCCAGATCCGGGCGCGCGCCTGCGAGAGTCGCGCCGTGATCTCGACCTCGAAGCCAAAGCGATTCGACGAGAGCGGCAGCTTCTTGAGAAGATCCGTCCGCACGATTTTGTAGCAGGTCTCGAGGTCAGTCAGGTTCATGTTCGTGAACATGTTCGACAAGAGCGTCAGGAAGCGGTTGCCCACGGTGTGCCAGAAGTACAGCACACGGCGCGGCCCGCCCTGGAACCGGGATCCGTAGACGGCATCGGCCTGGCGCGATCGGATGGGCAGGAGCAGCGCCGGCAGGTCCGCGGGATCGTACTCCAGGTCGGCGTCCTGCACGACGACGACGTCGCCCGTTGCCGCCGCAATGCCGCTCCGGATGGCGGCGCCCTTCCCCTGGTTCTTGTCGTGGTGGATCACCCGGTCCACGAGTCCCTGCTTCGCCAGACCATCGAGGACTTCGCGCGTGCCGTCGGTCGAGGCGTCGTTGACGACGATGATCTCGAGCCGCAGGGGGACCGCGCGCACTCGGCGCAGCGCGACTTCGACGGTCCCGAATTCGTTGTACGCCGGTACGATCACCGTGAGCAGGAGGTTGGGGGAACGGCGCTCTTCCCGCATCAGTTCGCCTCCCCCCCCCGCTCTCCGATCGCGATCAGCGACTGCCCCACCCGCCAGGGGAGCAGCCGCTCGAGCCGGAACAGGGGCACCAACGCGTCATACAGCTTGAGCGAGCCCGTGGGAATCATCTGACGCTTGAGCACGCGTCCGGCGAACCACCATCCCGGCACGCCGGCAAGATTGAAGTACTCGATGTGCGCCACCTTGAACCCGGCCCGTTCGAGGAGGGACGCCAGGCCGGCCCGCCTGTAACGCCGGTGATGGCCCAGTGCCCGGTCCATCGTACCGTACAGCGCGGGAAGCGCCGGGACGAGCAGCACGAGGCGGCCCGCCGGCGCGAGCATGCCGCGGATCGCGACCAGCGATCCGCTGTCGTCCTCGACGTGCTCGAGGACGTTGAGGCAGATGATGGTGTCGAAGCGCTGTCCGGCCAGCGCCCCGTGTTCGTTCGGCAAGTAGAGGCGCTCCACCGCGACATTCGGATGCTCCCCGAACCGCTTGCGCAGCCGGCCCAGGTACTCCTCCCGCGTGTCGGTGAGCACCAGCCGTTCGGAGCCGACGAGGAACGCCGACAGGTTGCCGATGCCGGATCCGATCTCGAGGACACGGCGGCCCACCCAGCGCCGCAGGCGATCGAACATCCAGCGATTGTAGCGCTCGGCGCCGGAGAGCTGCTCGAGCGTATCCGCGCCAACCGGGTCACTCGGCGCGGGGTTCGGAGTCATTCTTCTTCTCGCTGCCGTCGTAGCGACTCAGCTTCCGGTACAGTGTCGAGGGATCGATCCCCAGGACCTCGGCGGCGCGGGTCTTGTTTCCCCCTTCGCTCTGCAGCACCCACGTGATGTACGCCTGCTCGATCACGTCGAGGGATGGGTTCTTGTGCGACCGCTCGGCGACGAGCGGCTCCGCCTTGCGCTCGCTGATCCGGTCCGGAATGGCCGAGCGCGGGATGACGTCGCCCTTGGTCAGCGTGACGGCGCGCTCCAGTGCATTCTCGAGCTCGCGCACGTTCCCGGGCCAGTCGTAGGCCATGATGACTTCTTCGGTCTCGGGAGCCAGCGTCTTCGTCCCTTCCCCACGCTCCCCCGCGATGTGGCCGAGGAATTCCTTCACAAAGATCGGAATGTCCTCGCGCCGGTCGCGGAGCGGCGGGAGATGGATGTTGATGACGTTGAGACGGTAATAGAGGTCGGTCCGGAAGCGGCCGCGCTTGATGTCGTCCTCGAGATCGCGGTTCGTGGCCGCGACAACACGCACGTCCACCGGGATCGCTTCGGTGCCGCCGACGGGAATCGCTTCCCGCTCCTGGAGCACGCGCAGCAGCTTCACCTGCGTTGCGGGCGACATCTCGCCGATTTCGTCGAGGAAGAACGTGCCGCCGCGCGCGGCAGCGAACAGCCCCTGTTTGTCGCGCACGGCGCCCGTGAACGATCCCTTTACATGGCCGAACAGCTCCGACTCCAGCAGGCTCTCGGGCAGCGCGCCGCAGTTGAGCGACAGGAACAGTCCTTCGGCCCGGGCGGACAGCTCGTGGAGGTAGCGCGCGATGACCTCTTTCCCGGTACCCGACTCACCCTGGATGAGGACCGTGCTCTCGGTCGGCGCGACCTGTTCCGCCAGCCGCATGACATCGCTGAAGATGCGCGACTTGCCGAGCGGCTTGACCTGGCCCGAGCGCTCGCGACGGCGGATTTCCTGTTTGAGCTGTTTGTTCTCCGCCCGCAGACGGCGGTGCTCGGCGGCGCGGCGACAGATCGCCACCATGTCGTCGTTCGAGAACGGTTTCTGTATATAGTAGAAAGCGCCTTCGTTCACGGCCTGAATCGCCGTCTGCAGCGAAGCCTGGGCCGTCATCAGGATCACCGGAGTTTCGGGATCCTGTCCCCGCACCGCCGACAGGATCTCGATCCCCGTGACACCCGGCATCTTCAGATCGGTCAGGACGATGTCTGGCGCCGAGCCTTTGAGCTGCTCCAGGCCGGCCTTGCCGCCCTGGGCGGTCGTGACGTCGAAGCCCTCGTTCTTCAGCAGGATGCGGAGGGTCTCGAGAATTCCCTGTTCGTCATCTATGACGAGAATCGATGGAGCCGTAGCCATTACGCGGCCTCCTCTTTCCGACGGGCAGCCGGGAAGTAGACGGTGAACGTCGTTCCTCCACCGGCCTTCGTGTCCACAAACACAAGGCCGCGATGCGCTTCCACGGCACGTTGCACGATCGCGAGTCCGAGCCCGGTACCGCCGACGCGTCCGGTGGCGAAGGGCTCGAACAAGCGTTCCTGCAGCTCGGCCGGGATACCCGGACCGTTATCGCTCACGCGCAGCGCGACGGGGTTTTCAATGCCGGCGGCGCCGGGCAGCTCGTTCGCCGCCGCGAGGCCCGTGCAGACCTTCACAGCGGCCCGCGAGCCGGCGGCCTGCACGGCATTGAGCACGAGGTTCGAGACGACGCGGTGCAGCAGGTCCTCGTCGCCCTCCATCGGCGTGGGTCCACCCTCGAGAGCGATCTTGACGCCCGCCCCGCAGTCGGGATGCTGGCGGACCAGCCGGATGGCCGCTTCCGCCACCGAGTGCAGATCCATGGGGCGGCATTCGGTCACGCGCACGCGCGAGAAGTCGAGGAACTCCGAGAGGAGTCGCGACAGCCGGTCGCTCTCGCGGACGATGAGATTGGCGAGGAATTTCTCGTCCGGATTTGCGCGTGACGATTTGCCCAGCTGCTCGACGGAGCTGCGGATCGACGCGAGCGGATTCTTGATCTCGTGCGCCAGGCTCGACGACAGCTCCGCCACCGCTTCGAGCCGCTCGGCGCGAAGATGCAGCTCTTCGAGACGCTTGGAGTCCGAGATGTCGGTAAAGATCGCCGAGACGCGAGGCCGGGCCCCGACGGGCCCGTCCAGCGTCGTGGTGGTGACGCCGATCGGGAAGCTGCGATCGGGGCGATGGACCGTCGCCTCGACCCGCATCAAGCGCACACCCCGGCGCGCCGTGGAGGTGACGGCGGCCCAGAATTCCGGCGCCAGGCGCGCAAACTCCGGCATCACCGGGCGTCCGAGCCACTCCCGGGCCTTGAATCCCAGGATCTCCTCCGACGCCGGATTCGCATAGAGGAGGTGTCCGTCGGCGTCCACGGTGATCACGCCCGTGCGGATGTTGCGGAGCACGTCGTCGGCTTCGAGCTGGACCTGGCGGACTTCGGCCGCGAGCGCCTCGCGGGCGGCGCCGAGGACATTGACCCGGCTGGCGACGTACGCCATCACGGCCGCGACAAGCACAAAGACGACCAACTGAATCCAGACGCCTGCTGAGAATCCCCCCGGGTGACCCCAGAAAACGTCGGCGAAGTACACGAGGCCGGCGAAGAGCGTGACGAGACCGGCGTTGGCGGGGGGCATGAGCAGCGCCGTGACGGCTACGAGGATGACGTACAGGCTGGCGAGATCGCTATCGGCGCCGCCCGTCATGTGGACGACGGCGGTGATCAGGAAAACGTCAAAAAGCGCCTGGAGGTAGAGGAACGTCGAACCCGGGATCCGGCGCCGGACGTGGGTGTGCCAGTACGAGGCCAGAGTGACGGCGGCGGCGGTCACAAGCAGCAGCGACGTGGCAAGAATGTCGAGCGGCGCCGCGACCCGAACCTTCAGGGCGGCCGTGACATAGATGGCGGTCGCCAGACACATGCGCCCGACGTAAACGAGCCGCATGAGCTCGAAGGCGGTCGGGACCGACCCGCGCGATTTGACGCCTAGCCAGCGCATGGGGGGCCATTATTGGGACTGGTCTAGCAAAATGCAAGATTCCAGCCCACAGGGAGACGCTGAGAGGGCGTCTTACCTCGACCCTCGACGTCTACTGTACGGCGTTGACCATATCAAAGATCGGCAGGTACATGGCGACGACCATGCCGCCGACGATCACGCCCAGGACCACAATCATGATCGGCTCGAGCAGCGAGAGGAGCGCACTGACGGCCGCGTCGACCTCGTCGTCGTAGAAGTCGGCGATTTTGGTGAGCATCTCGTCGAGACCGCCCGTCTGCTCACCCACCGCGATCATGGAGATCACCATGGGCGGGAACACCTTCGACTTTTGCAGCGGCGCGGCGATCGTTTCACCGCCCGCGATCGACGCGCGCGATTCCATCACGGCGTTGTGGATCACCATGTTGCCGGCCGTGCGGGCCGTGATCTCGAGGCCGTCGAGAATCGACACGCCCGAGGAGATCAGCGTGCCGAGCGTGCGAGTGAAGCGCGACACGGCGGACTTGCGCAGCAGGTCCCCGAGCACCGGCAGGCTGAGCATCAGCTTATCGATCTGCAGCTTGCCGGGAGTGGTCTTGTAATAGCGAATCACGGCCACATAGGCGCCGATCCCCGCGATGATGATCGCCCACCAGAAGTTCTTCAGGACGTTACTCGCGCCGATCACGATGCGCGTGGGGAGCGGCAGGTCGAGGTTCACCGAGGCGAACATGCTTTGGAAGGTCGGGATCACGAAAATGAGCAGCACGGCGATGGCGATGCCCGCGACCGAGAAGATCACGGCCGGGTAAATCATCGCGCCCTTCACCTTGCGGATGATGGAGTCATTCTTCTCCAGGAACGTCGCCAAGCGCAGCAGGATGGTGTCGAGAATACCGCCCGCCTCACCGGCCGCGACCATGTTCACGTACAGGTCGGTGAACGCCTTGGGGTGCTTGCGGAGCGCATCGGCCAGCGTGTGGCCGCTCTCGACGTCGTACACGACCGCGCGGGTGATATCGGCCAGAATCTTGTTCTCGGTCTGCTGCGACAGGATGTCGAGCGCCTGCACCAGCGGCAGGCCGGAGTTGATCATGGTGGAGAACTGGCGCGTGAAGATCACGACGTCGCGCGTCTTCACGCCGGCCTTGAAGAAATCGGCAAGCCCGCCGCCCTTCCCCTTCGCTTCGCGGACCTGCACCACGATCATGCGGTTCTTGCGCAGGTGCGCAATGACGTCGTCGCGCGACGCGAGATCGATCTTATCGCGGACGAGATCGCCCTTCATGTTGCGTGCGGTGTACTCGAAGACGGGCATACGCTATTCCTCCGCGCCGCGCCTCACGGGCGCATGGCGACCTTTGGTGGGGCCCCTTTCGGCGTCGCGCCCGCAACCGGTGGACCGTCCTTCTCGTCCGGAGGCGTTTCGCCGATGGACCGCAGGAAATCGTTGGGCTTGGACGTCACGCGCAGGCACTCGTCCTTGGTGACCTCTCGACCCATGTAGAGCTGGTAGAGCGCGTCGTTCAGCGTCTGCATGCCGTATTTCTTCCCGGCCTGCATCGACGACTCGATCTGGTGGACCTTGTCGTCGCGGATCAGGGCGCGAATGGCGGGCGTGCAGATCATGATCTCGGCGGCCATGACGCGGCCGCGGCCCTTGGCCCGCTGCAGCAACGTCTGCGTCAGCACGCCCTCGAGCACGAACGCGAGCTGCGCCCGCACCTGCGATTGCTGGTGCGACGGGAACACGTCGATGATGCGGTTGATCGACTCGGCGGCGGAGTTGGTATGGAGCGTGGCGAACGCCAAGTGCCCCGTCTCCGCGATGGTGAGCGCCGCCTGAATCGTCTCGAGATCGCGCATTTCGCCGATGAGCACGACGTCGGGGTCCTGCCGCAGCGCATACTTGAGCGCGGCCTGGAAGCTGTTGGTGTCGGTCCCCACCTCGCGCTGATTCACGATGCAGGACTGGTGGCGGTGAATGAACTCGATCGGGTCCTCCACCGTGATGATGTGGCCCTTCAACTCTTTGTTGATCTTGTCGATCATCGCGGCCAGCGTCGTGCTCTTGCCCGAGCCCGTCGGCCCCGTGACCAGCACGAGCCCGCGGGGACGGTCGGCGAGCTGTGCCACGACCTGCGGCAGACCCAGCTCCTCGAACGTCTTCACGCTGAACGGAATCTGCCGGATCACGACCGACACGCAGCCGCGCTGCTTGAAGACGTTGCCGCGGAAGCGCGCCAGGTTTTGGATCCCGAATGAAAAGTCGAGCTCGCTCTCGGTCTCGAAGCGCTTTTTCTGGTTCTCGGTGAGCACCGAGTACGCGAGCGACAGCGTGTCTTTGGGCGTCATGACTTCTTCGCTCGAGGCGCTCACGATATCCCCGTCCACGCGGAGCTTGGGACGCTCGCCCGCCACGAGATGGAGGTCGGAAGCGTCCTTCTCGATCATCTCCTCGAGCAGCGCCCGGAGGTTGACTGGCATTGCTTCCTCTCCTATCCGGCTGCGGTTTCTTTGACGACTTCGTCCAGCGTAGTCACGCCCTTCTTGACCTTTAACATGCCGTCCATGCGCAGCGTCAACATCCCTTCCTTCACGGCGAGATCGCGCAGCTCTTCGGTCGAGGCGCCCTTCAAGATCTCGCGACGCAGCGGGCTCGTCAGCGCCATGACCTCATAGAGGCCCTGGCGGCCGCGGTAGCCAGTGCCGGCGCAGGTGTCGCATCCGGCACCCTTGAAGAACGGCCCTTCCTTCTTGTCGATGGCGAACGCGTGCATCTCCTCAGGCGTATACTCGTGCTGCTGCTTGCAGTCCTTGCAGATGCGCCGCACCAGCCGCTGCGCCACGATCAGATTGACGGCGCTCGCGACGTTGAAGGGCTCGATGCCCATGTCCACCATGCGCGTGATGGTTGAGGGCGCGTCGTTGGTGTGCAGCGTCGAGAGCACGAGGTGGCCCGTGAGAGCGGCCTTGATCGCGATCGAGCCGGTCTCGAGGTCGCGGATCTCGCCGACCATGATGATGTTCGGGTCCTGCCGCAGGAACGCTTTCAGTGCCGCCGCGAACGTCATGCCGACTTCGTTCCGCACGAGCACCTGATTGATGCCGAGCAGGTTGTACTCGACCGGATCCTCGGCCGTCATGATGTTCACGTCGATCTGATTGATCCGCGACAGGGCCGAGTACAGCGTCGTCGTCTTTCCGGAGCCCGTCGGGCCGGTGACCAACACCATCCCGTAGGGATTGAGGATCGCCTTGAGGAGATTCTCCTCCGACTTGGGCTCGAAGCCGAACGTCTTGAGGTCGAGCGTCAAGTTGCCCTTGTCGAGAATTCGCAGCACGATCTTCTCGCCGAACAGCACCGGCAGCGTCGAGACGCGGAAATCGATGACGCGCGATCCCATTTTCAGCTTGATGCGGCCGTCCTGGGGCACGCGTCGCTCGGCGATGTTCAGCTGCGCCATGATCTTGACGCGCGAGGTGAGGGCGGCGCGCATCTTGACCGGCGGCTTCATCACTTCGTGCAGCGCGCCGTCGACGCGATAGCGCACACGCATCTCGTGCTCGAACGGCTCGATGTGAATGTCCGAGGCGCCCCGCTTCACGGCGTCCGTGAGCAAGCCGTTGATGAGCTTGACCACGGGAGCGTCGTCGGCCAGGTCCTGCGCCTTGACGTCTTCGTCCTGCTCATCCTCGACAACCTCGAGATCCTCGGCCGCCTCCACCGACTTGAGCAGCGTCTGGAGCTGCGCATCCGACTGCTGGTAGTAGCGCTCGATGGCGTTGCGGAGCGTGTATTCCCCGGCGATGACCGGGAAGACATCGCAGCGGGTGATGAACTTGATGTCCTCGATCGCCGAGACGTTGTTGGGGTCGGCAATAGCCACCGTCAAGGTTCTTCCCTCCCGCTTCAGGGGAAGGACGGTGTGCTTGGTGGCGATGTCGGGGGGGATGAGCTTGAGGATCTTGGCATCGACCTCAAAGCGTGACAGATCGACCGCCGGCATCCGGTACTGGCGGGCCAGCATCTTGCTGACCTCGGTTTCCTCTATAAAGCCCAGCTTGACCAGGGTATAGCCGAGGCGCATCCCGGAGTTCTTCTGCTCCAGAAGGGCCTTTCTCAGCTGTTCCTGGGTGATCAACCCTTCGCGGACAAGGATCTCGCCGAGCTTGTCCTGGGTAATCGCAACGCTCGCCGTACGCAACTCATTGAATTGGAAGGACTAAAATGGGAGGCGAGCCTAGCCGGGTCAAGGCTGCGTCACAAAAGGACGTATGGCGTCTAATAATTTGGCACCTACGCCCGGCACACTGTCGAGTCGCGCAAGGGTGCTAATTGGACCGTGCTCGGCACGCCACGCGACGATGCGCTGCGCCAACGCCGGACCGACGCGCGGCAAACGCGTGATCTCGCTCACGTCCGCAAGATCCAGATCAATTCGCTCCCCAGGCAACAGGGGACGGGCGAGCTGTGCGGCCCGTCTCGCTGTTTCTCGGAGTCCGCCCGGCCGCGCGACTGAAGACGATTGCAGCTGGACCTCACCTGGCGGTGAATCCGCAGACGGAGACAGGAAATAGCGGACGCCGGCGCCCGCTAAAGCAACGCACGCAAGCAACAGGGCTGCGCGCCGGTCATCCATGCCGACAACATGTGAGCGAGCTGAGCTATTGTCGTACCAAAGCAACGGCAACATCACCAACAATCTGCAGCGACGCCGCACTCACTTTGTCGATCGTGTCTTCCGTCGTGTGGTGATAGGGAAAATCGAAGTCGATCACATCGATCGCCCGAATCCCCGCCTGCTGCAGCGGCACGTGGTCATCGATGAGGGTCTGACCGGCGCGGGCCTGGAAGACTCGCCCGTAACCGAGTCGCTCCGCGGCCTGCCAGACGCGCTGGACCACCTCCGGCGCGTTGGCCACCGAGTACCCTTCCTGCTGAAAATCGAGATCCTTGTCGCCCACCATATCGAACAGCACGCCGAACAGCGTCGTGTATCCCGGCGGCTGGTGCTTGGCGAAGTAGCGCGCGCCGATGAGCGTCTCCGTCGAGTCATTGAAATCGCCGAAGTCCTCGCCATCGACGAACAGCAGGTCCACACCCACGGTCGCCGGCTTCGCCTTCAGCGCATCCGCGACGCCTAACAGCACCGCCACACCCGACGCTCCGTCGTTGGCACCGGGGACGGGCATGCGCTGCTGGCCGAGGTTCTGGCTCTTGTCGGCGAAGGGCCGGGTGTCCCAGTGGGCCAGAAACAGAATGCGATCGGTCGCTTGCGGCCGGAAGCGTGCGAAGACGTTGCGCAGCTTGAGCGTCTGCCCTTTGCTCGTCCTCCACTGAAAATCCTGCACGATCACGGTATCGGCGCGGGCACGCAGCTCGGCGAGCAGCCAGTCCCCCATCTTGTCGTGACCTGGCGTGTTCGGAATCCGTGCGCCAAACGACATCTGTTTCTCGACATACGAGAACGCCGTGGTGCCCTTGAACTCCCGGGCACCCGATCCGCCACCGTCGCCCGCGCGGGCCTGGCAGCCCGCGAGAAGCAGGATGGGGAGGATCTGGAGGATGGTGGAGGTTGGTCGAGGTATCATCGCAGCTGTCCTACGCTGGTGGAGAGCTGCACGAACGCCGTAATCACAAACTGCGAGATCTTGCGGTTCGATTGGCGCTCCTCGTTGAGAACGTATGCCATCTGCAGCCCCGCGGTCATGTTCGAGGGAAGGTCGGTATCCATGGTAAGCTGGGCCTGGGTCTGGCGGCTGTCCACATACGGTACGCAGGTGTCCTGCCCCGCGCGCTGCAGGCAGGTCGTATTGTCCGCGACCGAATACCCCGCCGTCGTGCGGATGTTGGAACGCCAGCGGCCTTTGGTCGGTGGCCGGAACGAGAACGTCACCGTGGCGTTGTGGGCATCCCGCACACTGCGAAACAGGTTCCCCGCGCTCAGCCGGTCCGATGTGGTGCGCGACAAGTCGAAGCTCGTGAATACGCCGCCGATCCACGTCACGGCGGCGGACGGCGTGAACGTCTTCT
>Ga0193723_1000941_pt1 | contig 11381 bp, 10 predicted proteins | sample H2m2metaG_FD_143042 | JGI IMG/M metagenome (GOLD analysis project Ga0193723, IMG submission 143042) | Soil microbial communities from a riparian zone of the East river system, Colorado, United States - H2m2 | ecosystem: Environmental > Terrestrial > Soil > Riparian zone | place: USA: East River... | reverse complement strand
CTACCAGAACGGACAACCTCTTGACTGGGCTCGCGGCGCCATCTACCTTACGGTGCTTCTTGTTGGCCGGAAACTCCCCGTCTCACACCGTCTTGGTCTGGCACTTTTCGGCCCCTCGGGCCCACCACATACACAGTCCACCTCACGCGGTCTTGCACTCTTACAATCCCCTACCCCAGCCAGCCATCTGACTGGTCTATCCGCCTTGGAGTCCCTCCGTGGATATCGCTGAGCTAAAGCAGAAGTCGGTTGCCGAGCTGCACACGCTCGCAGAGCAACTGAACATCACCAATTACTCGGGCCTCCGGAAACAGGACCTGATTTTCCGGATCGAGCAGTCGCTGCTCGATTCGGACACGGTCATCCGGGGGGAGGGAGTGCTGGAGATCCTCCCGGAGGGATACGGCTTTCTCCGCAGCCAGGACTGGAACTACCTCTACGGTCCGGACGATATCTACGTCTCGCCCAGCCAGATCAAGCGGTTCGACCTGCGCACCGGTGATACGGTCATGGGCCAGGTTCGCCCTCCCAAGGAGGGTGAGCGCTACCTGGCCCTGCTGAAGGTTGAGCAGGTCAACTTCGAGGAGCCGGAAAAGACCAAGCACCGGATCGCCTTCGACAACCTGCGGCCCCGCTATCCCGATGCACGAATCCGTTTGGAGCGGAAGAACGGCGACCTGTCGATGCGGGTGGTGGACCTGCTCTCGCCAATCGGCAAGGGCCAGCGGGCGCTGATCGTGGCCCCGCCCAAGGCCGGCAAGACGATCCTGATGCAGAAGCTGGCCAACGCCATCAGCGAGAATCACCCGGAGATCGTCCTCATCGTGCTGCTGATCGACGAGCGGCCCGAGGAGGTGACGGACATGGAGGAGAACGTCAAGGCGGAGGTCATCTCGTCCACCTTCGACGAACCCGCCGACCGGCACGTGCAGGTGGCCGATATGGTCATCGAGAAGTCCAAGCGGCTGGTGGAGCATGGCCGCGACGTCGTCATCCTGCTCGATTCGATCACCCGCCTGGCCCGGGCCCATAACGTCGTGGTGCCTCACTCGGGCAAGATTCTCTCCGGCGGCGTGGACGCCAACGCCCTGCAGAAGCCGAAGCGGTTTTTCGGTGCCGCGCGTAACATCGACAAGGGTGGCAGCCTCAGCATCATCGCCACCGCCCTGATCGATACCGGCAGCAGGATGGACGAGGTCATTTTCGAGGAATTCAAGGGTACCGGCAACTCGGAGCTGGTGCTCGACCGCCGGCTGGCCGACCGGCGGATCTATCCCGCCATCGACATCCAGCGGACTTCCACCCGCAAGGAAGAGCTCTTGATGGACAAGGACGAGCTCAACCGGGTGTACCTGCTGCGGAACTTCCTGGCCGACATGCCGCCGGTCGAGTCGATCGAATTCCTGCTCGAGCGCATGAAGCGCACGAAGAACAACAAGGAGTTCTTCGCAACGATGGCGCAGTAGCACTGATTCCCGAAACCGGTCGCATTCTGGGAGTCGACTGGGGCGAGATCCGTATCGGTCTGGCCCTCAGCGATGAAACCCAGACCCTTGCCTCCCCGCTCGACACCCTGGTGCGCCGAGCCGGGAAGCGCCTGCCCATGCCCCGCCTGCTCGAGCTCACCTCGCTGCACCAGCCGGTCGGGATCGTCGTGGGCCTTCCACTGTCCCCGGAGGGCACGGAGGAGGAGAGTGCCTCCGCCGCGCGGGAGATGGCCGCCACGATCGCCAGACGGACCGGTCTGCCGCTCGAGCTCTGGGACGAGCGCATGAGCACCGCTCGGGCCCTCGCCGCCATCTGGGAACAGGGCGGATCCACCCGGGGCCGCAAACGAGAGGTGGATGCCTTGGCCGCGTCGGTTCTGCTCCAGCACTTCCTGGACGCGCGGAAGAACAAGGCGGAGAGGACGGAGAAGACGGACAGGACGGAAAGCGAGAGCCCGGGGTGGTGAGGTCGACAGACTGCCATCTCACGCTGAGGAGCACCATCCGCTCGCTCCTATCCGTCGTATCCATCCTCTCCGTTTCCGCCTGCGGCTCCTCCGCCCAATCCGCCCGCGTCATCCTGCCGCCGGGAGCGTCATTCGGCGCCGTCACCGATAGCCTCAAGGCTCATGGCGTCATCACGAACCCACGGTGGTTCAAGCTCATGGCCCGGCTGCGGGGAGTGGACCGTTCGGTGCATGCCGGCGTGTACGAGTTCCCGGCCGGGACCTCACCCTGGACGGTTCTCGGCATGCTGGCCCATGGCAAGAAGGCCGCTCTCCGATTCACCGTGCCGGAGGGGCTGACCATTCTCGACGTGGCGGAGCTCGCGGCCACGCGCTTGGGAATTCCGGCGGACTCGTTTGTCACCGCGGCGCGCGATGGCAAGACCGCCTCGGCGCTGCTCGGAATACCGGTCTCCTCCTTCGAGGGATTCCTCCGCCCCGAGACATACATCCTGCCGGCGGACATCAATGCCCCTGAGCTCATTCGCCTCATGGCCGAGGGCTTCAAGTCCGAGTGGAAGCCCGAGTGGGACGCGCGGCTCGATTCGCTGAAGATGAGCCGGCTGGCGCTGGTGACCCTGGCGTCCATCGTGGAGGGTGAGGCCAAGGCGGATGAGGAACGCGAGGTCATCGCCGGCGTATATCGAAACCGGCTCCGCATCGGGATGGCGCTACAGGCCGATCCCACGGTGCAGTATGCCATCATGCTCAAGCGTGGCAGGCGTAAGCCGCGCCTCTTCCAGAAGGACTATCAGATCAAGTCGCCCTACAACACCTATCTGAACCCCGGACTCCCACCCGGCCCAGTGAACTCGCCGGGTCGACGAAGTCTCGAGGCCGCCCTGTATCCAGCCGACGTGCACTACCTGTATTTCGTGGCCGGCCCCGACGGCCGCCACATCTTCTCCCGAACATATGGCGAGCACCTGAGGGCGATTCGACAGATCAGGCGCACGGGACAAGGCGTAAGTCAACGGTAACTCCTGGCCGCCTTTTCTATGTTGTCCGATCCCAGTATGCCCGATACCACCGCCACTCCGCTCCCTCCTGCAGCCATCACTATTGGAACGTCCCCCGGCCTCACCCCGCCGACGGCAATGCACGGCTTGCCCTTGGCCAGTGCAACCAGCCGCCGGAAGCGCTCCGCGCCGAGTCCGGTGCCGGCGTCCTGCTTGGTCGCGGTGTCGCGCCAGGGCCCGATTCCCCAGTAATCAGCTGCGCCGGCCTTCCCCGCCTCGGCTTCGCTCCCCACCGAAGCCCCTATGATGAACCCCGGCGACGCGATCCGGCGGACAAGCTCCACCGGGATATCATCCGGGCCGAGGTGAACTCCCGCCGCACCGGTGGCCAGGGCGACGTCGGGCCGGTCGTTCACCAGCACTGATACCGTGAGTGCCTGCATCAATCCGCGAACCAGTTGAGCCAGCTCGCGCGCTTCCGCCTGCTTCAGCCGGAGCTGCACCGAGGTAACACCCCCTCGCTCGGCGGCGAGCGCGAGTGCAATCAGGTCGCGTCCCTGGACCAGGCGATCGTCGGTCACCAGCATCAGCCGTAGGAGTGCCGCTACATTATCTGCCATGACGCCCCCCGTCCGCCTCCACGGAATTCGCGGAGCCACTACCGTGGCTCGCAACGATGCTGACGAGATCCTCGCAGCCACCGACGAGCTGCTGCGCACCCTGATCGAGGCCAACGAGCTTCAGCCCGACGACATCGTGAGCGCTCTCTTCACGGTGACGAGAGATCTGGACGCCGCCTTCCCGGCTCGGGCCGCCGAGGAGTTCGGCTGGAACATCGTGGCGCTGCTCCACGCGACGGAAATCCCCGTGCCGGGATCCTTGCCGAAGTGCATCCGCCTCCTGGTACACGCCTATACCCACCGCAGCCGGGCGGAAATCAAGCACTGCTATCTGCGCGGGGCCACGGTCCTCCGGCCGGACCGGGCGTGACAACGGTTCGGGTCACTCCCCGCGGCGCCGAGCGCTGGATTCGGGGACACCCATGGATCCACCGCAGCGAAGTGCTGGATGGACCCGATGCCCCTGGCTTGGTAAAGGTGAAGGACCAGCGGGGGCGTTTTATCGGTCAGGCACTGTACTCGCCCCGCTCGGAGATCCGGTTGAGGCTGCTGGAGCGGAGCGATCGGCCGGTCGACGCGGCTTGGTGGCGCGAGCGTCTGGCCGCCAGCGCGGCGCAGCGGAGTCGCATCGATGCGACGGCATACCGGGTGGTCTATGGCGAGGGTGACGCCATTCCCTCGCTTGTGGTCGACCGGTATGATCGCTGGCTCGTGGTCCAGATTCTGTCGGCCGGCCTCGAGACGATGCGCGACACCATCGTCACGGCACTGGCCGAATCACTGCAGCCGGAGGGTATCCTGCTGCGCAACGACGCCACGGTGCGCACGCGCGAAGGTCTTACTCTCGAGTCGGTGCTGGGGTACGGCTCCGTGCCGAGGGAGATCGAGGTGCGCGAGGGGCCAGTGCGTTACCTGGCGGCGCCGTGGGAGGGGCAGAAGACCGGCGCTTTCCTCGATCAGCGCCCCAATCGGCTACTCGCGGGCGCGCTCGTCCCTCCTGGCGGGCGAGCACTCGATTGTTTCGCCTACCATGGATCTTTCGCCATGCACCTGGCGCGGCGGGCGGCCAGCGTGCTCGCCCTCGACGCCAGCGCCGAGGCCCTGGAGCGCGGCGCCGCCAACGCCTCCCTCAACGGCCTCAGCAACATCGAGTGGCGCGTCGCCGACGTCTTCGAGAGCCTGCGCGAGCTCGAGAGGTCGCGGGAGCGCTTTAACGCCATTGTGCTCGACCCGCCGGCATTCGCCAAGTCCAAGGCCTCGGTGCCTGGCGCTCTCCGGGGTTATCGCGAGATCAACCTGCGGGCGATGCGGATCCTCGCGCCTGGCGGCGTTCTCCTGACCGCCTCCTGCTCGTTTCACGTGCGCCTGCCCCAATTCCTCGGCATGCTGGCCGAAGCCGCCGGTGACAGCGGCCGGCGCATCGTGATGGACCGTACTCTGGGCCAGGGTGAAGACCATCCGGAGGTGCTCACGATTCCGGAGACGGGGTATTTGAAGGGGGCCGTGGTGAGGGCGGTCTAAAGAGAATCGTTGACTCTCCACCCCACGACTACCAACTTCCACCATGCCCAGCGTAGCCGACTCACGGGAAAAATCGTCCGGAGTACGCCGGGTGCTTGCCGGCATCCTCGTTGCCAATATCGTCGTCGTGGTTATCAAGTTTACCGTCGGGCTCGATACCAATTCGCTGGCCGTCTTCGGCGATGCGCTCCAGTCATCCGTCGACTCGGCCAACAATCTCATCGGTATTGTCGTGGTGCGGGTAGCTGCCAAGGCGCCCGACGAGGATCACCCGTATGGACATGCCAAGTTCGAGACTCTCGGTGCCCTGCTCATTGCCCTCTTGCTGGCGCTCTCGATCTTCGAGCTCGTCCGCGGGGCTGTGGCCCGGCTCATGTCGGGCGCCCCACCCCTGAACGTCTCGGGCACCGCCCTCGCATTGCTCGTCTTCACACTGGCGGTGAACGTCGGCGTCGTCTGGTTCGAGACCCGTGCCGCTCGCCGGCTCCGGAGTGACCTTCTTCTCGCCGATGCGCTCCACACCAGAACCGATGTCTTTATTACGCTCGGGGTGCTCGGCGGCCTGGCCCTGGCGCGCGCCGGCCTTGCCTGGGCTGACCCGGCGCTCGCTCTCATCGTGGCGGTGCTGGTGGGCCGCGCCGGCTACCAGATCCTGCGCCGGGCCATCCCCAGCCTGGTGGACGAGCGCGCCTTCGACCAGACGACCATCCAGCGGGTCGCCGAAGGCGTGGACGGGGTAATGTCCGCCTACGCCATCCGGTCACGACACGGCGGCGACCGGCGCTTCGCCGAGCTCACAATCGCGGTAGATGGAAGAGCTGATGTCGCCAGCGCCCACCGGATCGCCGACCAGGTCGAGGGCAGACTGCGGGACAGTCTCCACCTCGATGAAGTGACAGTGCACGTCGAGCCATGCTGACCGCCGCGGAAGTTCGCCAGGCCCACCGACGGCGACGATCGCCGTACTCCGACAAGCAGCATTACCACGAGTACATCCTTCAGCGGATTGAGGGCTACAAGAACTCCATCGGCCGGGATGAGCTCCTCCGGCTGGGCGACGAGGCAGCCTCGGAGCTGCAGGCGACGTCCGAGGGGCAGTTCGTTCTCACCGAGGTGCTGATGCTCGAGTCGGTCGACCGGCTCATCATGAAGCGCCTCTCTCTCCGGCCGTACCGCCGCTGGCGGCAGCAGTTTCTCCGACTCCGGGCCGCTCAGCGCACTCCCACCCACTGGGGCGTCGAACCCAATTGCCCGCTTACCGCGCTGCTGCCCCGCATCGAGCCGGAAGACACCGCGCTGGTGATTGGCACTCATGCAGCCCCGATGACCTTCTTGCTGGCGGCGCACGATGCGGCCGTCACGTTTCTGGCAGACGATCTGGGGTGTGTCGAACGGGTAGAATCGAAGATGGCGGAGGAAGCCCTTTCCAGTGTCTTCGAGAGTTTCGTGACCCAGCTCGACCAGCCGCTGCCTGAATTCATGAGCTTCCTGGCCGGCTTCGACATCGTGGTGCTCGACCCGGAGGGCCTGGTCGATTTGTCCGCCCGGGACCGCGCAAGGCTCATTCACGACCTTCAGGAGCGCAGCCGTCCACAGGGGGTCCACGTGATCCTGCCAAGCTGCCCAGCTCTGGCACCTGACGCGCTGCGAGGTATGTACGGGGGATGGACTCAGGAGGAAGAGCTCAAGCGCCGCCGGCGCGCCGACTCGAGAGGAGCCCGGGGGCTGATCCTCTGCAAACCCATGTGTCCGCCGGACACGACGTGATCTCTTGGCTCCCGAGTCGGACCGACACGGGCCATCCCATGCCATCCTGTAAGCCATTGCCTGCCTGAGTGTTGGCGCGCCTCAAGAGGCGGCACGAACGGTGCTCTTCCAGGGGGAAGCACGCCTTCCCCTTTAGTCAGGAGCGAGCCCGTGACCAGCATTCCCCTCATCGCCCAGTCGGAACCGCTGGGCATCGTGATCAGGAGCGGCGCGCCGAAGCCCAAACCGGTCCGGTTCTGGGCCTATCTGTGGGCCACCGACGATGACGACACCAGGGAGTTGCATTGGCATCAGCGGGTCCCTGCCGAGCACGCCGCGTAGTAGGCCCGCACGGCCGTGCGGGCGCACGGCAATCGGGCGTGCGGCGCGAAACGCCCCCGAGCTCCGGCTCGGGGGTGTTTGTATTTTGGGTAGTCACTAGTCACTAGTCACTAGTCGTTAGTCATTAGTCAGGAGTCGCGAGGCCATGGCCAATGGATTCGCCTCACCCGGACACCAACGTCTAGCGACTAACGACTAGCGACTAACGACTTGCACCCCACTATTTTCCGGTCTAGACTCGATCAGACGACTTCTCCCCCGACCGGACCCCCATGCCCACGCTGACCCTCAACGGCAAATCCGTTTCTTTCCAACCCGGCGAGACGATTCTCGAAGCCGCCAGAGCGGCCGGCGTCGACATCCCCACGCTGTGCTGGTATCCCAAGCTGCCCATCGTGGGCAACTGCCGGATTTGCCTCGTGTCGGTGGAGGGTCAGGGCAAGCTGATCCCAGCCTGTGCAGTCCCGGCTGCCGACGGCATGGTGGTGGAGACCGAATCGCCGGCTGCGGTCGATAACCGGCGGGGCGTGCTCGACTTCCTGCTGGAGCGTTACCCCGGCGAGCACCTGGCGAATGGTGGCCGGGCGGATCCGCGAAACGAATTCGAGCGCTATGTGGTGCAGTACGATGTGCCCGTTCGTACTCATCACGATCTGCCGCTTCGCACCGGCGACGAGCGCCCCGGCGACGTGATGATCCAGCACGATATGAGCACCTGCATCCTGTGTACCCGCTGCGTTCGCGCCTGCGAGGATATCCAGGAAGTCGGTGTGCTCGACGTGGGCATGCGGGGCGAGCATGCCCAGATCATCGTGGGTGGCGACGGCGATCCGGATCACGCGGGCTGCACCTGGTGTGGCGAGTGTGTCCGGGTCTGCCCCACCGGCGCCATCTTCGAGTTCATCCCCCGGCAGCTCTTCGGCTCGGAGGCGCTTCGCGCTCCGGACAAGATCGCCCGCTCGGTGTGCCCCTATTGCGCGGTGGGATGTCAACTGGATCTGCACGTGAAGGGTGCCACCCTGATGCGGGTGACCTCTCCCTGGATCGAGGAGAACACGCCAAACCAGGGCTCGACCTGCGTAAAGGGCCGCTTCGGGTATGACTTCGCCCTGCACCGGGATCGGCTCACCGTCCCGCTCATCCGGAAGGGCTGGATGTGCCAGGACGGGCAGTGGACCTGGACCGGCGAATGGCCCAGGCGTCGCGAGGGCCCTTGGCTCACGATCGAGGAGAAGGGCAACCGCAAGAAGCCGCGGCCCCCGCTCCGTCAGGTTGGGAAGCCGCCCCTCACCGGCGTGGCCCAGGTGGAGGAGGACGACGTGCGCGATCGCGTGGCCACGCCGGCAGGCTGGTACAGCGCCTTCCGCGAGGCCACCTGGGAGGAGGCGCTCAGCCTGGCCGCCCAGCAGATCCTCCGCATCCGGGATGAGTATGGTCCCCGCGCCCTCGGCGCGCTCTCCTCAGCCAAGTGCACCAACGAGGATAACTACGCCTTCATGCGGATGGTTCGAGGCGCGTTCCGCACCAATAACGTGGACCACTGTACCAGGCTGTGTCACTCGACTTCGGTGGCAGCGATGAACCGCGCGCTCAACACGGCCGCGGCGTCGGGCTCGATGCGGGAGATCGAGGAAGCGACGGACGTCATCTTCATCGCCGGGGCGAATACCACCGAATCGCACCCGGTGTTCGGCGCGCTGATCAAGCGAGCCGTTGCGCGAGGTGCCAAGCTCATCGTGGCCGACGTGCGCAAGGTGGAGCTCGCCGAGCTGGCCGATATCCACCTCCAGATGTATCCCGGCTCCGACGTGGCACTGTTCAATACCATGCTGCGCCACATCATCGATGCCGGGCTCACCGATCCCGAGTTCATCCGGGATCGCACCCGCGAGTTCGCCAAGGTCGAGGCTGCGGTACGGCCCTATACGCTTGAGATCGGGGAGAAGATCACCGGCATCCCTCGCGATGTGATCCGGCGTGCCGCCGAGATGTATGCCAGGGGTCCCCGGACCTCCACGCTGTGGGCAATGGGGCTGACCCAGCACGCCACCGGCACGGACATTGTGGCCAGTCTCCTCAACCTGCTGCTCGCGTGCGGGATGATCGGCAAGTGGGGCGCCCAGATGATGCCGATCCGAGGACAGAACAACGTCCAGGGGGCCAGCGACGTGGGCGCGATACCGTTCGCCTACACCGACTATCGACCCGTGTCGCAGCCGGCCAACCGGGCGGAGTATGCCCGAGCATGGGGAGTGCCCGAGGAATCGCTCTCGCTCCAGGACGGGATGATGGTCACCGAGATGACCGGGGACGACAGCCCGATCCGGGGCCTCTACATCATGGGCGAAAACCCTGTGATCTCGGATCCCAATATCGCCCACGCCGAGAATTGGGTGCGCAGTCTGGAGTTTCTCGCGGTCCAGGACCTGTTTCTGACCGAGACTGCCCGCTGGGCCGATGTCGTGATCCCGGGATCCTCCTTCGCCGAGAAGGCCGGCACCTACGTGAACACTGAACGACGGATCCAGCTCACCGAGGCCGCGCTCGATCCGCCGGGACTGGCGCGGCGCGATCTCGACATCCTCATGGAACTGAGCAACCGGCTAGGCCTCGAGACGACCTGGAGTGGACCCGAGGAGGTGATGCGGGAGATCGCCTCGGTGACCCCGTCATGGCGGGGCGTCACCTATGCGGCACTCAAGGGCAGCGGCCTCCAATATCCGGTTCTCACGCCGGAATCCAAGGGAACCGCCTTTCTGTTCGGCGATGCCTTCCCGACGGCGGATGGCCGGGCGCTGTTCGTTCCGGTCGAGTACGTCGCACCCGAGGAGCTTCCGGACGATGATTATCCCTTCGTGATGAACACCGGACGCCAGATGTACCACTGGCACACCGGCACCATGAGCCGCCGCTCCACCGGGCTCGATTCGCGCGAGCCCACGCCAGTGGTCGAGATCAATCCGCTTGACGCCATCGAGATGGGGCTGGCCGACGGCGATACCGTTCGAGTCAGCTCACGGCGCGGCTCGATGCTGATCGGGGCGCGGGTGTCGGAACGTCAGGCGCGAGGGCAGATCTTCATCCCGTTCCACTTCCGTGAAGCCGCCGCCAATCTTCTCACCAATCCTCGCCTCGATCCTTACGCGAAGATCGCAGAATTCAAGATCAGCGCGGTGAAGGTGGAGCCGGTCCGGGAGCCCGTCTTCGCTGACTAGGACGGGAAGGGCGGGAAGGGCGGGAAAGGCGGGAAGGTCACTGCATATTTGCCGCAGCGACCTTTTTTGTGAGAAGGGATTTGTAAAGGAGCCAGGTCATACCCCCAGCTCTCCTGTGTAGCCGGTCTATCCGGCTCCACTCCTCCTGCGAGATTATCTCTAGGTCTTTCGCGAGTAGGAGTGTATATGACAGCTCAGAAAGAGACCCCAAGCTGATGTTTAAGTAACGGCTGAACTCTGCTGAGCCTTTCTTGGCAGAACCTTCGGCGATGTTCGCTGCCGCTGAATGCGCCGCCCTGCGAGCCTGAGAACTCAATCCGAATCGCTCATCCGTCGGCCAGGATTTTGTTGCGTGGTACACCGCCACACAAAGCTCATGACAACGCTCCCAGGCCTTGATGCGTTCGTAAATAGCCATAAGCCACAGTAATTCTGTGTATCGCCAGGTAATCATCCAATCTGCATGCTGCGTACCTCATTCGCGCCCGCCTACCCCACCTAACCAACCCGTTCTTCCTGTCCTTCCCGTCTTTCCCGACCTTCCCGACCTTCCCGCCTTATATTCCCCCCGTCCAAACTCCGAGCCCCCATGCGCGCGCTGGTTAAAGAGACCGCCGGACCAGGCATCGTTCTGCGGGAGGTACCCGTGCCCGCCTGCGGACCCAGCGAAGCGCTGATCCGGGTTCACCACGCGGGCGTCTGCGGCACCGACCTCCACATCTGGGAGTGGGATAGCTGGGCCAGCAACCGGCTCAAACCACCGGTCATCGTGGGCCATGAGTTCGCCGGGGAGATCACCCAGCTCGGGTCAGAGGCGGGCGCCGCCGGACTGCTCGCAGTCGGCGATCTGGTCACGGCCGAGGGCCACATCGTCTGCGGTCACTGCCTCCAATGCCGCCTCGGAGCCGCGCATCTGTGTCGCCGGACCCAGATCATCGGCGTGGATCGCGACGGCGCCTTCGCCGATTACATCGTCATGCCGGCC
>Ga0193723_1000940_pt1 | contig 11391 bp, 10 predicted proteins | sample H2m2metaG_FD_143042 | JGI IMG/M metagenome (GOLD analysis project Ga0193723, IMG submission 143042) | Soil microbial communities from a riparian zone of the East river system, Colorado, United States - H2m2 | ecosystem: Environmental > Terrestrial > Soil > Riparian zone | place: USA: East River... | reverse complement strand
TCCTTAGGTTTGTAGTAGGAGGAGTATTAGCCGTAGCGTTTGTTCTTTTCATGGTGTCTGCTATAGCTTGCTGTTGTAGAAGTATGTATAGAATAATACCGATTAACGGGACAGATAGCACCAATAAGAGAAGGGGAATCGTTATGAAACTAGATCTTGATGATAAAAAGCTAGATGTCATTCGAGTTTTATTTTTTCGGACCTGCAATAATAATAACATATCATCTGAATATGTAAATATAATATTTTGCTGAACAAAGTTAACTTATTATTTTCGATATGTATTGCCAATCTGCTTCATCAATATCAGCTAATAATCCAAGGCCTGTCTTAACCCATAGGTGTATGTGCTTGAAATTTTGTTTCAGTGAATTGTAGAGGTCTGGAATCTGTAAAGCGTCATTTTTAATTTTCTGATAATCAAATATTGGATTCTGTTGGCTTTCTTTTGTTGGTAGACCCATAATATGATTGAGCTTCAGTCCCCTTTAGTTCAATATCTTCTTGCTTATGTTCATAATATGCCAAACCCAAAAAAGGTTTATTTCTTGGCACCTAACACATTAGGTCTTTTTCTGCATGGGCTTAAAAACATATCTTGGCTTTGTTGCTAAAAACCTCAGTAGTAGGGATATATATGGTTCTATTACAGAGGACTGGTGTGATTTTCTCCTTCTCGGATAACTATGAGTAAATCAACCGATTTTAGGAAAAATAAAGGGTAACCTACTAGAACAAACGCACATAGCAATTTAGGATTATCTTAAAAAAGGGGGATGAAAAAATAGCCTTGATGCATCTTTATTCTCAGGAACAGAAGATATTCTCATCATGCTTATTGGCTTGCGGTCTGTTTCTTGCTGCTATTCTAGTGTTTAGTGTTATTCTACCACACGGAAACTTTGCTTACGCTGCATACCTGAGAGCTGCGCCATCTGCTGGCGGACCGACAGTTAAAGATCCTAATTTAAAGGTAGAAAAGGTTTTCGAAGGCCTTCAGAATCCTAGTAGTATGGCATCTCTAGGTCCTAATGATATCCTTGTCTTGGAGAAAAACAAAGGAACAGTAGATAGAATTGTAGATGGAAAGATGTTATCAAAGCCCTTACTAGAAGTTAATAATATTGGTAGGCAAGTTGAATGGGGAGTGTTAGGAATCGCTGTTGATGACAATAAGGAGAATGGAGGACCAACATATGTCTTCTTGTATTATACCTCTCCAGCCTCTGATAATAGTAGCAGCAGTAGTAACAATGACAATAACGACAATAACAACGCGGGCCTAGGAAATGATAATCAAAGCATACAAAATATGGTCAATCATCTTTACAGATATGAATTAGTAGATAACAAACTGATAAATCCCAAACCACTGCTAGAGCTCCCTGCTACTTCTGATTCAACCGATCCTACAGCTGAAAATAATCATGATGGGGGCAAGGTAGTCATAGGTCCTGACAAAAATGTATATACTGTTATTGGAGACGTTGGAGGACATGGAGGACAAGCTCAGAATGTGAAGAATGGAGAATCACTTGATGGAACGAGCGGGATATTAAGAGTCACAGAAGACGGTCAAATAGTATCGCCAAACCTGCTAGGTAATGATGATCCCACTAAAGTATATTATGCATACGGAATCAGAAATAGCTTCGGTATTGATTTTGATCCTGTAACAGGCAACATGTGGGATACTGAAAATGGTTCTTTTGATAACGATGAAATAAATATTGTTCAACCAGGATTTAATAGCGGATGGCTCATGGTGCAGGGAATGGCAGCAAGTAATATCAATCCAGATAAAGATTTAGCAACCTTCGATGGAAAGGGTAAGTATCATGATCCACAATTCGTATGGAAACAAACAGTAGGCCCTACTGCCTTAAAATTCTTAAATTCAGACAAACTTGGAAAGCAATATGAAAATACTTTCTTTACAGGAGATGTTAATACTGGCAATCTATACAATTTTAGATTAGATACAGACAGAACGGGATTATTACTTAATGGTGCACTTGAAGATAAGGTTGCAGATACACATAATGAACTTCAACCAGTAATATTTGGACAGGGATTTGGTGTAATTACAGATATACAAGTTGGCGCTGGAGATGGATTTCTGTATGTGCTTACTTATGATGGTAGCATATATAGGATATCTCCGCAGTAACACTTTGAGTCCCATGAATTGTGTGGCAAGATGTCAAATGAGCCTCTCTAAAGTCAATCTAAGGTTCTTATAAAAGTCCTTCTTTTTTATCGTATTCACATTCTTCGATAAACAATACATCAAAGGCAGACCCTCAGCAGCAACGGCAGCAGCTAAAACAAATGGGTTTTTTTAATATCTTAGTGATAGACGATGAACCAGATACATTCTTTACATCGCTGTACCAATCCGAGCTTGAACTCATATCTTGTGTCACAGAATTCTTTTTACCGTATATCTTTCAGAGCTCCCTCCCCATAATGCATTAACATAGTTAAACCACTTTTATTAACCCCTAACTAACCATAATATACGGTGGCGCTTAGAAGAAATGCGATCCCTCTTTAGTCTAGGAACACAGGCTTTAGATCCTTTGACAACATCCTCACGCTACAGGGTTAGAATCTATATTATTAAGGACATTATTTTAAAGTTGGTAGAATATGGATGTCTTAATCAAACATCCTTGATTAGTTTCTGTGGTTTAAATTTAAAAAAACATAGAGCGATCTTAGACGAGCTCGAATTTAATGCGCTTATTAGCAGAAATGAAACATCATTAGGACTTAGAACTATAACAATTTACAAGCCAACAATGAGGAATAGAATTTTGCAATAGGATAATAGAGCCTTATGAAAAGATGTTTCCAAGGCAAAGAAAACAGGAGGGGGAGCTGCGGGTCAATGTTGAACAGAAGGAAACAATGGAAGTAGGAGTGGTAGTTGAAAAGGGAACGAATAATGTTAAAAGCAGGTATGAATATCATAATCTAACAGGAAAAAATCAATTATCTACTGTCACAACTTTAGAAAGAGACTCGTTTTAGTTTGATATCGAAATGGCTGGGGTATACCAATTGCAATAAAATAAAAAAATACTGCTAGCTAGATAGTAAGTAACATATACATGATTTTATACTATGTGCCACCGTGTCATACTCGTCTGCAATCTTTCCTATCTGCTTCTTCCTTAGCCATCTGAGTTGCCTGTACCTTTTGGTCCATTCCAGTACAGTAGAATGATATTGCTTTACTTTTGCAATAATTCAAATGACAGATATTGTCAAGAGCAGAACAAGCAGCATGCTAAGTACAATACCAAATTGTTTTTTTGTTACAAGAACCTCAAAGAATTAGGATGCGATACTAAAGAGCATATATACATATACGATTGATATTTGTATTGTTAAGAAATGAGCATGTAGCGTCAGCTAGTTTTAGAAATTGTCGGTTCTGTACTTCTGTTGATTTATTTACATTCATGGTACTAGTAGTAGTTGCCACAGGTGGATTTTCCTTTTTCATATTCGTAGATTAACTATGTTAATCAGAGGTTATATTGCTGATCCTATGTATTTTGTAATTACAACATATGGTATACATTCTTTATGTCTGGAAAGGGAGGGTGTTAACAAATTAACGGCTTAAATTCAATACTGGTACTTGATGATGATTTTGACATAATTAATTTAATAAAGCATGGCCTACTCAAATATGGCTTTGATGTTTTTGCTTTTACAGATCCGCATTTGGCATTACAGCATTTTAGGATAAATGCTGCCAATTATCATCTTGTTATCTCGGATATCAGAATGCCAGGTATGAATGGATTTGAATTTGCAAGAAAAGTCAAAGAAATAAGACCAGATATTAAGGTTTTTTTGATGACTGCATTTAAGATTAGTAACGTTCCATCTTCAGGATTTTTGCAATCTAGTGTTAAAATAGAATGTCTTATTCAGAAACCAATATCAATGCAAAGGCTGGATATGATAATAGAGAAGCATGTTCATGGCTTGAAAACATATCCTTTATCAGAGAGCCATTACTCTTGAGGAGGATGGATTTGATATTATCGTAAATATCCCTCAAACTAGCATAAAAAAAGATGTAGACAATATTATTAGTAATGCTTGTAACATTAAGACTCTGTATTAACGAGAAATACATTTCTTGATATACCATTCATGTATCTGGTGCGCTTCCTGTACTAAATTAGAGATATCAGTTGCCAAATGTCCTTCATGTAATGGCAATAAAGTAGAATGCGTGCCAATCTCAGATTTGGCACTCCATTAATAAAGAAGAGAATAAGGGATTTCTTGACCGAGCAGATTGAATATCCATTGAAAGGTTAACTGGAAAACAAGAACCAAACATACATCCAAACATGACAATACTTCGATAACACTAGCAACATTTACATCAGAGCTTCAAGAATTTGATGTAGCAATCTACGCTGAATAGTAATCAGGTGGTTTATTAAATTTGCTAGCAAGTACTCCGTAGCTCAATACTCCAAATCCTACCAACATGACAACGACAAACGCTATTTCCAATTCCGCAGGTAGAACGTCTTTAATAGGTGAGCTCGTAGTATAAGGCTGATTAGTATTTGGAACTACTTCTTTTACGAGCTGCGATCCATAATAAATCGCACCAACGCTACCCATTACTGATAAGGCTATGCCAACAACTACAATTATTCTCGCTCTAAAAATAGAAGAGCTAGAACTTGTATCAGGTGCTACTGAATTTTTTTTAATCGTTCTAATACTTCTTTGCCGACCTCCTTATTGAAATCAAATAGTGTCATTTGTTTCTATAAAGGCTTGCTTAACATTGATAACTAAGTCCACTTTTTAAGACTGAATATCTAATAAGTGTCACTTTCTGTCTGTCCAGATGCGCGTGCTACATGATTTAGCGATATCTACTCATTTGTGTTAATACCTGATAACTAAAATACTGATGCTGCAAGTAATATAGGCTTACTGAACCTATGGAATAGATTGCTTCACTATTAGCCCGTATACAGAGATTCAAAAATAGCGTGAGGTATAAAAAGAATAGCTGTTAATTGGTGAGTGTCATTTTCCATGATATACTTTTATGGAAAGGGTAAGAGTAACGGAGTTTTCTTTGTTGTATCTTTTAGTTTTGAATCTTTATTATCATTATTATTGTTCTTGTGTGGACTGGCATTACTCTTATCATCATTATTAGTGCTGCCATCATGACTTGTCTGTGTCTTCTTATTCTCATCAATTGGAATAGGAAAAGGTAATATTATAGAATATTCACGTAAGCTGTGATCTGAATTTGTAGTAGTATCATTATTATTATTCATGTTGGGATTACTTTTACTATAGCTTTGAGAACCAGCTATTTGTTTACCAATATCGTGATTATTGGCTACACTATTAGTGTTATTTGCTAATGGTATGTCATTTTCAAGTGCACTTACTGTATTAATAGTTGGAACAATAGCCAATGCTCCGAATGATAGTAATAGTGCAGCGATTGTAATTCTACTAGCTGTCATCAGTCTATTTATCGAGAAATAACACCTTGATTTATCGTAGTAATAATGCCATATGCCCATTCTGCTACTCTGTTTGTTATCACTGAATATTGTATTTCTGACTTCAGCATGTCGCTGCTATGTCATGACTCTATGATATTTTACAGTAATAATGAATATCATATTTTATATATTTACTACCTAGTGAAAAATCTACTGGTTTTTAGTATGCAAATATTCTTAATTAACTTTATTGAATTTTGCACGGAGAGCAGTTGCCATTCCATACTTAGTTCATATGTTTTCCATATGTGAATTGCAGTTATTACATATGATCATTCAAAGGTATTGATTGTTTTTATTCAAAGGTGCACCAGATTTGTTGTTACAATACACGTTCTGAGTAGTAACCAATTTGAAGCTCTAGGTATACGTCATTAAATCAAAAACTCGGTAAGTAACTTTGCTAGTATGCTATTCTAATTTGTACCTCATTTTTTACTACTAAACATACCACTCCACTTTCGTGATGGAGTACCAGCTTTTGATGGCGTTGTTGGTGGTGGACGTAATGAATGAGGAACGACTGAAACTCTCGCTATAGTTGGAATTTTGGAGCGAACTTCCATCGCTATCTCAGATGATAACGACTCTACTTCTGTTAATGGTTTACTACCATCTACTTCAATATGGACTTCTGCTTGAGATACTATTCCTGTGGGACGTAATAGTACTGATCTAACTTTCATAGGTTCGTAACCAAACTTCATTTCAATGGTTTTTCTAACAATATCTGTAACCTTTGGGTTTTGCCAAGAATCAACAAGAATAAGAGAAGAGCGCTTAAGTGAAACATATGAAACTGAGAATATATATCCAGCAATTATCATTCCACCTAATGCGTCAGCTTGAATGAAGCCAAATTGTGACGCAACAAATACACTAATGAAACCGATAACTGAGGCAGAACCATCTTTTATTGAGTTCTTGGCGTCCGTCTTCAATGAGAGAATATCATATTTATCCGCTATTTTTTTCATTTGAAATGCTCTATGTAATGACACTGCGCCAGCCGCACCCAATACCACCATGGTCAAAATCGGCTGCTGGATTTCGCGTGGGTGTGTTAATACATCGTAAGAATGATAAAGGATAACTGATCCTATCACTACCATTCCTATAGCAGCCATTAATGCCGCAAAGCTCTCTACCTTATGATAGCCAAAATGAAATGTCTTGTCTGCAGGCTTATGTGCAATTCGCAAGCCGAGTAATACTATAAAAGATATCATTGCATCAGATAAGGAATCTGTACCATCTGCAGTTGCAACGACACTACCACTAATTTGCCCGACTATAAGTTCTACAATACCTATGCTTATTAGAGTTACAATAGATGCTTTGGCAATCTTCTGACCTGCTAAAATACCTTCATTTATCAAGTTAGCAGAAGACTGGGATCCTGCCAAAGCGTTTAAATCACTATTTTTATCATCATCTTTTGTTATAGTGTATCATCCACGTTTATTGTCTGTATAAATTATTGAGTCTTTAGTATTTAAAAACTTGGGTAAGCATATATGCATAAATTTTTGTTCATCCAATAAAATAATATATAGGTATTTTATAATAATCTATTTTAACTCATAATTTTTTGCTTTGCCTGATTATCAGCCTAAAAGAGCTCGCTCTGACTGACCATCAAAGCGATCGGAGAGGATCTAGTTGATTAACACTCTTTTTGATGAACCACTATCAAGTTTGGTTCTTGAAATTTTACACGTAGTCTTCAGCAAAGATTACCCCTGCTCTTTGCAACAAAACCATGCATACTCCTATTATAGAAGTCACTAGCAACAGAGGGAAGAGACTATGATTTTCAAGTCCATGAACAAAAGTTCTAAAACCAAATGGCCTGAAAGCAAGTATGAAAAGACCAAATAATATCCCCAAAAGGATTAAACTCGTTAGCTTGCTATATGCATAATGGTTTATCGATTAGACCCACCTCCTCTTTATAATCTGGAAGACAAAGATTGGATGGAAAAGTAGTCGACCTTGAGTATTTAGATTTATGCGATACAACACCTTTCTGATACTGTATCAATGTTAAGCCTTTAAAGAAAGACAAAGACATGAGCTTAGTGAGTCTGGATTTGACTATTTACGTCGCCTGGGGAGACATTGTTATTTCCGCTTTTAGAGGTAACCACTCCTGTTAGCAGAGAGTCTGAAAATTCCTTACTTAGAGCTGCTGGTGAATTCTTGTCAAACATTATAATTAGATTAGAGGCATGATTTTTTATCGAAATAGTAACTGGAATATTCTTCCATGATTTTGATGCTGCAACGCCACCGTTGCCAAGATGGTCAAAAATATCAACTGTTCCGCCCAAAGTGAGATCTTCGTTGGCTCTTTGAACTGAATTAGCTTTTAGGTTATCAATAACAAAAGTAACTGGTTTTTCAATCGCGGTAGTTGATGACGACGAAGTCTTGTTAGTTGTACTTGATTGTGCTTTCTCTTTGTTAGTACTGAATTTTGCAAGGAATTTGGTTCCCTGATTTGGCTTTGAATTTAGAGTCCAGTTTCCAAATAACACTTTTTCTACTTTTCCATTATTTGGATTAATTTGAGAGCTAGCAATTTTACCTGAATAAGATTGGCCATTACCATTAGCTTCAATTATTAATTTGTTGACAGATTTTTTGATGCTATCAGAAAGGCTAGTAGTCAGATCTTTAATGCCTGGAGTGCTAATATATGAAATTCCAATATTACTTTGATCTAGCGAATTATAATTCTTTGAAGCATAGGCTAAGTCAGATAACCTTTCATTATTGTTACGGTAAATAGCATATAATACAGGAGAAAAGATTAGGAGTGCTATTATTATAGTCCCATAAAATAAAGGCATTTTTACGAGACCATGCATTGCTTTATATACATCAACTAAAGATATCCATAACTGTTTCATTATTTACCTAAAATATGATCATTAATAAAAAGCTAAAGTAACCTAGTTAATTGAATAGTGATTATTTGATGACGATTACTGTCTTAAATAGACCGTTGATATTGATGGAATTAAAAAAAGATCATGAGGAAGATACTTCCCTTCCTTTTTTGTTCTTTTGGTACTACTATCTAATTGTTAGAAAATAAAGTGTCTTTTGTCCCTAAAGTATTATATATATAAATTTATTATTATGCCCTCAGGAGAGAAATAGTCGGTACTTATGTTGGGGAAGTATCACCTGAAAAAGCCCCCAGTACGTCGCTACAAAATCCAAGAACGATAATGATGAGAAAAGAGAGGCATCGAAAATATAAGATATGAAAATATCACACGTTGTTTTGTTATCAATGATAACAATAACCATCATAATAATCACGATCACTGCCCCGCCTATACCACGGATCGGATTATCGTCTCCAAGAGGACACAATATATTAGGACAATTAGGGTCTAGTAACCAGCAACAACAAAGAGCAACTGCGTTATCAAATTCTTCCTCTACATTGATAGCAAATAATACGTTATACGTCCTCTCTCGAGTGAAAAGTGAATTAACAACATCGCATGAGACTAACACTCACACAGGTGAATTTAATAAAGGAATAAGGATTGCTTTTGTCAAGCCTACTTTCACAGCTGCAGCCTACAATCAGGCTTTTTATCTCTTTTATAAGAAATATTCACGTATACCACATGGGGTAAATATCACAACTGATCTGAACCTACTCTCAAGCCCTGTGACTACTACGCAAACAATGTACTCTGCATTTACAATGTTTCAATTGATTAGAAACCTCAAGTCGATAACTCAAGGCTCTAATATTTCGATTCTTACTGATGCAGATGTAGACAATGGTTCGATTATATTTAACAGCAGCAACAGTAATAATTTTGGTAGAAATAAAAATAATAATTATAATTATAATAATGCTTACGATATTATAATACTTGGTCATCAAGAATATGTCACACAACAAGAATACAACAATTTAAAGAAATTTGTCTCAAATGGCGGTACAATGATAATACTAGATGGCAATGTATTCTATGCTGAAGTAAAATATAATAGAAATAACCAGACTGTCACACTTGTTAAAGGTCATTCATGGGCATTTAATGGTAAGTCAGCATGGAAAAGTATTGGTGAAAGATGGGCAAATGAAACTTCACAATGGGTTGGTAGTAACTATTTCTGTTTCCGATGTATTAAGAGATTTTTTAATGATCCATTCGGATATACGCCTCACGAGGAACAATATATTACTAATTCTAAGGATAGAATACTATTAAATTATAATGCCTCATTATCAAACCGATTTTCTCTACTATTTCCAAAACTCGTCATTGCAACTTATGAACTACAGTATCAAAATGGAACGGTAGTAGGACTTGGAATTTATTCTGATGATGTATTATCTAATGCAAGATTCGGTAAATACCTTAACAACTTACTATTGCAAAACGACCCGAGAACAACGGATTAGCGCCCCATAGCCTTATCGTGTATTGATTTTCACCTCAATTTACTTGTAATAGAGAGGATATAATCATGGTGTATCATTCTGAGAAAACAGCAGGTTTACAGGCCCCTGCATGTATTTTCATTGTCCAATTGATGTCGCATACAAGGAGTGATCAAGAGGTTAGACCAGGGTCAGATATTTTGGTGATGCCCTATACCAAATTTTATTTTCTGAAGGTCAATGTACGTGTATGCAAGTGATCCTTTAAGAACCATAACTGTTGTATTCTTAATTAATTTAATGTGGTAGAGTATTTGCCCTGATATACGTCTCCTGCCCAACAGATATCATTTTCGTGTTTTCAATCAATCAATCAATTTATCAGAACCAAGGAGTAGCATTTCTTTACTTTGATCGCAATACTTCAATGCTTCATATACAAATAATTTGTATTTTGATCGTAACCCAGATCGGACATAGGTATCACGCTAAAGCCATTTTCATATAAATACTGCATCTCTGCTTCAAATAGGTTTACGTCAGTGCTAGCAGGGGATCTACTATCATCTATGCTGTGATATGCCACTAATGGAATGGCATTTATTTCTCCATTCTTATTATATTTTAACTGGCTATTTACTTGTTCTACAAATAATGGGAATATTTTTTGGTCATCGTGCAAATATTTCTGATCCAGAGCGTTATGGCTATCTTCTCTTATAGAATATCTATTTGCAAAAGTTAGTTTGCCATCATCAGTATATGTTCTACAATCAGTTTGAGGCATAGATTTTTGTTGTGTGTATCCATCACAATGCAAAAACAAGAGATCGGCAAAACCATTATCTGCAAAGCTATAGTATTTAGCTATGGTGTCTATTATCGTAGTATTGCTCCATGCATTACCATGAACCACAGCAAAAATTGTAGGAGAATTAATACCGTGGTCTTCTAAACATCTTTTGGAGCCTCCTATTTCAAAATTCAGATCGCTAGAGGAAAGGTTTACTAGATTTCTATGTGTCATACCTTTAGATTCTATATCCTGTCCATCATCCTGTAAAGCCAGAATATCAGTCCAATCCATAAGCTCTCCTTTATTATGACCTACGAAGTTACAAGTTATGAAGAAACTAGCCTTAAATCCATACTTGTCAAGTATTGGTTTAGCTGTTGTAAATTGACTCGCCTTTGTATCGCCAAAAGTTAGTATTGCTAGTTTATTATTCTTATTAGTATTCGTGCCATTATTACCACTAACGTTAGATTTGATGGCCTGACTTTGTTGTTTTACTGCTGAAGCAACAGAAGATATCATGTTCAAACTGATCGATGTTGATAGAAGAATCGCTGACAACACAATAGAAAACATAATAGTAAGACACAGAGTATTGT
>Ga0193723_1000939_pt1 | contig 11392 bp, 12 predicted proteins | sample H2m2metaG_FD_143042 | JGI IMG/M metagenome (GOLD analysis project Ga0193723, IMG submission 143042) | Soil microbial communities from a riparian zone of the East river system, Colorado, United States - H2m2 | ecosystem: Environmental > Terrestrial > Soil > Riparian zone | place: USA: East River... | reverse complement strand
AAGACGGTGGTTGAGTAGAAGGAGTATTCTGAGTCTGGGCTGGCGTTGCAAGGGTTGCATTGGGTCCAGGTGAAGTCTTATTTGATACTTCAAGCGTTGTTCCCTGTGGTGCTACCCTTGCGGTTATATTTTTGGATGACGTTTGATTTGGTTGTAGACCCAGAACTCCTTGCTGCAGCAAGAGGATTGATGAAAACAAAAATATCGTTATCAATATTGCAGGTATACCGTTTGCTCTTTTACTCATACTACTCTTTATGGACAAATAATCTATTAAATGTTGTACAACATTCGAAGATCGGTATCAGGAAGATAAATTGTTGATCTGTATGATGAACTGAATTTTGCCATAATAATAGCTATAATAATTTCTAACGGAGGCCATCATCTATGCATCATCTATACTGTTATTAGCAATAGAATACACACTAATAGCGAGAAAGAATAAAGACTCAAGTATAGCGAGGATTGGGCAAAGCTACGTTACACCCGTATTACATGCTGTTCTAATGTTACAGGGCCTATTGCTATTACTGCGAAAAGCACCTTCAACGACAATGATTATGATTACTACCAGAACGACTATTATGAGTCCAAAGAAGTCCGAATACCAAGACCGAATAGACTCTGATACTTTATAAGGTGTCTTAAGTAACAAAGTGTCAAGTCATTAGTGGAATGCCATATACTTTGTATATCTATTTCATAGTCTCAAGTATTTCAAGGAGATCCTGTTTCTGATCTAAAATATCTTTCCATGCATCTCCTGTTTTTCTAATGACTTCGTGTACATTTAATATTGTAAAATCTGTAGGGACAATAGATTCTAATTCTTTCCATCTTAAAGGCATAGATACAGTAGCAGAGATAGTTGGCCTAGCAGAGAAGATTGATGCTATTGTCTTTCCTCTTGCATTCTGATTATGATCAAAGAAAACTTTGCCTTTTCTCTTATGAGTATCCCACTCCATTGTAATTTTCTGTGGATATTTTGTAAGTAGCATCTTACCTATAGTCTCAGCGAACTTTCTGGTTAGACTAAAAGAATACGAGCTTTTGATTGGTACAAAGATATGAAGACCAGTCTTTCCTGAAGTCTTTACATATGATTTGATCTTTAATTGATCAAATAACTCCTTTAGACAATAAGCAACATCTATTGCAGCTTTGAATCCTTTAACATTATATTCTGGTTCTGCTCCCTTACTCTCGGTACCTAAGTAAATGTAAGGATCAAGATCAAAGACTATGAAGTCAGGAAAATCAAGTCCACATTTGTCTTCAACTAACAATGACCCTTCTTTACAAGCACTGAAATCGTTCACCCTACTATACCATGGATGCATTTCAATACATCCGAGATTTGCTATCCATAACAGTGTTTCTTTGTTGTTACACACTAAATAATTGATCTTGTCATTTCTTGATTCAGAATACACTTGTACTGTTTTTACGTATTCGGGTTTCTTTTGATCCCAATGTTTATGGTAAAAGTGTTTGCCTTTTATTCCATCAGGATATCTACTTAATGATATGGGTCTATCTTTAAGATAATGAAGAATATAGACACTAATTTTATCATAGTAATCAAGTAAATTCCTCTTGGTGAATTCGGGATGTTCTGATGTCTTATCCCAGTATACTTTGCCAAGATTAGAAAACTTGAATAACGGCGATGATGATAACTTTTGCTCTTCCACTGCCGTACCAGTGTCTGGTGTAGTAGTTGTAGTCCTAGAATACCTTGGCATTAATTCAAATGGCTGCTGTACCAGTTGCTCATATTCCTCCTTCGCATCATTGCCAGAAGGCACTACATCGTCAATATGCTTTTCACTCATAATTACACACTCTTTTGGTCTCTTGTCTTCTCTAAATCTGAGGAATATAGGTGCTCTCATAATTCCTTCATTTGTCCAATGATTAAGCTTTATTTCTGCTACAATCTCAGGCCTAACCCAAGTCGGATCCCGGTTGGTATAGGGTATATAGTCAACTGGACATTTTTCGATCTTCATCTGCTTGAGTTTATTATAAATTTTATCAAGCTGATCGAAATTAAATCCACTTCCCGTATGTCCAACAAACCTCAGTTTACTACCATTAGTACCATCATCGCTGCTGCATACATTATTATAAACTGCTAAAAGCAATGAACCAAAATAAGCTTCTCTATTTCCTTCGCCCCGAGTATATCCTATTACTACACAATCTTGTGTTCTTATATTTTTAATCTTTAGCCAATCTCTAGACCTCGTACCTTGGAGATACTTACCAAATTTGTTCTTTGCAATAATCCCTTCAAGGTTCATTCTTTTAGCTGCATCGAAAATATCAATACCATACTTCCCTTCAAAGTAATCAGATATTCGTACTCTGCTGTTAGTTTCGATAACCTTAGATAAGATCTTTCTTCTCTCTAAGTAATCTAGATTCTGTAAATTCTTTCCATCAAGATAAAGGATATCAAATAAATAATATGTCCCTGGTATTTCAGCAGACAAATTAGCAATCTCTTTGTTATCATTGACGTTCATCCTTGTTTGATGGCTTTGAAAATCCGGTATACCTTCCCTGTTAAGTATTACGATTTCACCGTCGATAACAGCCGAGTTATTGCATTTTACTGCCGATCTAATATGACTTATTAGCTCAGGATATCTAAGTGTTATAGAATTTCCACTTCTGGATAACATCTCAAGAATTGATTTTGTTCTGTTAAAGAATAGAATAGAACGAACACCATCCCATTTGATTTCAAAAACCCAACTTTCACTATTAAATGGCTTGTCAACGGGCATAGCTAACATTGGCTTTATTTTCGTCGGAAATCCTGATACTGGAAGGTCACTTAATTCAAGGTCAGATTTATTCTTCCTCTCACGAGCTCCCTTTGACTGGAGGTGAATGGAGCTTATTCTTGCTGCTCTAGTTGTCATTTTATCTTTTGCTTTGCTCTCCTTTTTCTGCTGCTTTTTGTTGGACTCACTCTCTAATACTAATTCATTATTTGTCATTTTAGTCAGAACTGATTCTGGTCTGCTAATAGTAAGATCCTCATCAGACGCAAATTCGTCATTTCCTTTTATCAAAAGCCATTGGTTTTCTCTTTCTATTGAAGTTTTAACTAGAGAAAATCTGCCTCTTAATTTGTGTCCAAGCAAATTGAAGACAATTTTCCCCTTGTTGAATTGGTCAGAAATTCTTTCCTTATGCCCTTCTTTTGAAGTATTATAGGTACCAGTATCCCATACAATTACTGTCCCTGCTCCATAGTTTCCTTCTGGGATTATTCCTTCAAAAAGCAAATAGCCTAATGGATGATCTTCAGTCAAAATTGCAAGCCTTTTTACTTTAGGATCAAGTGAGATTCCCTTTGGTACAGCCCATGATTTTAATACACCTTCTTTCGTTTCTAGTCTGAAATCATAATGTAGTCTGCTGGAGTCATGTTTCTGCACAACAAATCTCAATGGACGATGGGAGCCGTGAGCATCAGATTTGAATCGCTCCGTCATATTTCCATCAGGCTCTGGTGTCTTGGAAAAATTACGCTTATTATGATATTGATTTAGCATGTTCTTTTCTTTATCAGACCCGGATGAGTGTAGTTAGGATAAGAGTTGAATAACAGAAGTTGCAATAGCAGCACTTTCATAAATACTTGGTTAACAGATAATAAAAAGGAGTAACTAGGTTTATACTAAATAGTTTTAGCTTAGAATATACAGTAAAGTTCTATATTTGAAAGTTCTATACAGCTCATCAAAAATTGATACAGAACCAAATACCGGGGTGAAGCAAGAGGTGTGCAACTATTTTTTATTGATTATTAGGCTTAATGATTCTCGCTTGTATCACTTTCATATATGAGCTCGTGAAATACCAGAAAATTCAATGTATATCCAATCATTCACTTATTTCTTTTTTTTAAGTGCCTTGATTCCCTTTTTGAGGATGATTTCCTAGAGCGTTGCGCTCCCGATATTCAGACTGCAAAGCCTGTATGAGTTCTTGTGGGTCATTAATTGAACTGATTAAAGCCTCTACTCCGTAGGATGGAACTTCATTCCACAGAGGATCCCTACGAGATCTTACTTTCTTCAATTTTGATCTTTTTGCTTTCAATCAATTATACAAGTAAGGCTTTGATTGTATTTATGCAATGCCAATCTGAACTATATATCTTCAGATCTTTGTATCTGTCCATAATATTTTTTGCGTTAGTATAATTAGTAGATATTACATTCTACAAAGACTAGCAATATCTAATGCAGCCATGCAGCAATACCATGAGAACTGTTGCAGACTGCTATTGGTCAATCAAAGACCAGACTATGTTCTACCTTCATACACCTATTGTAAACAACATCTATACCGTTTTCCTTTTGCCTTCTTCTCTGCTTCTTTATTATATATACCTGATTGCATCCATATCACTTTAATTCCTTTTTTCTTGATGGCGTCGTATACTACAGGAGGTACGTCTTCTGATCTTCTAAAGACATCAACTATGTCTACTTGAAATGCAGGCATATGATTTTCTTCCAAGGACTTCTGTTGTAGTTGGATTTACTGGAATAACATTATACCCATGATCAATTAGATATTTTGGTACAAAGTTAGCCGGCTTTCCTTCAGCATTTGACATTCCTACTACTGCCACATTCTTCAACTTCAATATTTCTTGTATATCCGATGATGTGTGTGTATCAGTCTCCATCAGAGAATTGATATTAGGCAATTAAAATGTTTTAATGTTATTGTCTTATTCTATACTAGACGTTAGATGTCAAGAATTAAGGTATAGATTGCATACTACTACTAACTAACTGACATGTGCTCATGGTCTGTCCTCGCATTACTATCACTGCTATCTTACCGCGTCTTGTAAATTTAATAATTAGGGTTGAATATCATAACTATAGAGTAAAAGAATGACAGCAGCAGAAGAATTCCCAGCAACAACAGCAAAAGAAAGACTGACGCAGTTTCTAAAAGATGGAAAAGATTGGGAGAGAAAAGCTACTAACATACCTGGGATATTTCTGTTCAAACTTCCCGGTTTGAGAGGAAGGGACTCTCCATTAGTTGCTATTGAAATCAATCCTGTCGATAGTTCAGGATCTCCCACAAAGAAGAGAGGTATCGTTATAAGGTCCGGTTTGGAATTAGAAGAAATAAGTCGTCTTCTCACGAATCCAAAAATAACTCAGCTAGCAAAGAGTATCGATGAAATGAATCCTGATGTCAGGGCCTCTTCTGCAAAGGGAGGTTCATCAGAGATCTTTGAGATTTGATTAATTATCTAGTGGTAGGTCCAATAGCAGCTATAACTATCTATTGGCCCTGCTGACCAGATACCGTTAAAAACAGTAACAACGCCACAAGACACAGAAGCACCACAGGTATCACCGATAAAAATACAGATAATTCATTGGCACTACTGCAGGATAATAGTAATAAAAATGGTGAAAGTCAAAGTCAATGTGACTCTAGTAGTAGGTCTAATAATAATGATGATTTAGAAATCATTTAGTTCAGTAGGTGAAGCTTTACAGCAAACAGATAATTAAAAGCAGCTAGGAATATAAGTATCTTGATATGGCTTTGTAGGTTTTTCTTGCAATTGCTGTTCATACATTTCCTCTATTTTTTTAAAAGAACGGATAGGCTATTGGTCAGATCAATAAGGCTGTAATATTTTGTGGTCTTTTTTACTACAATAGCAGGGATAATCAATTGCCCCACGACATTCACTATGTCGACCCCGTGTGCAATATCCACATATTTTTATTGAATACGAAGTCCTTTCACTGTCTGTGTCACTATCTGTTCTTACAGCTTTATCTAGGGATTTGTCCTCAGAATTAACCTCATGAAGCAAAGCCTTTTCTTAACTAGTGCTTAGTGAGAATGAATAATAAAGCTTAGCTTACTCTGCTTAACCTACTGTACTCATGCTAATGGATATAAAGAAGAGGGTGGCTAGTGACTGCCAGTAAGAAGAGGAATGTTGGATATTAACGAATTATCGCTAAGTTAGGGTCTCCAAAAATTTCAGGAATTCGTCTATCATTTCTGCATTTAGTTTATGTTCCGTTGCTGCAATTGGATCTCCTCGCTCAAAGCATATTTTAGCCTCTTTTGATTCAGATTCAAACTTGACTGAGTATTTTTGTATCAACATACTCTTATCCTCTGAAATATCCTTATCGCGTTCAGTACCAAAACTCTTGTTAAAACTGTCTAGTTCTCTGTCTCTGATCTCAAAGTCCGTCATTATGAGATTCACTTTTTCCCCTCTATATTATCTTTAGGGGTTCGATATTATCTCTTTACGACTGGATACTTTTGCTTCATCTAAACATCTAAATGACGAAGTTCTGCAATTTTCATTATTTTTTTGCAGGAAGAATTCTTGGGCTGCCGCACCTCAGAAATTCACCTACATTTAGTTAATTGACATTTATACGATAACTTATCTTATTTTATCTTATCCATGAATTTCTTTTTCTAGTGCCTCTTTAAGTAGATGCATGTGTCTTTTTCTATCTATTTTGATAGTTTGTAATATCTCTACCAACTCTGATTTATTGGCCTTCTCTGCATCTTTGATATAGGTTTCAATTGTATCATATAGAAAGTCTGCATCCTTGCCCAGCATTTTTAAGATGTCATAGGCCGTGTCAGTTAGCTCAGTTGATGATGACATACCATAATAATAAGATGAATAAAATATTTAACACGTACTATGTCGTTACTATATGCTTATCAAAGACGAATCTCGTATGTGATGTATTATCTACTCTACTGGGCACAAGTACTAAATAATAATCCTTTTTTAGCACCAAGTTAAGTTAGTCGTATTGGTATTAGCAATCTATGTGATAGCAGTATCTGCTATAACATTACTACTTGTCATAGGAGCGGCAATCACGCCTTATAATATAGTATTTGCAAAGAAGCATTCAAACGGAGGTAATAACAACGGTAACGATCAAAAGCAAAAGGAGGATTCAAGCAATGGCAGCAACACTCCGCAAGACCAACCCACTAACTCCGGAGATCAGCCTCCTTCTACGGATGGAAATCTGCCACCACCACCGCCTATACAGACCCTTCTACCAGTCAATCCACCAATTCCTAAAGTAGATTGTAGCAAGACACCTGACGATCCTTCTTGTCCTCCACCAAAGACAGTAGCAGCAGTAGATTGTATTGCAAATCCAACTGAACCGTCATGTCAAAAAACATCATCACCTGAAGTAGATTGTACCAAAACACCCAATGATCCTAAATGTCCTCCTTCCAAGGAAGTAGTTACAGGAGTTGATTGCAATAAAACACCTGATGATCCGAAATGTCCTTCTAATACTCTCAAGTCTACAACAACAAAGGAAGGAGTCGATGATAGTTGCCAATTCTTCCCAGAGCAAGAAAAATGTAAGCCAGATCCAGTAACAGGTAACTGCCCTAATGGCTTCTTCATGAATGGTGACGGGCATTGTGTTCCAGACGGTCCGTGCCCGAAAGGCTTTGAGAGCCATGATAATGATGAAAGCGGCACCTGCTGGCCTAAAAATCCAAATCAACCGTGTCCTCCGGGTTCACATAAGGTAGGCAAACATTGCGAGCCAGATTGTCCTAAAGGAACCCACTTTACACACTTCCCATTCAAATGCGTACCAGATAACTGTCCAAACGGCTTTCACTATGTCAATGGTAAGTGCGTCAGAACCATAGTCGTTCATAAAACAGTAGTAAAACACATCACAAGTAACAGCGATCAAACTTCTATGGTCACAAGAAACACAAAGATAACAGAACAGTTAACGATTGGTCAAGCAATAGACGGGTGCAAGGACCTCACAAAGAAAAGTCCAGACAATGCACTAAAGAAATCTTGCAACATCATGATGGCCGCTACTTTCAACTATTGCATGACACATACGAAATTGTGGTTGACTGATTCTAATATATGCTCTGATAATCTCTATCTCAAGAATGTTCAGCGTTATATAGCAGAGAATGTGAACCTCAAGCTCTTCCCTGCTACGATATACAACATAAGACCCTAGCCATGTTAGTAGCAACAACCATAGCAGATGAATGATGAAAGGAGCAAACCCTCAGTTCTCTCTTTCGGCCTCGATATCTTTTCTTCTTTCTTCTCTCAATCCATCCCACCATTTCTTCATGTTACTCCTAATTCCTCTCTTCTCAGATTCATTGTAAACATCGGCATCAAATCCGAAATACCCTAACACTGTTTCAGCAGCGTCAAGCAGTAGGTCGCAATATTTTTCTTTATCATATAATGTAACCATATCTTCTTTTTCATGTTTCAGTACCGGAATGACTCTGCAAAGCGGGTTCTTGTGTTTTGAATTAGAATAGATATACTGGATGTTCTCTCCCCTCATTAGAGATTTACCTGGCGCATGAAATCGTAAAAGTCGTTGGGATCACCCTTCAATATCATTGAAAAGTGTCATACCTTCTTGACTATCCTGTAATAATGCTGTAAGCAGTAGTATAAAATTCATAAATATTTTTAAAGTGTATAGAAATTGCTGACATAATAATTATATGCCGTTTGAAATGCAGCAGAAGGCTACGATAATAACGATGACAGATACCAGTAGATTGACAGACAATCATAATAATAATAAATCAACGAAAAAAAGAATCTTGGTTATAGATGATGAAGATGATATCAATTTAGCACTCAAAGTAGTCTTAGAGAGTGATGGATTTGAAGTCACTGCATTCAATGACCCTCTAGAAGCATTAGGAGATTACAAGGCTAATCTTTACGACTTAGTCTTACTTGATATTAGAATGCCAACAATGGACGGCCTTAGTGTATATCAAAGAATTAGAAAGTTAGATGATAAAGTTGAGATATGTTTTCTTACTGCAGGAAGTTTGAATCTTGATGAAGAGTTCGCAAAACAAGTATTTCCCACACTAGAAAAAGAAGACAGGTTTATTCGTAAACCAGTCAGTAATGAAGAATTGATAAAGAGAGTAAAACAGATGACTTTGATTTAGTAAGTTTATCCTCAGATCTTTGTACCTTCCTAAGTGTTACTCCTATACAAGCTGCATTTGCACTATCAGTTTTAGTCTTATTTTTACCAATCTTAATCCTGCGATTACTACGGTAAATAAGGTTGCATACTAGGGGGGAGAGATGATGACTTGGTTAGGCAGTAGAGTGTGATATAGTGTTACTGACTGAAACTAATTGTGGCTTTGACTACTACACTTTGAATTTAGATACTTGATAATCTTTCCTTACAGGTGGTTGTTCAAATGAAGGTTTTAGCTTTTCAACTAAATCGGCTAAGGGCTTGTTATCTGATTTATAAAATGAATCCATGTCTTCCTTTGTTTCCCAGAAGGTAAGTACAACGTATTCTTGTAAATCTTGCATGTCATCCATTATTACAAATCCCCTCATACCAGTAGGTTTTTCTTCAAGTTCTTTAAAGAATTTCAAAAGGACTATGGTGGCTTCTTTTCTTTTACCTGTTTTTAATCGGACTTTGTTATGTTTAACATATTTTATTACATTCAGACTATTTGACATCTCAAGGCTGTTGTTTGATGTAAGAAATCAATGTTTAGTTTATAAGTTTAATTTTTATCTATAATAGGTTAATGAAAATAAAGTTTTAATCAATGCAGACAAACAGAACAACATCAATTACATCGTTCAAAGATCCAGAATGGTTTATGGCTACAGAATATATCCCTATCAGGAGAATAGACCTAGTCATTTTTGCTTTGTATTAATAGGTACTGAGTCATGATCCAAATGTAAACTAATACTTCGTGAAACTAAAACTTTCCTTCTATTAGCCCCTGTCGGTTGTATAAAAATACCGACACATCATCATTCTTCATTCATGACAACAGAAGCCTCAATTTCAGGCCACAGTTGTGCAACCATAACAGGAGTATTAATTCTGATCCAATCAGCCATGGATCTTTCTTCTGATAGAATTTGTGTAAGAATTGGTATCGCATCAACTGCATTCATCTTCACTGCTAACTGCGTCAGCAGGTCATAAAGTATAATCTCAGCATTTTCGATTATTGCATCCTCTTTGGCTGCCTTGAGCTCTAATTCTGCTGGTGTCAACATTTTTTCAACTGTCTTTACTAGGGATTTAGGAGGAGTAGTAATTGGCAATTGTGCTTTGTCCTTTGTGACACCTTTTTCACCAAGATCTGAAATTAGTTGTTTTAATCTATCTTGTTGTCCTCTTGTCTCTTCTAAGTGGAGTTGGAGTCGTTGTTTTGCATCTTCTATTTTTGTATGCTTTACTCGTGATTGCAACCTTTGTACTGCTGCATTTTCGATAGCTAAAGCTTCATTTAAGTATAAGGTTAGTTTCTGCTTAGATGTAATCTGCTTTCCTCTTCTTGACGCGGAAGGATTATTTCTTCTTATTGTTCTTTTTTTTGTAGATGCTGCAGACTTACTCTTATTCGTTTTACTTCGTGTCATCTATTATGTCTGACCCTCAAACACATATCTTGTAACTATTTGTATTAATGGTTTGCTATAGTGGGCTTTTTAGGTTATTATCAAACCTCTTATAGTAGCTCGTGAGAATGTACTAGGAAGGAATCAAGAGCGTTAGAATGAAGATTTAATATATTTTTCGTGTATAGAAGTATTGCATGAGTAAGAAATCAAAAGAATGTATGTCAGGATCGTTGATAGAGATATATTTTTATTTTCCTCAATTAGCTTCATGCAGCAAGGCGTACTAGCCCAAATAAACCAAACTTCACCTAAAAATATAACTGCACAGGTAACGCGGTAGGGAACTAGCAGTAGTAAGCCTCAACATGAGCCATTTTACTACTTGGTATGGTTGAATTGCTGCCCAAGTTCTCAACCCAACCACTAAATTGAAAATCTTTGTTAGGTTGCTCTATACATCTCGTACCAGCGTCAACATAAAGATAAGTATTTGTTGGATATTTTTCTTTATCACACATTATCGTTCCTGAATTGGCCTGGATAGACATTAAACTTAATCCCCGCTGCTACCTTTTCTGAAAGACCATCTATTAGCGTTCTTACTCATTACAATCTTTTCCTTTCGTCATTTTCGTTCTCAATGGCTAATTATTAAAGTTTTATCCTATCACTGCTGCGATTCAAACAAGAGAAGATTATTTTGTTACTATTATGATCCAAACACTTTCAAATCCCTTTCTCATTGATGTTGATTCAAAAATTATAATATTCAATTAAATTGACTTAACATAAATATCTATTTTAAAGCGTTCAACATTCTGGGACTTAAACTATATGGTGATTTCAGATCCGCTTTAATATTGATTTTAGAATTTTATCCACTAACTT
>Ga0193723_1000938_pt1 | contig 11396 bp, 11 predicted proteins | sample H2m2metaG_FD_143042 | JGI IMG/M metagenome (GOLD analysis project Ga0193723, IMG submission 143042) | Soil microbial communities from a riparian zone of the East river system, Colorado, United States - H2m2 | ecosystem: Environmental > Terrestrial > Soil > Riparian zone | place: USA: East River... | reverse complement strand
TGTTGACCTCGTCTGGATGTTCATATTCCCGCTGGTGTATCTGATGTCCACCAAGGTGTAAAGATCATAGGAGACGATTTCGCGATGCATGACGTCAGCACAGCACACACCGATAGCAAGGCTCAATACCTGTGGGTCTGGGCAGCTTTGCTTCTCCTCACCGCGGTCGAGGTTGTTCTTGCCTACAAACAGATTTTGACGCCGGTGCACATGCTGGAAGTTTTGCTGGTGTTGTCGGTTGTCAAGGCCGGTCTCATTACCATGTATTTCATGCACCTGAAATCAGAGGTGCCCAGTATGCGCTGGCTGCTGACCGTCTCGGTCACCGCCTGCTTCGCTCTCATGTGGATATTTTTCTTTCGGGATGCAGACCGGATTGTGACGCTGGGCGTGAAATGAAGAGAAAGGTTTTCATCGCGATTTTGGCTCTTGGGATGTGGACGGCTCCGGCCTTCGCGCAAGGGTGCGCGATGTGTTATGCGAATGCAAGCGGCGCAACCAAGGACGGCCAGCGCGCGATTAGCCGCGGCGTCATCGTTCTCCTGCTTCCGCCGTTGGGCTTCATGAGTATCGGCATTGGTTTGGCGTTTCGCTACGGGCGACGGCGCGACCAAGAACGCCCGTAGGATCGTGGAGCCCTGCTAACTGGGCAGGCCGGTGCCACCAGAGGCCTTTTCAAGGCCCTCGAAGTTTCCCAACGAAGCCACTTCTTCGGCGCGCAAAAGACGCAGGATTTCTCTTGCCCATTCCGATTGCGCCGAGTCATCGCAATTGACAAACACCATGCTCGCGTTGCGCTTCACGCTCTGTTCGTATCGCGCCGCGGCCTCGGCGGGGATGCCGAGATTCTCGAGCGCTTCACCTCCATTGCGATCGGGCCAGAAATCGCAGCGCGTCAGTGCGTGCAGATAATCCCGCGAGCCTACGAAGAAGCCGATCCCAGGAATAACGACGCCGCCAAAGGTTGACAGCCAGGAAACAGCGTTCTCGAGCCCTGCGTGAGCAGAACACTCCGCGGACTTTGCCTGCATGCTGCGTACGCCGTCGGCAATGGGATGGCCGGGCGAAAGAAATACACAGATATCGATGCTTTCGAAACCCGCAGAGTTGAGAGACAGGACCACCTCATCCAAACGCGTGTTCACCGGAAAAATTGCGTACGCTGCCGCTCGGTTTTCCTGAGAACTCACTCGATTGCCTCCTGGAAGGGCGCACACAGTGTCCGAGTGCTGCCGTAGTGCATTGGGATGGTGGATGCGACGCCAGTGTTGCACCGCGAATGCCAAAGCAGGTGCACTACAAGGATCCGGGTACGAGTTGATGCGTGTACTGCCGTATGTAGGTTTTGCGTTGTGCAATGCACAAGAAATTTGAAACTGCAGTAAGTCATGGAGGAAAGATTTGCTCGCGGCCCGGTTGAAAATTCATGCGACCAGAAGTCACAACGAAAACAAAGGGTTTGCGCTGTGCACAAAACTTAGATGATTTTGGCATGGTGTTTGCTTCAACCATCTCGTGGGGTCAACTTCTTCCAGGAGGATTCTCATCATGAAGGGTAATTTGATCCGCGGCTCGGTGCTTGCATTGACATTCGGCGTTGCGTCCATCGGTTCGCTGTGGGCCCAGAGCTCGCAGCCCGCGCAGGACACTCCGCAATCGGCTCAGTCCCAATCCCAATCCCAGCCCGCCTCGGCACAGAATCAGACTGCCAAGGAGTTTATGGGTACGATCGTGAAGGATAACGGCGCGTTGATGTTGAAAGACAGTACTGGAAATGTCACCTACAAGGTGGATGACGAGAGCAAGGTGAAAGACTACGTGGGCAAGCAGGTAAAAGTTATGGGCACTCTCGACTCAGAGACCCATGTAATTCACGTGGATAGCATCCAGGTAATTACATAATTGTTCGCGCAGACGTGAACAATCGTCCTTACCGGCGCGTGCCCGCTTCTTCCGAGCGGGCACGCTGTCTTTAAAGGAGTTGCCAATGCGAGCTCAATACGATCCACGAACTGCGATCACATTTCTGCTGACCGGGGTTGGCCTGGGGGCGCTGCTGGCGCTAATTTTGGCTCCGCGAGGGCCCGATGTGGTGGTTGCAGGGGAACGGCACTTGCACGAGCGACGCCAGGAACCTCTTCTACATCGTGCCGTATAATATAGGGATTCCGTTCGCCCGCCGGCCGCTTCTGTAGACTCCGCCTCACGCGATGATTACAGGTGGCGGCGCCAGGGCCGGCTGCGGGTGCCTAGCAGATGTCCACAGAAAGCATTGTTGTCCGCGGCGCGCGCGTTCACAATCTGAAGAATATCGACTTCACGATCGGCCATAACACGCTGACGGTTGTGACAGGTGTGTCCGGATCCGGCAAGTCATCGCTGGCTTTCGACACGATTTACGCCGAAGGGCAAAGGCGATACGTAGAATCGCTCTCCGCCTACGCCCGCCAGTTTCTGGAACGAATTGAGAAGCCCGATGCCGATGCGATTGATGGAATCGCGCCCGCAGTCGCCATCCGGCAGAAAAACTCTACGCGCAATCCTCGCTCAACCGTTGCAACTGCAACCGAGATCTACGACTACTTGCGTTTGCTGTACGCTCGGATCGGTCGAACATACTGCCTCAAGTGCGGCCAGGAAGTTAAGAAGGACGCCGTGGACGAGGTGGCTGATGCGATCCTGGCACTGGAGGAGGAAACTCGACTCCAGGTGCTGTTTCCGATTCAGGGTGGCACAGCAGTGCTGGCGGCAGTCAAAAACAAGAGTGTCCGCCGCAAGAAGACCCCCGCCGACGCGTTACAGCTGCCATCTGATGGGTTGAAGACCCGTCTGCTGGATCTGCGCACCCGCGGCTTCAACCGGCTTTACCAAAACGACCAGATTTTCGAATTCTCCACACCTGAGTCACTACTCGACATTGACTTCAGCATGCCGGTATTCGCGCTGGTGGACCGCCTGGTGGTCGCGGCCGATGCCCGTTCCCGAATCGTCGATGCCATCGAGACTGCCTACCGCGAATCCGGTGAAGTAATTTTTGAAACCGCTCCTCGGGAGAACGAAGCAGTCCAACAGCTTCGCTTCAGCCAGCGCTTCGAATGCAAGCGGGATCACATTCGGTACGAGGAACCGGAACCGATCCTGTTTTCCTTCAACAATCCGTATGGGGCCTGCCCGCGTTGCCAGGGATTCGGCAACACTATCGATTTTGATTTGGATCTCGTGATCCCCGATAAATCCAAGTCCCTCAATGAAGGTGCCATCGAACCCTGGACCAAGCCCAAGTATCGGCCACTGTTCACCGAACTTAAACGATTCGCCAAACAGACCAAAATTCCGCTCGACGTTCCCTGGTCCGAGATGGATGCCGAACAGCAGAAGCTGGTGGTGAATGGAGAGGGGAAATTCCCCGGCATCCGTGGATTCTTCGGGCATCTGGAACGCAAAAAGTACAAACTGCACGTGCGCGTGTTCCTGAGCCGTTATCGGGGTTATTCGGTTTGCACCACCTGTGGAGGAGCGCGTCTGCGGCCGGAAGCTCAGCAGGTAAGGATTAACGACCGTAACATTTGCCAGGTCTGCAGTATGACGGTGGAACAGGCCGCTGATTTTTTTCAGTCTCTCCAGTTGCGTCCACAAGAGGCTGCCATTGCCGACAAGTTGTTGATCGAGATCGGAGAGCGCTTGCGCTTTTTGAACGACGTCGGTCTGGAATACCTTACGCTGGACCGCCTGGCTTCGACGCTCTCCGGTGGCGAAGCGCAACGGATTCAGTTGGCTACGTCGCTAGGGTCGCGCCTGGTGGGTACGTTGTACGTGCTCGACGAGCCCTCCATCGGACTGCACAGCCGCGACACCCACCGTCTGATCAAGATCCTGCACAATCTGCGCGACCTTGGGAACACGATTCTGGTGGTCGAACATGATCCGGACATCATGAAATCTTCGGACCGTATTCTGGATCTGGGTCCGGGTGCGGGAGAAAACGGGGGCAAGGTGATTGCAACCGGCACCTATGCGGAAATCAGAAAGAACCCCGCTTCCCTGACCGGCCGCTACCTGGCAGAAGAACTGCGCATCCAGATGCCGACAACGCGGCGCAAGCCCGGCGTGCAACAGATCGAGATTCGTGGGGCTCGGGCACATAACCTCAAATGCATCGACCTGAATATTCCGCTGGGCATGATTGTCGCCATTACAGGCGTATCCGGCTCAGGAAAATCCAGCCTCTTGCACGACGTCCTGTATCAAGCTCTGGTCAGCGCAGGAAAGCAAGCCAACGGCTCTCAACCGGCCTCGCGCGCATGGGACACCATTGAAGGTGCGGACTACCTGGATGAAGTGGTGCTGGTCGACCAATCTCCCATCGGACGAACGCCCCGTTCCAATCCCGTAACCTACATCAAAGCATTTGACGCGATCCGCGATCTGTTCGCTTCCCTCCCCGAAGCGCAAAAGCGCGGCTTCGCGGCTGGACACTTTTCCTTCAACATTCCAGGGGGGCGCTGCGAGACCTGCCAGGGCGACGGCACGGTCACCGTCGAGATGCAGTTTCTGGCTGATGTGGAACTGATCTGCGAGGAGTGCAAGGGCACCCGTTTCAAACCGCAGGTTTTGGACGTTCGTTACCGCGGCAAGAACATCCACGAAGTGCTCAATCTGACGGTGAAAGAGTCGCTGAAGTTCTTCGCCGAGGTTCCTAAGATCACCGAGAAGCTAAGGGTTCTGGAAGAAGTGGGTCTTGGCTACCTGCGGCTGGGTCAGTCCGCTACCACGCTCTCCGGGGGCGAAGCGCAACGCATGAAGTTGGCCGCGCATCTCCAGCCCGCGGCCCGCGATATAGGGCGTCCGTCCAATTCCAAAGATGGACCCCGGCGTAAGCGCCGGGTGCTGTATATCTTCGACGAGCCGACCACCGGGCTGCATTTCGACGACGTCAGCAAACTCCTGTTCGCGTTTCGCCGTCTAATCGATGCAGGGGGTTCCATCGTTGTGATCGAACACAACCTGGAAGTCATCAAGACGGCGGACTGGGTCATTGATCTGGGCCCGGAAGGTGGCGAACGGGGTGGCTACGTGGTGGGCGCTGGCACTCCCGAGGCGATCGCCAAGCTCCCGAATTCCTACACGGGGAAATATCTGGCGACAATCTTGAACGGCAACGGAGCTTCCGGTTCCAATGGCCAGCGCTAGGCAATTTCGATGCTACTTGTTTGCCGTGCTCGCTATTGCCGCTCCGCTCTCCGCGCAAGTATCAAGCAGCAAGACGGTCCGGCACCACCGTGTAGCGGTCGAGGACCAGTCTCAACCTCCCGAGCTGGCGCGGGCTGAATCTGCCCTCGAAAAGAAGGACTATGCCAGCGCTGAGCCACTTTTGAAGAAGGTGGTCGCCGCGCAGGCGGGCAATTACCAGGCCTGGTTCGATCTGGGCTTCCTCTACAACGCGCTCGGGAAGGTCGATGACTCCATTGCTGCCTATCGGCGCTCTGTCGAGGCGAAACCCGAGGTCTTCGAATCGAACCTTAGTTTGGGATTGATACTCGCGAAAAACAAGCGGGCCGGCGCCGAGGAATATCTTCAGGCTGCCACCCGGCTCAAACCACAAAGCCGCGTCGATGAGGGACACGCCCGTGCCTGGCTTGGACTGGCGCGACTGCTCGAAGAAAGCGATCCCGATCGTGCCCTCGAGGCCTACCGTCAGGCCTCAAGCCTGCAGCCGAATGATCCCGAACCGCGCCTTTCAGCGGGCCGGCTGCTCGAAAACGAAAACAAGTTTTCCGATGCCGAGGCACTCTACAAGCAAGCCCTCGCGCTCGATCCCTCTTCGCAAGACGCGCTCGTCGGCCTGGCCAATATCTACATGCGAGGGAAAAGATTTCCCGAAGCTGAGGAATACCTCCGAAAAGTCGTGACCCAGCGGCCGGGCGAAGCGGCACCTCACATTCAACTTGGGCGTGTGCTCGCCGCCGACCAAAGGTACGATGAGGCGATCGCAGAACTGCAAGCCGGTCTTAAAATCGCGCCCAGCGACGTGTCCGCACAGCGCGATATGGCTGACGTTTATGCGGACGCGGGCAAATATTCGGAGGCCGAGCAGCTTTACCGGTCCCTGTTGTCGGCCCATGCCGACGACGCCGAGCTTCATCACAAGCTAGGTCAAGCTTTGTTGAAGCTGAAGAAGTTTCCTGCGGCTGAGCAGGAATTCCTGGCCGCGGTGAAGTTGAAACCCGACTGGGGAGCTGCCTACGGCGACCTGGCGGTCGCTGCCAATGAGACGCAGAACTACGGCATGGCCATCCAGGCATTGGACATGCGGGCAAAATTCCTGCCCGAAATTCCGGTGGGATACTTTCTCCGAGCCACCGCCTACGATCACATGCGCGATTACCATCAAGCGGCAGCTAACTACCACCTCTTCCTCCAAGTGGCTAATGGGAAGTATCCTGATCAGGAATGGCAGGCTCGGCACCGACTGATCACAATTGAACCGAAGAAATAGCACCCGATCAACATGCGCAAATGGGCAATCGTAATCGGCGTAACGCTAGTAATAGGAACCAGTTACGCTTCGAAAAAGGAACTCTCACTTGAAGAGTTAAAAGCCCGGGTGCAAAACGCCAAACCCGACGAACGCGCGAATCTTTGCGTCCAGATTGCAGAGCGGCAGGTGGAGAACGCCGACAAGTTGTATACGGGCGGCCAAGACGAGCAGGCGCAGGCAGCCATTCATGATGTTGTGGACTACACCGAGCAGGCGAGCCAGTCGGCAGCGCAGACGGGGCATCGCCTCAAAAACATTGAGATCGCTATCCGGCGGATGTCCCATCGTCTTGGCGATATAAAACGAAGCCTGCCATTTGAGAGCCAGGCCACGGTGCAGGAAGCAGTGGAACGTCTCGACCGAATCCGGACCGACCTGCTCAACCGCATGTTCGGGAAGAACCCCAAATGAACACCTTCTACAAAGCATTCGGCATCCTGTTTCTGCTCTGCCTCACCGTCGTACCCGGCCGATCGCAGCGCCGCGATGACCCATTGACTCAGGAGGAAATCGATCTGCTCCGGGATGCGGCGGTCGAACCCGAGCCGAGAATGAAATTGTACGTGCAGTTCGCGCGCGCCCGCCTGGTCAAACTGGAGCAAATGCGAGCCGACCCTAAGGTTACCGATCGTGCTCACCAAACCCATAACATGTTGCAGGAGTTCCTTACAGTCTTTGACGAACTGAACGACAACCTCGACAATTTCGAAGGCCGTAAGGCAGATTTGCGTAAGGCGCTCAAGGCGGTGATTGAGGGGGACACAGAGTTTCAGGCCAAGCTGCGCGCGCTTAAAGGCGATCCCAGAAGTGCGAAAGAAGATTCCACCGAGTACCAGTTCATCCTCTCGACTGCAATGGAAACCGTAGACAACGCTGCGACCGATCACCGAAAGCTGCTGACCGAACAGCAAGAAATTTGGAAGAACAAAAAGAAAGAAAAGTCCTAGTTGCGACAGCGCCGTGTCACTCTGACCAGACCATTTGCTTGCGCAGGCGTGCTACCCTAACGGCAAGGTGAGAGACGGTATCCTCACAATTTTTCAGGACAGTTATCGCGAACTTCGGCCCGGTACCTCCCCGCCTCCGTTATCGGTCGAATTTTTTGCCTTCGCCAATGTGAACAACACCATCCGCCTGCGGGAGGGAAAGCTGTTCGTGCGCCTTTCTGACCTGCTTGAGGGCGCTCCTGAATCTGTGTTGCGTGCTCTTGCCCACATTCTGCTGGCAAAGATGTACCGTCAGCCGATCGAACGCGGGCACTCGGCCCGCTACCGGAAGTACATCCACAGCCATGAGATCCGCAATAAGGCGCATCTGGTCCGACAGGTCCGCGGACGTAAGCGGATCGCTTCGGCCCGTGGGCGCCACTACGACCTGGATGTCATTTTCGAGGATCTGAACCGCCGCTTCTTCGAGGGGATGCAGGCGAGGCCGCAATTAAGTTGGAGCCAAGGTCGAGCCCGCAACCTGCTGGGGCACTACGATCCAGCCCACAATGCCATCATCGTAAGCCGGATTTTTGACCACCCTGGAGTTCCCCGCTATGCGGTGGAGTACATCGTGTACCACGAGATGCTGCACTTACGGCATCCAGTTAAGTTGCGCGGCGGCCGCCGCTGCGTGCATTCCGCTGATTTCCGGGCCGAGGAGCGGCTATTTCCGCAACTGGAAGCGGCCCAACGTTTTCTGCGGCGCCTGTAGTCACCCAAAGTGACGCAAGTCACGTGCGCGCGTGATCTCGTGCGTTGACGCCCCGCGCTACCCCGGGCTATCCTTATAAAGTTGAAATTGAAATTCATTTTCAAAATCAAGGACGCACTCTTAACATGCTCCAGGCCTTTATCGTCACCCTCCGGGAGGGGGTCGAAGCAGCTCTGATCGTAGGCATTACCCTCGCCTACCTGACCAAGATTGGACGCGCCGACCTGCGCAAATCGGTCTTTGCCGCATTGGTGGCCGCATTTGTGGGAAGTATCGGCGTGGCCATCCTGGTTTCCCGCCTGCAGCTCAATCAGGACATTGTGGAAGGCTGGGTCATGCTGGCCGCTGCCTTCTTCGTCGTAACCATGATCATCTTCATGATGCGGACCGGCAAGAAGCTGAAGGGTGAAATCGAGGGCAAGCTCGAGTCTCTGGCCAGCCAAAGTTCCCGCGTTGGAGTGTTCCTGTTCGTGTTTCTGATGGTCATGCGCGAAGGCGTGGAAACTGTTCTGATTTTGTCGGCTGTGAGTTTGAATTCGACCGAGCTGGTGAGTTTTTTAGGCACGCTGCTGGGGGTGCTGGCCTCGGTAGCATTCGGAGTGATGTTTGTGAAGGGCAGCGTTCGCATTAACCTGCAAAAATTTTTCCGCGTCACCACGGTGATCCTATGGTTTGTGGCGGCGCAGTTAATCGTCAGCGGCCTGCATGAGCTGTCGGAAAATGGCGTGCTTCCTTCATCCAAGCGCGAGATGGCCCTGATTGGCCCCATCGTCCGCAACGACGTTTTCTTCTTCGTGACCATCTTCGCCTTGGCGGCCCTTATGGTTCTGTTCGATCTCAAGTCGCGCCAGCCCGGGCCTCAGCCCACCACCGGGGCCGAGCGCCGCAAGGCATTGTGGAGCGCGCGACGCGAGCGTCTTTGGATGGGCTCGGTCTACGTGAGCTCGTTCCTGTTCATCATGCTGGTCACCGCTGAATTCATTTACGCCAAGAGCCTGAGCGCCCCGCAAAAGGCTGCCGAAATTACTTTTTTAAACGGGCAGGCCTCTATCCCGCTCAAAGAAGTTCAGGATGGCGACATCCATTTCTACCGGGCGGCGGAGAACGGCGTGGAAGTTCGTTTCTGGCTGTATCAGAAACCTGATGGCAAGATTGCCACGGTGCTGGATGCCTGCGAGATCTGCGGCTCGGTCGGCTTCTACAAGGGAACGACTGGGGTCATTTGCAAGAACTGCGCTGCGCCTATTAATCCTCAGTCGGTTGGGATGCCGGGCGGCTGCAATCCGATTCCGCTCAACGTGGAGACCACCGCCGACGCGATCATCATCAAGGAAGCGGAGGTTGCGGCTGGGAGCCGCATGTTCCAGAAATAGGCCATGTTTGCGCGTCTCCTCTACGAATCGTTTCGGCGGCAAAAGCGGCGTAAACTGCTGGCCGGTATCGCCATCACTCTAGGGGTGGCGATCGCAACCGCCATGATCGCGGTGGCCACCGACATCGGCGACAAGATCAATCGTGAACTGCGGAGCTACGGAGCGAACCTGCTAGTCACTCCGCAGGAGGATACGATCGACGTCGAGATCGGCGGCGTGAACCTGAAGCCGCCGAGCGACGGCAACTTTCTGAGTGAAGCCGATCTGCCCAAGATCAAGGGCACTTTCTGGCGCCATAACATTCTTGGGTTCTCTCCTATGCTGCCCGTGAGCGTCCCGGTGAGTGCCGCCGGGCACTCGCAGGACGTGACTCTGCTCGGGACCTACTTCGCCAAGAACCTCATTTTCGGTAAGGATCACTTCACTACGGGAGTGCATAACACTCATAGCTGGTGGAGAGTGGATGGCTCCTGGCCCGCAGATAGCTCCGAGGATGTTCTGGTCGGCGAGCATGTGGCTCGCAAACTGCAATTGGGCGTTGGGGGGAAGGTCGCAATCGCCGGGCAGCAACGGACGGTTGCCGGAATTCTTTCCACCGGCGGCGCCGAGGACGATCAGATCGTCGCCCCGCTTCACGTGGCACAAACAATTCTGGGCAAGCCGGACGCGGTGCGTCGGGTCTATGTCAGCGCTCTGACCAAGCCGGAGGATGCTCTGGCGCGCCGCGATCCGAAGACCATGAGCGGCGAATTGTGGGATCGCTGGTACTGCTCGCCTTACGTTCAATCGATTGCTTACCAACTTCAGGAGGCGATTCCGCACTCTCACGCCGAGCAGATTCGACAGGTCGCCCAGAATGAAGGAACCGTCCTGTCGCGAATCAAGGGATTGATGCTGCTGATCACACTGGCAGCGTTATTTGCCTCTGCGCTGGCGGTGTCGGCGGCGATGGCGACCGCGATCTTCGAGCGGCGGGGGGAGGTTGGCCTGATGAAAGCCCTGGGAGCGGGGAATTTCGCGGTGGCCGCTTTGTTTTTTGCAGAGAGTGCCTTGCTGGCGCTGCTGGGTGGGGGCACGGGCTTTTTGGCGGGTGCGTGGCTGGCACATCGTATCGGCCGATCGATCTTCGATTCGAATATCTCCATCCAGCCGATTCTGTTTCCGGTGATCATGGCCATCGCGGTGATCGTGACTTTCGCTGGAAGTGCCGCCGCGATCCGGCGAGCCGTTCAGTTCGATCCTGTTTTCGCACTGCGAGGCGACGCATGAGGGGCGCTTCACAGGCTTCGCAGAGCATAGCCGCCCGTCGCGGCGCCGCTCCCCATACTTCGATGTTCCTGCGCATGCTGGTGCGCGCGGCAGTTCTGCGCCGTGGCCGGGCTGCATCCGCTTTACTGGCGATGGTGGTTGCTGCCGCGGTTGCCACCGCCATGATGAACCTTTACGTCGACGTGCAAGCCAAGCTCCGCAAGGAATTTCGCAGTTACGGCGCCAACGTCATCGTGATCGGGAGGGACGGCGCTTCCCTTCCCCAAGATGCCCTAACCAAGGCAGAATCTTTGCTAGGCGGGCGCGCCGTGACTGTGCCGTTTGCCTACGTTGTAGCGCGCACCGCCGCGGGACAGTCGGTGGTCGTGGCTGGTACCGATTTCGAGCGCGTGCAGAAGCTTGACCGCTGGTGGTCGGTGAGTGCGTGGCCTTCAGGCCCCCACGAAGCGCTTGCAGGGATGCGGGCGGTCCCGGTGGTCTCGCCTGACGGCAAACCATTCGACCTCAGCTTTCAG
>Ga0193723_1000937_pt1 | contig 11398 bp, 15 predicted proteins | sample H2m2metaG_FD_143042 | JGI IMG/M metagenome (GOLD analysis project Ga0193723, IMG submission 143042) | Soil microbial communities from a riparian zone of the East river system, Colorado, United States - H2m2 | ecosystem: Environmental > Terrestrial > Soil > Riparian zone | place: USA: East River... | reverse complement strand
ACATCATCCTACCTTATATCCCTCCCTCTATGGTATAATCCAAGGAAGGCAACATGTTCTAACAACATACAATTTTCCTGTGAGTGAGCTTAGATACACTAACTAACTCACGTATTCATTTGAAAATAGTGCCAATGAAGTAGTAATCATATTTCTATAATACTTTAGTATTCGACTAAAGTTTTTTTATTTAATATATTGTTACTTCAGTACCCATAAGGGATCAGTTTTTTTCATCACTGAAAGCCAACCCATATCTGGTGGTTGGATATTCATTTGCCAAAGAATTGCTATTATTTCTCCCCTATGATGCAATTCTTCAGCCATGACATGAATTAGCACGTCTTTAGCTGTGGTATTTCTTCTTATTCCATCCTTGTTAATTCTTGAAACTGATTTGCAAAGATCATCTGGCTTAAGTAAAGACAGATAGTTGTTGACTTTTAAAGTAGAATTAAAGTTATAGTCGTCAATTGTACTCCATGACTTGTAATTAGAATAAGGAAATGGTCTATTAGGATCTTCTAGACCTTGAATAGAATAATTAATCCAGGAGTCTTCAACCCATACAATATGCAGTAAAGTATCTTTCAATGACAGCCATGCAGTTTCGTGATTTTTGATCATGTCTTCCCATGATAATTTTTTAAATGCATCGACATAATTTTGTCTTACTGTATGATTATAGGTGAACAATTCTTTGACGTCAGATGTTTCCATCGTGATATTCTTGATAGTTTTACAAGCACCGACTACAAATAGATTCCCTCTTCTTTCTTTATCGATCTTACATAGAAAAACCATATCTGTAAATATAATCAAAAATGACTATCTCTACTTTTCTGCCTCCTTTCCTTTTTCAAAATATTCACATAATTTTTTCATTAACCTATTCATATTAATCTGCATGCCATTTGAGTCGAGCAACTTTGCATCTTGATATCAGAGATTTACATACGAATAAAATACTTACCATATAGAGTATATTCGTGCATTTTGATATTATCTAACAGGGTTGCATAAATTAAAGTTCTCTCGCTTCAATAAAACGTAAATGCCGCAGATCTCAAGTTTCAGTAAATCTTATTAAATTTGCCACGGATATTAAATAGTGGATCATAAACGAATTAATAAAGAAATCATGAACATCCTCCCAAATGTTAGGCTTGTAACAATGATCTAAATGGCAAGTGATACATTGATTAAAGATTACTCTGAGAATGGAATAACTCGCCCAGTTCCAGTCCTGGGGCTCTTTGAGACACATCTGACCGTGAGCAACCTCCAACGGTCGATCGACTTCTACCGCGATGCCTTAGGCCTTAAGCTCGCCCTTGAGGTATCAGACCGAAATGCCGCGTTCTTTTGGATCGGCGATTCGAGGCGCTCGATGCTAGGACTATGGTCGCTTGGTACAATGCCGCTGGGCCTCACTCTACACGTGGCGTTTGAAGTTACCATAAATGATCTCTTGCACGCGCCGAAACGGCTGAAGGCCAAGGGAATCACGCCTCTCTCGTTCTTCGGCGTGGAGACAATAGAGCCAAGCGTCATCGGCTGGATGCCTGCAGCAGCCCTATACTTCCGAGATCCTGATGGTCACTCGATCGAATATCTGACGATGCTGAAGAATGAACCAAGGCCTGAGCTCGGAATCGTCCCTTGGTCAGAGTGGCTTGCCCAAAGCAAACCATAGATCTCTATTTGGGTCAATGCTAGGGTTTATTTTTGGCAATGATATAAACAGAATTAAGTAACACTTGGAACTTCATGCGGGTATGCCTAGTTTACATGCAACGTCTATGACTCGCCTTAAGAAATGCGAAATTCCTTTTTAGAATTAGTAGAAACTTCTTGTGTTATTACAGGATCTAGCCCTTTTAAAATCGTGCTAACATATAGAATCCAAACATGCACACTTTCTGTACATCTTTATAAAAAAACTATTATTTACTTGATCTGAAATCAATCATATGGTTTTAGTCTCAGAATGTTGAACGCTTTAAATAGATATTTATGTTAATGACATCCTCTATAATATACAACAAACAGATCAGACATGACCTCATCTGAATCAGCAATCTATATATCTATAGATATAGAATGCTCCGGATTTATTCCTGCAGAATATAGTATGTTGAGCTTAGGAGCTTGTGTTGTAGGAAATGAGGACAATGAAAGTTGTGCTTTCTATATCGAGATTCAACCTATTTCAGACAATTATGTAAAAGAAGCTTTAGAGGTTGCAGGGTTTTCAATGCAAGAGCTCAAGGTGAAAGGTATACCACCTAAAGAAGCTATGCAGAAGTTTGCTGATTGGATTGCAAAAGTATCAGATGGCAAAAAGCCAATATTTGTAGCATCACCTATAGCTTTTGATTGGTGCTTTGTCAACTATTATTTTCACAAATTCTTAGGTTGGAATCCATTTGGTATATCTGGAATTGATCTAAAGTCGATTTGGCTTGGCAAAACTAATAGCAAATGGCATACACTTGCTATGGAAGATATTAAGTCAAGGCTAGGCTTGGATCATATAGCTCATACACATAATGCATTAGAAGATGCTAAAGAGCAATCAATAATTTTCAGGAAGATGATAGAGTTTACTCCAGTACCGGAGCGGGAGTAGGTCAATAAAGCTTCTTTCATTTATCTTATTAATGTCGATCGTAGGCTTCCTTTTGAATTTTGCCAATTTGGAATATTACATATTCATAAGTAAAAGACTCATTGTGAGAGCAAACCCTACATCCAAGTAGACTAATCCAACATTAAGACCCTATCAAGATAATATTTACACCATGTTGAAATACGAGGTCGGTGATTCGCTATTGTTGATTCTCTGCCTTCATATTGGTGATGATCTGTTGTATCATTTGATTACAGCTGATAATATAATCCAAAATGAGTGTCAACTCTTCATCAGTATACTTAGAATAGAGGTTCCTACCTGCTTTTTTTATTGGATCAAAAATCGGGCTAAGCTTGACCATAGCTTTATCTAAGAGAGGGTTTATGAATACTAATCGTCTGTCGTTTGGGTCTCTTTTGCGTCTGACATAGCCTGCTTTTTCCAAACGGTCGACAACACCTGTGATCGCACCGGTGGAGAGACCCGTCTCCTCAGCTAACTGACTCGCAGTCATAGGCATTCCTGCCCTGATGATAACGTCTAAGCATTTGTGGTCAGTTGGATTAAGTCCAAGACGTTCACCAATGAAATGATGGAAAATAACAGTCCGTGTGCTTAACTCACGTGACTGATCTTCAAGAGATTCTAACAACTCCAAGTGATTCAGTACCTTTTTATTTTTATTGTCTAACATAATACAAATTATTACATTAGCATATAAAAGGTTTACCTAGAGGATGTCTTAGATACAAGATCGTTTGCGTCCTAAGCTATTTATAGCGTGAAGCATAATACAACGTTGTGACATCAACAAAAATTAATAATGAGAAAATAGGACCGGTCTTTCCAAGACCAAAAAGAGAAATGGACGTATATCTGCCAAAGGTGAAAGGAGAGGAGTTTTTTCAAATATTTTCAACTGACGTCGATACAATTGCAGAATGGTTCAGCGGGTACGAAATTGATTCGATGGAGTTGAAGATCGACAACATAATTCACTCTTCAGAAACAACCAAACTTAGTCGGTTCGAAGGGAGACAACGGACTGAGAGTGATATTGAAGCCAAAACCAAAGATGAGTAGCGATAGCAATCAAACTCTTCCTGAAATCCAGCTGGATAGTAGACTAGGGCGTGAAGAAGGAAGATGGAAATAGTAAAAACGAATACAGCAGAAGAAAACATTAGGGTAGTCAGACGGGCTCTTGAGGCCGTTAATACAGGAGATACAAACAAGATCCATGAAGTCATAAGTCCGAAGTATTTCAATCATGAATCTCAAGTAGATCCGGTCAGATCAAAGCTTCGTGGACCAGAAGAATTCATAGATACAGTCAGGGCGCTGCGAAGTGCATTTGCTGATCTTCATTACGAAGAACAAGAGGTAATTGCCGCAGGTGATAAGGTCGCCTTAATAGTAAAGGTAAGTGGCAAACATACAGGAAACTTTTTTGTTATTCCTCCAACTGGAAATAGAATCTCCTACCAAGCAGTACACATCTTTAGAATCGATGATGATGGTATGATTGCAGAACACAAAGCAATTCGTGATGACCTTAGCCTTATGGTGCAACTAGGAGCAGCTGGTCCTGCGTCACCACAATATGAGGTTTTGTTTCGTGCATGGAAGGGATTGAAGAGCTAGCGAAGAAATACTACTGGTATGAATAGCAACTATATGTTAAAACCTCGGCACACGGCTAGGTTACGGTGGAGATGATTCTGATTAGAATGGCGATGATGAAAGTCCCGGTGATGACGTTGACAATCTCTAAGCATAGTTCGACTACTCATATAGACTAAAAGAAGACTATTGTTGATCTTAGAGGCTATAAACAATCATGTACGAGTCATCTTCTACTTCAAGATCTGCTGATGAAGCTGCAATTCGTGCTCTCTACCAGCAATTGATGGATGGCTGAAACAAAGGTAGTGGTGAAGCCTTTGCCGCTCCATTTGCAGAGGACGGTGATCTCGTTGGCATGGATGGCGCCCACCTCAAAGGGCGTCAAGGGCGTCAAGAAATCATTTCTTTTAATCAGCAGCTCTTTGACACATACGTTAAAGGCAGCCGTTTGGTTGGAAAGGTCAGAAGTGTACGAGCTACGAAGGTTAATGAAATAAAGCTGAGTGTTCCATCACGAAAAATGAGTTTTGGTAGTAATCAATTCTTAAGTTCTTGGGCCCTTATTTTCAAAAAACAGCGTAGCTTCAACCAGTGTGGTTCAATAGAACCCAAAAAATATGAGGAAAGACAGGTCACATTAGACCTATCTATCTATAAGTTATGAAAAGCAGCCTGTCCTTTTCACTCAAATAAGTTAGTATTCTCAACTTTATTACCTATCCAGAATCTGATATACAATGTATATAATGATTACCATACGCCAAGATTTAGATGTAATTACTTCAATATTGTGCGAGACTTTCGAAATTCCCTCATTTAAAAGAAACTATGATGTTGCATTTGGACAGATTGCTAATATCCTATGCCGTTATGGAATAATTGAAAATCCAAGGAATTTACGCTTTAGATTTACTCTGTGTATGCAAGAGTTTTTTGATTCTATTCCTCAGGATCAATGGAAGATCAAGGATCCTGCTTTTGTCAAACAATCTGAAGAGATTGCAATTACAAATTTTAAAGAATGGATAATAGAACAGATTACATGATTCTTGGAATAGAATCATAAAGTTCTTCGACGTTTAGTTTTATTTTTATAATCCTGCCCGTTCTGGAAAATACCTTCACTATCACCACTACCTCCATCGTAGCAAGTAGACTAAGGAAATTGACACCAAAGTGGTGTAGATATCAAAAATAGTATCTCCACTCACAATCAAAATACCTCCACCTCAGCTTATAGCGATATTAGGTTAGTGGTGGAGATACCTGCAGCCTCAAGTGAGATATTTCTCTATTAACAACTAGTAATGTTGCAAAAATGAATAATGGCTAACTTCTGCAGACATTAGCAGTAGTAGAAGAAAAATAGAATACGTTACTATTTCTCTTAAATTGACCAACCTTAGGTATTAGGAAAAAGTCCCAATCGCAATCTTTATCCTAGCATTGTAGTTTTAGTTATAATAATATCTTGCAATATCACATTGGTTGTTCTGGATGGAGTTATTCATCATGGCAAGGTCCATTCTATCCTCACAATATTGAAAATTCTCAATGGTTAAGCTATTATTCTCAAGTATTTGATTATGTTGAAATTGATTCCACATTTTATAGAATGCCTACTCCATTCATGGTAAAGAATTGGTACAAGAGAACGCCAGACAACTTTAGATTTACTGCTAAATTTCCCAAAGTTATAACTCACGATAAAAGATTGAAAGATGTTGAAAAAGAGCTAGAATATTTTTTCGAGTCAATCTCTGGACTTGAAGAAAAGCTTTTAGCGTTACTGATACAATTACCACCATCATTAGGTCTAGCCGAAGGCAGAGAAGGTCTAAGAGAAATCGTACCAGAATTAGATAAGAGATTCAGATATGCAGTAGAGGTAAGAGATAGTTCATGGTTTCAAGACCTAGCATATAACTTCTTTAGGAATAATCACATCTGCATGGTATGGAGTCAGCTTGCAGGAATAAGAACACCGCCAATAGTAACTACAGATTTTTTATACATAAGGTTCATTGGTGACAGAAGCATAGACGAAAAGGACTTTGGAAAGATACAAAAGGATAGAGTTGCAGAGATGAAGAAATGGGCTAGAAATCTAATGAGAACTGGCGAAGTAAAAAATGAAAAACCTAATCTTGCAATAGTAGCAGCAAATAATCATTATGCTGGTTTTGGTCCTGGTACTGCTAATATGTTTAGAAAAATGATAGGTTTAGAGGAAGCAACATGGAAAGATAAGAAAGTACCTCTTACTGAAGAAAATAAATCATCGTCATTTTCTACCGATACCAAGCAAACTACTCTATCAGACTTTCTGAAATAAAGATGTAAGGTTACTGCTTTATAAATTACAGGATTGCATTAGCATTAAACACTAAAAATATAGATTGTGTATGCTCAAATTACTTTATTTGGATTATTGTGTAGATTGGTTACTATTAAGTTAGACTAGGGGATCAGATCAGAAATTAACTTCTCTTCTCCAATTTCCTTCGTAATACAAAAGCAACGAGAGAAGTTCCAACAAAAGTCGCAGACCAATAGAGCCACAAATCCTATATACTTCCAGATAGTAGAGCAGGGGCGAGTGAACGAGCAGGATTCATAGAAGCACCTGAGATAAATGATAGAAAGAATATATCTAGACCAATAATTCCACCTATAACTATCCCACTAAAACCCCTTAATCCCTTAGTATAAACTACTATTAAAATGACTCCCATTAATAAACCAGATGCTAATACTTCAATTCCAAATATCACTGGTATTGAAAAAGTATAATTTGGAGCATTGGCTCCTAGATGAGCCTCAGTTCCAATAACATATTTTACAAATATACTTCCAAGTAACGCACCAATTATTTCTGCCGTAAAATAATATGCTAGTTGGGATTTTTTAATATGTCTTGTAATAAGAAAACCTAATGTAACTGCAGGGTTAAAGTGAGCCATTGATACTTTACCAAATAGATATACTCCTATAGCAACACCAACAAATGGAGCAAATGCAATGAATGGAACTCCTAATAGTCCATTCAATTTAGCGTCTATGACTACAGAACCAGTAGCAAATACAACTACAATGAATGTGCCAGTAACTTCAACAATAAACTTCCTCTGATTAGATGTTAATCTTTGGGTTATCTTTAACAAGATCTGCTGCAAATTGTCTTACCCTTTGTTCAATATCATCTCTAATTGCTCTTACTTTCTCAATAGGTTTACCCTTTGGATCTTCAATACCCCAATCTATTAGGTCATGAATGAATAGGGTTGGACACGACTTCTTGTCCATACATCCCATACTTACTCTGATATCAGCATTTCTTATCATATCTTCTGTAATTATCTTGGGTTTTTTCTTGCTAATGTCTATATCGTATTCTCGCATAACTTGTATAGCAAGAGGATTAACGTCTGCAGAAGAAGGTTGTGTCCCAGCACTGAATGCTGAATAACCTTTTGGTGCATACTCTCGAAAGAATGCTTCAGCCATCTGACTTCTTCCTGAATTTTCCACACAGACAAAGAGGACAGTCTTTTCTTCTTGCTCGGGTTTTAGTGATCTATGAAAAAAACTTATGATCTTCCTCCTCCTCCCCTAACGCTTTACTGCCTTGACCACTAAACTAGTGATTTTTTTACTGTCTATTTCGTCACCTTCTTGATATAATTTCTCTTCCAATATCTGTGGATTTTGGAAGCCTGCTTTTCGAATACTCGTTAGGTAGTTTTCTTTTGTTAATGCTCCATCAATACAACTACACCATTTTTCAGAGTCAACAGAATTTGAAGGCACCTCATTTTCTGTAACCAAGTCAGAAATTACCATTCTGCCGTTGCTTCTTATAATTCGATGAATTTCTTTGAATGCGGCTACTTTATCAACTGTAAGATTAATAACACAATTGCTTATGACTACATCTGCAGCACTATCCTCAACAGGAATACCTTTTTCTATATCCCCTTTTTTGAATTCCACATTTGTATATCCATTCTGTTTTGCAATGTTTCGTGACTTTTCTAGCATTTCCTCTGTCATGTCAATACCGATAACTCTTCCAGAATCTTTGACCTTTTTGGCTGACAAAAATACATCAATTCCTCCACCTGAACCTATGTCAACGACAGTTTCACCTTTATGAATATCTGCGAAGTTTACCGGCGCACCACAGCCTACTCCAAGAATAGACGATTTAGGAATAGATTCCAATTCCTTGGAATAGGTAGTTACAGAAACACTACCACCTCCACAACATTCACCAGGAGCACAACAGCCTTCTGAAGAATTTCCCGCTAACGCAATCTTTCCATACCTCTCCTTTACTTTTTCTTTAATCTGCTTTCCATGATCTTTCATACTATTGTTTACAAGAGAAACTATTTAAGTTGTCAAGAGAAGCTAGGTAAAGTAAGTGTAATTATGGAAACAATAGGAAAACAAAAGGAAAGAACATCTAGACCACATAGAAACACAGAAAAATTACCAATGATCCATGATATGAGTCAAGGTTGTGATTTTACTGGCTTTGACCCAGATACCCTTATGAAAGAGACTGTAAGATTGAGAAAGTTGATTACAAAGCGGGGCACTTTGGAAATTCTCATACCGTTATGCTGCACTACAAACCCTGTTAGATATATTAAATTCAGAAATACTATGAAAGGATTTAGCAGTAAAACTTTGGCAATCCGATTGAAAGAACTCGAAAAAGGAGGCATCTTGGAAAGGCATGCATACAACGAAATACCACCTAGAGTGGAATATAATTTAACTAACAAAGGACAAGAGTTAGTTGAATCTGTGATTAACTTGTTGCAGTGGATGAGAAAATGGTCTTCCAAATCCAAAAATTGACGAGATCGTAGGCAACCCAAAACTATATTCTGAAATTGATAAACAAAGGCGATGCAAATAGAACATTTTGAAGTCGAGTGTGCAGAGTGCTTATGTACACCTAGTGAATATCAGTGGTTAGGAACAGACAATTACTTCGTTGCCTTAAGTGAGCTTGACAGTCCATGAGCAAAAAATTTCTTATGATAGGACAGGAACTACATCCCAATTTTACTACACAAACCATAAATAGAAAACTGCTGTCTGAAGGTTAAGCATGAAGGATGGTGATGACTGTTTGTAAACCAACAATCCTCAGCTGCTACTAAAGGAACAGTAGTATCCTTATGGCGATACCCAGTCAAGTCTATGATGGGCGAGGAGCTCAATTCTTCATATGTGACTGAACGTGGACTCATAGGTGATCGCACATACGCGGTAATAGATAAGCAAACTGGCAAAGTAGCCAGTGCTAAGAACCCTAGAAAATGGGGGAAATTATTTGACTTTCGTTCTATGTTTGTTGTAGACTCACTACACGATGCAAATGACATTCCACCAGTCAGGATCACTTTCCCAGATGGCATTAACATTTCCTCTGATCAGGAGAATTATAACATGAATTCTAGTCTCTCAAAGGTTTTCGATAGAGAAGTTAGGCTCATGAAGGCTAGCGGTTTTGAAAATCCAAGCTATGAGGAGTATTGGCCAAATTTAGATGTTCTGACACAAAGGGAGAGGGTCACAGAGGAGGCTATGCCATCCAGAACTTTCTTTGATATTGCCGTAGTACATCTATTAACTACATCTACAATTAACCGTCTGCGCGAACTGTATCCAGAAGGACGATTTGAGGTTAGAAGATTTAGGCCAAATATAGTGATAGAATCAGCAGCTTCTGAAGAAAAGAACAAGAAAAATGACTTTATTGAAAATTCATGGATAGGAAAAAAGATGGTAATTAGTAAAGATGTAGTACTGTACATCAATGCACCTTGTACTAGATGTGTGATGATTACGCTGCCACAAGGCGACCTTCCCAGAGATTTGGGTATCTTAAGTACAGTAGCCAGATACAATCAAGTACATGTAGGCGTATATGCATCTGTAGAACATGGAGGAACAATTCATCGCGGGGATAGTATCAGACTCGAACAATAAGTATCGCAAGTACGATATACTAACTACCTGATTTGCCGTCTTACAAGAATGCGCAAATCGAAAGACCTAAAACATAAAATAATATTTGATTTGTTTTAAAATCAGAACGTATGTAAGAACAAGAGCATGTGTTAGAAGAAAATTCTGCATTTAGCGTTGATGTAGCTATGTCTTTTATATCATTCAACTGCGAAGTTGCTTCCGTATACAGCACTGAACTTTTTGAACATTGATGCGCAGTCTGATGTGTCAAAAGTATAGCTCGTTCCATCAATTTGCTCTACTATTATATTTGAAGCTTCTAACTCTTCATGCTGATCGTTCTTGCCTTTATCGTCAGGCCCATCGCTAATCATAGCACATTTATTTTCATTTGCCAATATCATAGTGGCTTAGATGCTTTACCTTGTCTCATTGAAGATCAGAGAGATACACAACCAGCCCCTTATAGGTCTGTTTATAAAAAAATTCAAGTAGATATGTGTGGATGAACTACTGTGGCTTGAGGTATATTCAATCACGCACATTTGGATACCCATCAGACGGACTGATTACCCGATCTCAAGCTATAGATGGTACTATCAATATGATAAAGAAAAATGTCGCGACTTATTGCTTGACGCTGCTGAAACAGTGCTAGGGTATTTTGGATTTGACGGCAGTATTTATAGGAAATATGAGAACAAAGCGATCAGGAGCAGTAAACAGAGGAAATGGTGGGACGAATTGAGGGAAGAAAGAAGAAAAGATATTGAAGCTGAAAGAGACAGCAACTGAGATATTCTGGCGTCATAGCTGCCATCGATAATAAACTCCTATCTCTATGGTTTTCACCAGATGGAACTTTTAAATTTAGAGATACAATAAAGACCGTATACAGACCGAATAGAATTATTAGGAATGCCTTAGATGCGGTTATTAGTGAGACTTGTTTCACACAATCAGTAATATTTGTTAGGTATGTTACCAGTTGACTGCACTAAGCCAATATAGATATACAGATTAGCTGTGACTAAACCGTTTCTTCTGACAATAGATAAGAATTATAAGAAGGAGAAAATTTCTCAGTTGATATTGCATAAGAATACAATTCTAGTAACTTTCACTATGATTTTGCTATCAGCATTG
>Ga0193723_1000936_pt1 | contig 11400 bp, 13 predicted proteins | sample H2m2metaG_FD_143042 | JGI IMG/M metagenome (GOLD analysis project Ga0193723, IMG submission 143042) | Soil microbial communities from a riparian zone of the East river system, Colorado, United States - H2m2 | ecosystem: Environmental > Terrestrial > Soil > Riparian zone | place: USA: East River... | reverse complement strand
GGCAGGATGATGCGTGGATCGTCGATGTTGACCGGACCGTCGGGGAGGCGGTCCGCAGCCTGTTGCAGAATGCGCACCGATTGACGCATCTCCTCGAAGCGGACCAAGTAGCGATCGTAGACGTCACCATTCGTCCCGACCGGAACCTCGAAGTCGTAGGTCTCGTAGTCGAGATACGGGAAATCCTTGCGCACGTCGTAGTCGACACCGGACGCGCGAAGCATCGGACCCGACAACCCCCAGTTAATGGCTTCATCAGGAGTCATCACACCCAGTCCGACGGTGCGGCCAACCCAGATCGCGTTTCTTGTCAGAACCCGATCGATTTCGTCGAGCGTGTGCGGGAAGGTGCGGATGAATTGCCGGAGCCCATCCATCCAGCCACTCGGGATGTCGGCAGCCATTCCGCCGACTCTTGTTGCAGACGTGGTGAGACGTGCGCCGACCCACTTCTCGATTAGCCGGTAGATCTCTTCGCGACGCTGGAACGCCCAGAGGAACGGAGTGAAGGCGCCGATGTCAATGCAGAAGGTGCCGAGCCACACGAGGTGCGACATGATCCGCGACAGCTCGGAAGCGATGACGCGCAGCACCTTGCATCGCTCCGTGACCTCGATTCCGAACAGCCGCTCGGCGCCGAGCGCGAACGTGACATTGTTGCCGATCGAGTTCAGGTAATCTTCGCGATCCGTCCAGCAGATGATCTGATTGTACTGGCGGTATTCTCCGATCTTCTCGAACCCGCAGTGCAGGTAACCGATGTGCGGAATGCAGCGGACAACGGTCTCTCCATCGAGCTCGAGCACCAGGCGCAGCACTCCGTGAGTAGCTGGATGCTGCGGCCCGATGTTGATGAGCATATGCTCACCTTCGAGATCCGGCTCGATGCTGGGTGGCGGTTCGAGAGCCACGACGGTCCCGCCGTCGTTCGTGACGAGAGGAACGCGCTGCGGCCGTCCCTGGGCATCGAGACCGGAGGTCGAGAGCTCCACTTCGATCGTGCGTTTCGACATCTACTCGCCTGTCCTCTCGCCCTTGTTCAGACGCGCGCGCATGTCTTCGGGCAGCTCCGCGAATGCGTCGGCGATCGTGAGCTCCTCCATCGAGTAGCGCGCCTCTGGATTCTGAGCGAGCGCTTGTCGCAGCTGCTCGGACCGGCTGAAGCGGCCGCGCAATGGAAAGTCCTTCCGGAGCGGATAGCCTTCCTTATAGGACTCCCACATGAGGAGCCGGCGGAGATCGGGATGCCCGAGAAAGCGAATTCCGAACATGTCGTAGCATTCCCGCTCGAGCCAATCGGCGGCGCGATAGATGTCGTAGACGCTGTCGATCTCCAGCGGAGCGCCCTTCTCCAACTGCGACTTGATGCGCAGAAAGCGCCGGTACGGCAGGGAACGCAGATGCCAGACGACCTCGATCGGAACTCCGGCGTCGCGATACTCGACAGCCGTGACGTCGCTCAAATAGTCGTAGCGCTGCGATGGATCGTCGTGCAACCATCGAATCGCCTCGTGGACAGCGGTGGGATCGATGTACACGACGGTCTCACCCCAGATCACTTCAACGCGCGTGACGGCCGTACGGAACTTGTCCTGCAACGCGGCCGCGGACGGATTCGCGTCGGCTCCCCGGTGCGGGACGTTCTTCTGCGTTACCGGCTGGTCGCCGGAGGCGCTGGCTCCGGTTCGAACGACCTCGAATCGGTTCACAGTCCGGACCTTGTCTGGTTGACCGAGTTTCCGAACGGCTCGCCCAGCTCATCGATCACTGATGGCGGGATGTAGAGCTCGCTCGAAGGATCGGGCTCCATCTCGTCGCGCGTGCCTTTGTCGGCGGCCCGCTCGTTCATCACCTTCTCCTGAAGCATGCGGATGCCGTAGATGAGCCCTTCTGGGCGCGGAGGACAGCCTGGTACGTAGACATCGACGGGGATGATCGTGTCTATTCCCTGCACCACCGCGTAGTTGTCGAACATTCCGCCGGTCGAGGCGCAGGCGCCCATGGAGATGCACCACTTCGGCTGAGGCATCTGCTGCCAGATCCGGCGGATGATTGGCGCGAGCTTGAACGGAACGCGACCCGCACAGATGAGCACATCGGCCTGCCTGGGGGAGTAGCTCATGCGCTCCATGCCGAATCTTGCCAGATCGAAGTCGCTGGCAGCGGTCGCCATGAATTCGATGGCGCAGCACGCCGTTCCAAAAGGCATTGGCCACAGCGAGTTCGCACGGCCCCAATTGACCAGGAAGTCGAGGCGCGTTGCGACCCAACCCTCCTGCGATTCGGGCACATATTCGACCGTGCGGTGCTCAGCCGGATCGGTCAATCCCATTGCAGTGCTCCCTTTTTCCAAACGTAGACGAAGCCCACGAGCAGTATGAGCATGAACACCAACATCTCACCAAGGCCGAAGAAGGAGATGTTTCCGACGGGACAAACGTCCGCTACTAGCGGCACAAAGCAGGAGAGCTGCTTGTAATAGACGGCCCAAGGAATCATGAAGACCGTCTCGATGTCGAAGATGATGAAGAGGATCGCGACCAGGTAGAACCGCACCGAGAACCGTTCGCGCGCGTCACCCAGTGCTGGAACACCCGATTCGTACGCCTGTTGCTTCACCGGCGTCGGCCGCGAACGGATCGTCAGCGCTGAGATCGCGATGATCGCCAGCCCGTTGATCACCACGAAACCAAGCAACATCAGAACCGGGAAATAAGCGCGCGCCATGGGGTTCCAGACTTCGTGAAAAATTTCACTAGTGCTATTTTCGGGAATTTACCGACGGGATTCTGGTAATTCAACGGCTGCCGTTTGGTGGCGCTGCTTGTGCGAAAATCGTACATTCCCGACGAAAAGCTGCTTGCTACCCGCGCAGCGTGCCCACTGCCGCAGCCGGCACCCTCACCGCCATCAAACCCACATCAATGTCAATTCAGTCGGATCGCTGGATCACCCGAATGGCCAGGGAGCACAGGATGATCGAGCCCTTCGAGAACGCCCAGGTCAGAGCTGGCGTCATCTCCTATGGAGTCAGCTCTTACGGGTACGACATGAGAGTCGCGCCCGAATTCAAGATCTTCACGAACGTGATGAGCTCCATCGTGGATCCGAAGAACTTCGATTCGAACTCCTTCGTGGAGTTCGAGGGACCGGTCTGCATCGTTCCGCCCAACTCCTTCGCCCTCGGCCGGTCCGTAGAGTACTTTCGCATTCCGAGGAACGTGGTGACGATCACCGTAGGTAAATCCACCTACGCCAGGTGCGGAATCATCACGAACGTGACGCCGTTCGAGCCTGAATGGGAAGGGTTTGTCACGCTCGAGATATCCAACACCACTCCGCTGCCCGCCAAGATCTACGCCAACGAAGGAATTGCTCAGGTGCTCTTCTTCAAGGGCGAAGAGGAACCTGAGGTGTCGTACAAGGACAAAAAGGGAAAATACCAGGGACAGCAGGGCGTGACGCTGCCCCGACTGTAGTAGTATGGCCCTCAGCTTGCCGAATAGTATTGGAACGACTGACAGAAATCGGGAGGAAGTAACGCTGATGCAGAACAAAGACGGCATACAGAAGGGCCCTCAGGATCACGCAGAGGGGCAGCACGGAGAAAAAACGCGAAACAAAATTCTTGAACAACTGAAGAACGGCAACGGAGCCACGCCGGAAAAACCAGCCAACGGAGTCGAACCGCCCCTAAAGAACCCCGCCCATCACAACGCCGCCCATAGACTATTCGAGCAGCGGACGCAGCACGACGAAGCCGAGAAGAACAGCGAAAAGACACGGCTCAACCGCGAGATCGAGCGCCGCCATCTCGACCCACAGCACATTCCAAAGATCTAACTTTTTACGGACGAGTTCCGAGCAGGCCCGCGCGGATGAAGTCTCGATTCATCCGCGTTATCGTATCAATGCTGATCTCCTTCGGGCACGCCTCCTGGCACTCTCCATGGAGGGTGCAGCTCCCGAAATTCTCGAGATCCATCTGCTCGACCATGCCGAGCGCGCGCCGGTAGCGCTCCGGTTGACCCTGGGGCAGAAGTCCGAGATGCGTGATCTTGGCCGCGGTGAAGAGCGAAGCTGAAGCGTTCGGACATGCCGCGACGCAGGCTCCGCATCCAATGCAGGCTGCTGCATCCATTGCGTCCTCGACGCTCTCCTTGGGAATCACTACGGTGTTGGCGTCCTGGGCGCCTCCCGTCGCCGCCGTGATGAACCCGCCGGCCTGGATGATTCGATCGAGGGACGTGCGATCGACAGTGAGATCCTTGATCACGGGAAAAGCGCGCGCGCGCCACGGCTCGATGTAGATCGTGTCGCCATCCTTGAAGCTTCGCATGTGAAGCTGGCAAGTGGCCGTGCCCTTCATCGGACCGTGCGCAACACCGTTGATCATCAGACTGCACATGCCGCAGATGCCCTCGCGGCAATCGTGGTCGAACGCGATCGGCACGTCGCCCTGCTGCGTGAGTCGTTCATTCACCACGTCGAGCATCTCGAGGAAGGACATGTCGGGGCTGATGTCATTCGCCGCGTACACGACCATTCGCCCCTTGGCGTCGGGGCCAGCCTGCCGCCACACGTGAAGGGTGAGATTCATTACTTGTAGCTCCGCTGCGACAGCTTCACGTTCTCGAACACCAGCGGCTCCTTGTTGAGGAGCGGGGCGCGGCCCTCGCCTGCGTATTCCCAGGCGGCGACGTAGGAGAAGTTGGCGTCGTCGCGGAGAGCCTCTCCGTCGGGAGTCTGGCTCTCGTCCCGAAAATGGCCCCCACACGACTCGGTGCGGTGGAGCGCGTCGATGCACATCAGCTCGCCAAGCTCCAGAAAGTCGGCGACCCGGCCCGCCCTCTCGAGCGACTGATTCAGCTCCACGCCACTGCCCGGCACATTGACGTCACGCCAGAACTCCGAACGCAGCTCGGGAATTTTCTGCAACGCGAGCGTCAACCCGGATTCATTGCGCGACATCCCGCAGTAGTGCCACATGATCTGCCCGAGCTCGCGGTGAAAGGAGCCGACAGTGCGCTTCCCTTTGATCGAAAGAAGCTTCTTCGTCCGCTCGGCCACTGCATTCTCGGCATCGCGGAAAGAGGAGTGTGAGGCGTCGACTTTCGCCGGCTTGTGGCTCGCGAGGTAGTTGCCGATGGTGTTGGGTATGATGAAATACCCATCCGCCAGTCCCTGCATCAGCGCACTGGCTCCCAGCCTGTTGGCGCCGTGATCGGAGAAATTCGCCTCACCGGTAACATGCAATCCGGGCACGGTGCTCATCAGGTCGTAATCGACCCAGAGACCGCCCATCGTGTAATGAACGGCGGGATAGATGCGCATCGGCACTTCGTAGGGATTCTCGTCGGTGATCCGCTGGTAGATGTCGAACAGGTTTCCGTATCTCTCCCTGATGACATCCGTGCCGAGCCGCTTGATCGCGTCCGCGAAGTCGAGGTAAACGCCAAGGCCCGATTCTCCGACTCCCCTGCCCTCGTCGCAAACTTCCTTGGCGGCGCGCGACGCGATGTCACGCGGGGCGAGATTGCCGAAGCTCGGATACTTCCTCTCCAGGAAGTAGTCGCGCTCACCCTCCGGTATCTGCCGAGGATCGCGTTTGTCGCCTGGAGTCTTCGGGACCCAAACACGACCGTCGTTGCGAAGCGATTCACTCATCAGCGTGAGCTTGGATTGATGCTCACCGCTGACTGGAATGCACGTCGGATGGATCTGAGTGAAGCACGGGTTCGCGAATGCCGCGCCCCGCTTGTAGGCGCGCCAGATAGCCGTCGCGTTGCATCCCTGCGCGTTGGTCGAGAGAAAGAACACGTTGCCGTAGCCGCCGGTGGCGAGCACCACCGCATCAGCCACGTGTGATTCGACCATTCCCGTAACGAGATCGCGGGTCACGATGCCGCGAGCCACACCGTCGATCACGACGAGATCCAACATCTCGGTCCGCGGAAACATCTTCACGCCTCCGACCGCGATCTGCCGCTCGAGCGCCTGATATGCTCCGAGAAGCAGTTGTTGCCCGGTCTGACCGCGCGCGTAAAACGTTCGCGACACCTGCGCGCCCCCGAACGACCGATTGGCCAGGAGCCCGCCGTATTCGCGCGCGAACGGAACCCCCTGCGCCACGCACTGGTCGATGATGTTGACGCTCAGCTCCGCGAGCCTGTACACGTTTCCTTCGCGCGAGCGAAAGTCGCCACCCTTGATCGTGTCGTAGAACAGCCGGTAGACGCTGTCGCCGTCGTTCTGATAGTTCTTGGCGGCGTTGATTCCGCCCTGCGCTGCGATGCTGTGTGCCCGCCGTGGCGAGTCCTGGAAGCAGAAGCACTTCACGTCGTAGCCGAGCTCGGCCATCGTCGCCGCCGCAGCTCCGCCCGCCAGACCGGACCCGACCACGATGATTGTATTTTTTCGCTTGTTCGCCGGATTCACCAACTTCATCTCGAAGCGGTGTCGATTCCACTTTTCCGCGAGTGGACCAGCCGGAATCCGTGGGTCAAGCGACATAGTCATCGAACGATTCCGAAGAACACGGCAACGGGAATCACCGTGAAGGCGGCCCATACGAGAATCGCAACGGCAATGGAGATTGTGCGGTGCAGCGGCTGCGGTGATGGTGCGCTGGCGCCGATGCTCCTCACCGAGCTCCAGGCACCATGAGAGAGGTGCAGCCCGAGTGCGACCATGGCGACCACGTAGAAGAGGGCGACCCACCAGATACGAAAGCTGTACACGACGTTTGCATATACGTCTTCGCGCGAGAACACACCCGCGGGCCGAATCGTCCCCGTCGTGAAGTGAAGGATGTGCACCACGATGAAAACGAGAAGAAGAGCACCTCCCCACCGCATCGTCCGCGACGAGATCGTCGCGACCTGCGATTCGCGTTTGACGTATGCGACCGGGCGTGCCGCCCGGCTTTGTCGCGTGAGCTGAACCGCCGCGATCACGTGAAGTACCACAGCGACGAGGAGAACTACCCGGAGAGTCCAGAGCAACTCGCCGGTGCTCTTCAGGAAGCGAGAGTAAGAGTTGATGGCTTCGGGTCCGCGAAATACGAGCAGGTTGCCGAGCGAGTGGAGTATGACGAAGCCAATTCCGATCAGGCCGGTCACCCCCATCACGACTTTCTTGCCGACCGTGGAGGCGTAGAACTCGCGGAGCCTGCCCATCAGAGGCTTACAGCTTTACCGCGCCCATTGGCTCGCGGACGGCGTCCGCGCTCTTCGCCAGGGCATCGCGCTCCTCTCGGGTGAGCTCAACCTCGATGATTTTCTCCAACCCTCTCCGGCCGAGCTTGCACGGCACCCCGAGAAAGAGCCCGGACATCCCGTACTCGCCCTCGAGCCAGGCGGCGCACGGAAGAATCCGCTTCTGATCGCGCACGATCGCTTCGCACATCTGCACCGCCGCCGAAGATGGCGCGTAGTAGGCGGAACCGGTTTTGAGGTGCTTCACGATCTCGGCACCGCCGGTCCGCGTGCGCTCGACGATGGCGTTGAGCTTTGCCTGCGGCATGAGCTGGGTGATGGGAATGCCGCTCACCGACGTGTAAGAGATGAGCGGCACCATGGTGTCACCGTGACCGCCGAGGACCATCGCCTGGATGTCGCGCACAGAGACATCGAGCGCCTCAGCCAGAAAGGCGCGATAACGCGCGGTGTCGAGGACACCCGCCATCCCGATCACCCGCTCGCGCGGAAACCCGGTGACCTTCATCGCGACGTACGACATCACGTCGAGCGGATTCGATACGACGATCAGAATCGCGTTGGGCGATGTCACCCTGATCTGCTCAGAGACCTGCTTGACGATACCGGCGTTGGTATTCAGCAGATCGTCGCGCGACATGCCTGGTTTTCTCGCGATCCCGGCAGTGATGACGACTATTTCGGAATCGCGAGTCTCTTCGTATCCGTTGGTGCCGACGACGCGTGAATCGAAGCCTTCAATGGGAGCAGACTGCCATTGGTCGAGAGCCTTGCCCTGAGGGATTCCCTCCTGCACGTCGACCATCACGACCGTGCGCGCGAGCTCCTTCTCCGCTATTCGTTGCGCGGTGGTCGCGCCGACGTTCCCCGCGCCGACCACCGTAATCTTGTTGACCATTATCTCTTGCTAGTTGTGAGGAGCCAGTCCGCGAAAGTTAGTGACACGGATGCTCCGGAAGAAGGCGGATTATGTGGATCGTTCAACCGCCAACTTGAGAGAGCGCCCGGAGGCCGCCGACACTCATCTGAAGGAGATGGTGTTGTTCGGGCTTCGACGCGAGTGCGCTACGGAAAAACGGCTCGAGGGGAAGTCCCTCGCGAAGCGGAGTGCGAAGATCCGTTTCCTCTTCTCCGAACAAGCACGTGCGAAGCCGTCCGTCTGCTGTGAGTCTCACTCGATTGCAGCTGCCGCAGTATGTGTGCGACATGGGCGTAATGACGCCGACGGTGCCGCGGGCGTCTGCAAACCTGAAGTACCGGGCCGGACCGTTCCCTCTTGCGGGACCATCGACCGGCGAAAGCGTCGCGACCCCCTCGAGTCGACGAAGGATCTCGCCGCTCGGGACCACGTGATCCCAGGTGAGCTCGCGCATTTCCCCCACCGGCATCAGCTCGATGAATCGAACGTGCCATTCGTGCTCGAAGGTCAGCCGGGCAAAATCGCAGACCTCGTCGTCGTTGATGCCGCGCATTACGACGACATTGATTTTTATCGGCGACAACCCGCCGGCCTCGGCAGCTGTCGCGGCCGCAATCGGATCAAAGTCAGTGGTTCTTCTGGAGATCGCCCTGATCCTGTCTGGCCGGAGAGAGTCGGCGCTCATGTTGACGCGATCGAGCCCGGCGCGAGCGTATAGCTCTGCCAGCGCCGGCAACCGAATGCCGTTGGTCGAGAGCGAGATGTCCTCTATCTCGGGAATCGCACGCAACATTGCGATGAGAGCATGGAGCTCCGGCCGCAGCGTCGGTTCGCCGCCAGTGATGCGAAGCCGGCGCAGGCCGAGTGGAGCGAGCTCGCTCACGACCTGCGCGATTTCTTCATAGGAGAGAATGTCGGACTTTGGGAGCCACTCGAGTCCCGACAACGGCATGCAGTAGAGGCAACGGAAATTGCAGCGGTCGGTGACGGAGATTCGGAGGTACTGGATGCTCCGTCCGAAGCCGTCGCGCAACGTGACGCTCACGCGCGCGTCACTCCGGTTGCCTTCGTCGGGTCCACCCATTCGCGGGTTCCATCGATGTAGTGCTCCATCTTCCATATGGGGACACGCTTTTTGATCTCTTCGATCACGTAGCGGGTGCAATCGAACGCCGGTGCACGATGCGCGTGCGCGGCCGCGATCGCCACGCTGGTCTCTCCGAGAGACAGCACCCCGATTCTGTGCTCGACTATCAGCGACGTGACACCAAAGCGGTCCGCCGCCTCGGCGACGATCTGCTTGAGCTCGGCTTCGGCCATGGAGGTGTAAGCGGAGTAGTCGATGGCACTTACACCGCGGCCGTCGCTCGTGTCGCGCACCGTTCCCGCAAAGAGCGAGATGGCTCCATAGCCGGTCGATGCAATGCTTGCTATGAGCGCGGCCGGATCGATCGCGCGAGTGACGAGCGCCACGCGTATCATCAGCTCACCCGCCGGCAACAGGTGGGATCAGCGCGACCTCGTCCCGCGCGTCGACGAGCTGATCATGGGTGGCGAACTTCCGATTCACCGCTACGCGTGGAGAATCCGGAAGGATCGAAGCGCCCGGCAGCATGCGTAGTTTGTCGAGGAGATCCGCGACCGTGCTGCCGGATTCGAGCGGGACATCGAGAGTCGCGCCGCCGAAGCTCTCGGCGTATGAAGCGAACAGCTGCACCGTCACGGTGGACACGTGCGCCTCCCTCGAGTGGAGCTAAGTCCTTACGCTTCCGACATCTGCGAGACGTCGATGCCCGCGACGAGAGCTCGCAGCTCCTTTGAGGGCTTGAACACTGGAACTGGTCTGGCCGAGACCTCAACCGGAGACCCGGTGCGCGGGTTGCGCGCCATGCGCGTCTTGCGATTGCGGATCTTGAAGGTGCCGAATCCCCTGACCTCGATATTCTCCTGGGTCTGGAGCGACTCCTTGATCGCCTCGAGAAAAGCATCCACTACGCGAGCGCAATCCTTCTTCGATATCATCGGCCCGGCTGTGCGTGAAATCTGGGCCGTGACACGCTCGACGAGGTCGGCTTTGGTCATGTGAAAAACTCCGAATGGAGGCGCGCTAGGTAGCGTAAGTGCTTTGAAGTTATGGCTTTACTGACAATTGTCAAGCGAGCCTAAAGCTACCTTACTGCGCCTCTCAATGCACCCAGGAACTCCTGAAACAAAGGACGCGCGTCGTGTGGGCCCGGCGCCGCCTCAGGGTGATACTGGACTCCGAAGACCGGCAAATCCCGGTGCCGGAGACCTTCGATCGTACCGTCATTCAGGTTGATGTGGGTGACTTCCAGCTCGCTCGCTCCCTTCACCGATCGCTCGTCACCCTCCACTGCGAAGCCATGATTCTGGGAGGTGATCAGCACTCGGCCGGTTTCGACCTCTTTTACCGGATGGTTTCCGCCGCGGTGGCCGTACGGCATCTTGGCGGTCGACCCACCGAAGGTGAGTCCGAGAAGCTGGTGGCCGAGGCAGATCCCGAAGGTGGGAATGCCGCGCGTGGTGAGTGCGCGAATTATCTCCGGCGCGTAAGAGACGGCGTCCGGATCGCCGGGCCCGTTTGACAGAAAGATTCCGTCGGGGTCCTCGGCAAGGACGGCTTCTGCCGATGTGTCGGCGGGCACCACCGTCACCCGGCAGTCGTTCTCCCCAAAGAGCCGCAGGATATTGCGTTTGATTCCGTAGTCGTAGGCAACGATATGGTGGCGCGCTTGGGGATCGCCCCAGGTATAGCGCTCGCGGGTGGTCACGCGCGAAGCCAGATCGAGGCCGACCATCGAAGGACACGCTTCCAGCGCTGCGCGGCTCGCCTCGTCAGGCTCCTCGCCGGCGCCGATCACTCCCCGCATCACTCCGACCGATCTCAAGTGCCGCGTGAGCCGTCTCGTATCAACATCTTGAATTACGGGCACTTGCGCTGCGGCTAGCCAACCAACTAGTCCGCCGGTCGCGCGCCAGTTCGAGTAGCTTCCCGAAAGCTCTCTGACCACGACGCCGGCCACTTGCGGCGCGCTCGACTCGGGGTCCTCGGAGTTGACGCCGTAGTTGCCGATCTGTGGTGCTGTCATAACCACGATCTGGCCGCGGTACGAGGGATCGGTAAAAACCTCCTGGTACCCGGTCATGTTGGTCGTGAAGACGACCTCCGCCACGGCCGGCAGGAGCGCACCGGATCCGGAGCTCGGCAACCGCCCACGAAAAAGGGTTCCATCCTCTAGGAGG
>Ga0193723_1000934_pt1 | contig 11410 bp, 10 predicted proteins | sample H2m2metaG_FD_143042 | JGI IMG/M metagenome (GOLD analysis project Ga0193723, IMG submission 143042) | Soil microbial communities from a riparian zone of the East river system, Colorado, United States - H2m2 | ecosystem: Environmental > Terrestrial > Soil > Riparian zone | place: USA: East River... | reverse complement strand
TCTGGATCTTGTTACCACTGGTCGCCGTCATGACGCTCGCCGGATCGGTGATCTTACTGATCTACGGTCCAGCGTTCATGCAAGGCGGCGCCTGGCTTGGGATCGTCGGAATCGCTTGTGCCACGAACGCGTTTGTGTCGTTGGGTGAGACCGTGATCATGGTGCAACGCCCGCACTTGAACCTGCTAAATTCTTCGGTCACCTGCGCCATAGCATTCGGCGCAAATCTCTGGCTGATTCCTCGATTCGGAGTGACCGGCGCGGCGTTTGGCATTCTGCTGCCCTACGTAATCCAAGGGATCTTGCGTTACGGCGTGCTGCGGCTGGTCTTTCGATGGCGCAATCCGTGGAGTAGCATCCGTCCACCGATCCTTACCGCAATCATAGCTATTGTCCCAGCGTTGATGTGTCGTTTGTTTTTGGATGGGATCGCTGGACAAGTCATGGCCGGTCTTGTCTTCCTCGCAATTTTCGGCGTTGGGTGGTTGCGCCACAGACGCTTGGGCAAACCGGCATGATGAAGCGGGTTTTTATCACTGGTGCAAGCTCCGGCATTGGCCTCGCCATGGCTAAGTTACTTGTGGCGGAGGGTCACGAGGTCTGGGGCACATCGCGTAATTTGGAACGCATCCCAAAAATGCCGCAGTGGCATCCGGTCCGTCTTGACTTGGCCGATCCGCGGTCCGTCGAGGCGGCATTCAATGCCGCGCTCACCGATGCTGGTTACTTCGATGTTGTGATTAACAATGCCGGGAGCGGCCATTTTGGTCCGGCCGAAAATCTTTCCGAAAAGGAAATCGCAAGCCAATTTCAAATTCTCGTTTTCGGGCACGTGCAGTTAATGCAGTTGGCATTACGCGCGATGCAAGCACGAGGAGAAGGTTTGATCATCAACGTCACATCGCTGGCTGGTCGCCTTCCAGTTCCGTTCATGGCGGCTTACAACGCCGCGAAGGCGGCCATGGCATCATTCACCATGTCGATCCAACTGGAGTTGCCAGATTCGCGAGTACGCATTGTCGATCTCCAACCGGGCGATATTTGCACCGACTTCAACGATGCCGTGACGAAAAGCGAGCAGCGCGAGCCGGGATATGAGGCAAAGCTCACCAAAACTTGGGACACAGTCGAACGCAACATGAAGAAAGCGCCGAAGCCCGACCTGGTTGCGCGTCGTGTCTGCGAACTTATCGATCAGACGAATCCGCCGCCGCGCATGACCATTGGCGATGGATTTCAAACAAAAATCGCGCCGTTGATTTTTAGATTTCTTCCCCAGCGCGTCAGGATCTGGGGTCTTAAGAGATATTACGGCATATGACTGCGATCTCCGATGCAGTGATACTAATGGCCGGGTCGGGTTCGCGTCTACGCGGCTCCGACGAAACTTTCTTGAAGCCGTTCGTCCCGGTGCTTGGCCGTCCGTTGATTCGTTACACGATGGATGCCGTCGTTCACGCCGGAATTAGAAAGGTCAACTTTGTCGTTGGCTACGAGAGCGACCGCATGATCACGAAGGTCAAGCCGTTGATTCCGCCTGGGCTCGAGCGCTGTTTCATCGAAAATCCCGATTGGCAAAAACAAAATGGCGTCTCACTCCTCACCGCGGCCAATCTGGTGACGTCGCCGTTTCTCTTAACGATGAGCGACCATTTATTTGACCGATCAATTATCGATCTTCTGGTCGGTGAGGCCGTCCTTGACCAACTCAATGTCGCGATCGACCGAAAGCTGGATGCAATTTTCGATGTCGATGATGCGATGAAAGTTCAAACGCACGGCCACCAGATCGTCGCAATCGGAAAACATCTGCGCGATTACGACGCGATCGATGCTGGAATGTTCGTTTGTCCCGTCAAAATCTTCGATTACCTGAAGCGAGCAAAGTCCCGCAGCGGCGGGAGCGACTGCAGTCTTGCCGACGGAGTCCGCTTAATGGCCGAAGATAACCAGGTTCGCGGCGTTGATATTGGCGACGCCTGGTGGCAGGACGTCGACACACCCGAAATGCTGGCGTGCGCCGAGACGCACTTACGATCGCGGCTTGCGCGTCACGACATCGCCACCGCCAATGCTGGATCTGACCGCGGCAATCGTGCTGAGAACTAGGCTCGCGCCAGAAACAATTATCCAAAGATGAAGGATCCACTCCGCAAGGCCGAGTGTCGCAAGTATGAGAAAAATGAAGACAGCCATGTCACGTTTGGTCAGCTGGAAGAGCCACCACACAAATCGTTCGCCGAGGTTGAGCAAACCGGAGTGCCCGATCATTCCGTGGTGTCTCGCGTAAAGCGATTTATGCAATGTGGACGAGGCCACCGACATTTCGCTCTTGCTAGCTCGTACGAGCCATTCGTTGGCCGTAATTAGACCAGCACAGATAATTCCTTCACTCAAACGATCAAGCCCCAATCCCAGAGCGAGAACGTAGAGAAGACTTGCCAGAAAATCGCAGAAGTGATCCAAACGTTCCCCGAATTTCGATTCCAAATTCTTGGCGCGCGCAATTTCGCCGTCACAGCCGTCAAGAATACTGAACGCTTGAAAAATGGCCGCGCCGATGACGACGCTCAGGTAATCCCCGCGCACAAAAAACACGCAGGCGATTAGGGGCAAGACAAAGATCGATATCGTCCAGGCACTGGGATGAATCGGAAACTTGAGCAGAAAACGCGTTATCCGGCGCGAAATCGGCCGATTCAGGAACCGCGAAACGAAACCGTCCTGAGGTTTGCTCATGACGTCAGTGTCCTTTGGAAAATTCGATATGTCTTGTATCGCTCCGCCCCAATCGTCTCGAGGAAACGGTTGATCGTGAAATTGTCTTCAAGGGTCATGCTTAGCTCGCCGGTGATGCCGCGTTTGACCATTGTTTCTTCCATCACGCGTAGCACGAGCATCTCGGCGATCCCAGCGCGGCGATATTTTTGGATCACACCCAGAGCGATCAATCGCGCCGTTCGAATACGCCTCTTGTGGAAAAGCAATTTGATCAAACCGATTGGAAGCCCAAATCGCGTGAGCCGTCCGTTGAGCTGACGAAGCGCGACATTGATATTTGGTAGACATAGCGTGAACCCGACAGGCTCGTTCCCGATTTCGGCAATCCAGGCAAACTCCGGCACCAGCAGCGGCTTTAGTTCCTTGGTCATGAACTCGATCTCCACTTCCGTGAACGGCACAAAACCCCAGTTCTTTTCCCACGCCTGATTGTAAATTTCACGGAGCCGCCTGCTTTCATCGCGGATGTTCCTGAGATTTGCCGGACGAATCATGGCAGGGCAACGCCTATGGAAGCGTGTGGCGAGCGGTTGCAGTCGCGCTACTCCTTTTTCCGGGTCGGCAAACCACCACGCGTACCAGTCTTTCGCTTTTGCAAAGCCACAGCCCTCGATCAGCTCTCTGTAGTACCCAGGATTATGTGCAGTCAAGATGGTTGGCGGAAACTGGAATCCGTCGATCAAGAGACCGCAGACGTAGTTCGTTGAGTAATCGATCGGTCCCATCATTTCGGTGCGACCTTTTTTGCGAAGCCATCCGGCCGCAGCTTGAAAGAGCGCGGTCGCGACGTTGTGATCATCGATGCACTCGAAGAGGCCAAAACAGCCGACGTTCGATCGATGCAGAGAATTATAGTTTGGATCATCGCTTGCCATAATACGGCCAACGATTTCGCCCTTCTGTCGGGCGAGAAATAATGCAGCGTCGCCGTGCTTGTAAAATGGATGCCGCTTGCGATTAAGGAATGTCTTGCGTTCGATGATTAACGGCGGCACCCACGCCGGATCGCTTTTGTAAATTCGCCACTGAAATTTGATGAAAGCATCGCGGTCCCGGCGCGAACTGACTTCTGAAACTTCGATCTCAGACACGAGTGTAGACGCCAATCTAGGCTGAATCTCGACGTGTCGTCACGAGGCCGAGCAGCGATTTGGACACATTTTCCTGCCGAACGATCAGGTAAACGAACAGCAGATTGAGCGGGATGAGCTCGAACCAGAAGTACCAAACGGGCTGCCCAATAAACAAGAGGGCAAACAAGACCAGCATCCGCGTGTTGGTCATCAACAGCCTCCACCACCGCAGCATTGGGCTGACCAAACTTCGATAACGCGTCTTGAACCAACTCGGGATTTCGCCACGGAACAACCGAGCGGCTGTGTCGCGCAAATTCTTTAGATTGGGCGAGAGCATTTCTTGTTGACGAGTGAAATTCAAATACAGGGCGAGCAAAAATTTATGCCGCGGCTCGTGCGGCCAGCTTAGCTCTCGAAAATTCGATCGCAGGACAGAAGACGAATCCAATTCCATCGGCGATCGGTTCGTCGCAAAATAAAGATAAGCGGTGCGGTAATAGTCCGCTGCAGCCCCTTGCAGTGCGTGACTGATCCCGGCCGCCAGCGCGAGAAGACATACCGCAGGCGAAGCGCCTTCCACCAAATAACGGAGAGTCAAATGGACATAAATACTCACGGACACGAGGTGGTCGGCGACGCTGTCAATAATGCGGCCCTCCCGGCTCTCCCGGTGAGTCAAGCGTGCGAGCTGGCCATCTGCATTGTCGAGCGCATTGGCGCAAACAAGCAGCGCCATGCCGACCACATTTGTTCGTAGATCACGATAATAGAAAAGATGTCCAGCGATAATCCCCAAGAGACCGGCGAGCAAAGTCACGCCCGCAGGCTTCATTTCAACCCTTGCGAAAAACTGCGCGAGGTGAAATCCGATTGGCCGGTAAAAACAAAGATCGAGAACTCCTTCGACGTCCCGCGCCTTATAAGTGGACTCGAGGGTAGAAACGCGCGGTTCGATCTGTTGCGGCATCACGCTCAGACGAACCCAAAATCAGGCGTGCTGAAGCGCCGCCGGAACGAGTGTGTCCGCGAGAATGTTGAGCGCTTCGTCCAAATCCGCGCGGGTATGCTTGGCGGTCACGCAAGCCCGGAAGCAAATTCGGTCTTGCGGTACGGCCGGGTAATCCACCGGCGCGACCCAGAGGCCGCGTCGCCGCAGTTCATGACCAATCCGATACATCCGCTCCCGATCGCCGATGACAATAGGCATTACGTAAGTTGTCGATGCCCCGGTGTCGATCCCGAGACTGCGAAGTTGCGTGTGGAAGTAGTCGGCGTTTTCCCAAAGTTGCACGCGCAGTTCTGGCTGGCTCGTGCCGAGCTCGAGCGCTTTGAGAATTGCCGCGATCACAACGGGCGGCAGCGCGCATGAGTAGACGTAAGGATGTGCGTAAAAACGCAGATATTGCAGCGTCTCTTTCGAACCGGCGACGAATCCTCCCAAGGCGCCAAACGCCTTGGAGAACGTGCCATAAACGAGCGGAATGCGCTCTTCCACACCAAACTTCTCAGCCGCGCCACGACCATGTTCCCCACAAGCGAGCATGGAGTGAGCTTCGTCAACAAAAACGCTGGCGCCGTGGGATTCGGCCACATCAATCAATTCCTTTAAATTGCCGAAATCGCCGTCCATAGAATAAATGCCTTCCACTATGACGAGTTGACGCCGGCCTTTTTGACGGCTGAGTGCTGTATCGAGTGAGCCTGGATCATTGTGCTCGAATTTCTCCGTGCGGCATCTGGAAAGCACCGCTCCGTCTCGAAGACTAAGGTGCGAGCGGTTGTCGAGAAGCGCCACATCGGTTTTGCGAAGGAGCCCGGAAATCGTGCCAAGCGCGCCGCCAAACCCACTATTGAAGAGCATCGCATCTTCGCGGCCGAGAAATTTCGCGACGCGGCGCTCGAGTTCCCGATGAAGATCGGTCATCCCAGAGAGCATTGGTGAGCCACATGCGCCCAGTCCATGCGTCCTAAGCGCTTCGTGCGCGCCCGCAATCACCTCAGGATGGTTGGCCAGACCGAGGTAATTATAGGAGCAAAGATTAATCACAGGGCGCGGCTTGCCGCCGTAGGTGATCGTTGTTCGTGCGTCTGCGGTGGCAAGCAGCTCAGGCTCATACAGTTCGACCGCCCACGCACCCATCCGTATCCAATTTGTAAAGCTCGCTGGAGCTTGCAGCGGGTCGTTGCTTTCGCCCGCAAGAAAATTGCTCAGACTAAGTTTTGCCGGATCCTCGTTCATCACGCCGTCCGTTCCCTTTTGCCCCCTCCCATGTCGGCGAGTGGCGCTTTCCAACAAAAGTGAGATTCTTTTTGCTTCACTAGATTCCTTACGAAGTTCTCGGCTGCACCTGCATGCCATGAAGTTCCGTGTCGGGGCAGCTATTCTACCGATTTTCGGATTTGGAACAAGATTTTAGTGAGATCGGCTGCGCCGCCTAGAGCACACCGATTTTACAGGACGCCCGCTATTTTCTCGTCGTCCGAAAAACGTAGTCCCAAAGCGGCGAGCTGATGCCATATCCAACGTGATCATCCTTGTAGTGATGACGGAGATGGTACTGCTTCAGCCAGAGCCACAAACCCCGTTTCATGGAGAAATGATGCGTCGCGTAATGAAGCATGTCGTAACAAACGTAACCAAAAACCAATCCGGCAAACACAGTTGATGCCAGGCGCCCGAAAATTAGCAAAAAAAGTCCGTAGAATAAAAACGCAAGCGGGATGCTTATGCTTGGAGGCATGACGAGCCGTCGAGCATCGTTTGGATAATCGTGATGAACCCCGTGAATAATATAGTGCAGGCGCTTCCCTAAATGAGTTTTCGGCTCATAATGAAATATGTACCGGTGAATGAGGTATTCGACCAGCGTCCACAGTAGAACACCGAGCAAAAAGAGTCCTGCGACAGCTAGGATCGGCAATTTTTGGTGCCAAAGTGAAACGTATAGCATGTAGGCGATGACTGGCACGTACAACAGCAGCGGCGTCACTGGGTGAACCCGTGAAAAGAACTCGATAAAATCGCTCTCGAACATTCGGATCGTTTCGTTCTTGTTCGAGACGTAAGGCCGGTCTGCCATAATTAAAACGTAATCGGCCTCGCGCTCAGATCAACGCCGCTCATTCGACCGATTGTCACGTCTGGAATCGCCGGAGCACTGACCCTTTGTTTCATTCGTTTAATCCGCGAATACAAAGTGTAACGCTCGTCAAAAATGAACTGGAAGAGCAATCGGGTCCATGATGTGTGATACTTCAGATTGTCGTAAAACTCCGGGGCCATCGCCCGCAGCTTCGGCAGATTGTTCCATGGAATTGAAGGCAGATCGTGGTGCTCGTTGTGGTAGCCCATGTTCAGCGCCACGCGATTGATCGGCCCGTAATAACTGAACGTCTCCTGGTCGAAATCGTAGGTGTAATGCTCCTGAATCCAACGGGCGCCAACTGGGTGCAGCCCAATCGAAGAGAAAAAGGCGAACGCGAGATACAGAAATCCCGGCCAACCGCAGAAATAAACAACTGCTGTATCATACGCCGCCGCACATGCGAAATTGATGAAGAACCACCGGTCCCACATTTTGATCGCCTTCAATCGCGGCGGCCGGGTCAATTGAAAAAATGGAAAGAGCATGAGCCAGATAGCCTTGCGATACCATTTGTTACCGACCAGCCGCGCTTCCCAATGGTTCGCGAGATCAGCGTCGTATTCGTAGTCACCCTGATGCGAATGATGCTTTAAATGATAAACGCGAAAACCCATTGCACCGGGCGTGAGATTCGGAAGATCTGCGATGATGGCCACGATTTTGTTCCAGCTTTTGTTCCGCAAAATCAAATTGTGGGTTGCATCGTGAATGATCACGTAGTTGGCATGATTGGCGAACGCGCCGATGCAATAAGCGATCAGAAGACTGAGCCACCAGTAACCGAATCCGAGTGTGCCCATGCAATACGCGATGGATGTTTGCATTATTACGATCGACAACGCGATGAGCGCCGTGTACGGATTGCGCACCATCAATTGGCGAACTTCGGGATGGGCTTTGATGATCGCTCTCGCGCGGCTGGGATGCGGCTGATCAAACTCGGATTGGTGGAAGAAGACCTGCATAGACGAGCCTATTTTCTAGCACAAAACTCGCGAAAAGACCATCTTTGCCTAAGCTAAAACTTTTCGCAAAGATTGGCCGATTCGCACAATCTGTCCCACATTGGCCCTCTTAGGAATGGCCAGAGAATGGATCTCCCGGCACGCATTTCAACTTTGCAACGCACCGATCGCTGGGTTGGTGTGCCGCTTTGCGCCATTCTAACCCTTCTCAGAAGAATCTTTGAATCCGCGGCGCCGCCAGAACCGCGCCAAGTTCAATGCATTCTCTTCGTCAAGTTCGCGGAGCAGGGGTCAACCGTTCTCGCCTATCCCGCGATTCGTCGTGCGACCGAAATGGTCGGCCGTGAGAACGTTTACTTCGTCGTATTCGAAGACAATCGATTCATTCTCGACGCGATGGAAATTATTCCTGAGGGAAATGTGATAACGATCGCGACACGGAGTCTTTTCGGGCTGGCGGCTAGCGCGCTGCGAGCGGTGCTTCGGGTCCGGAGAATTGGCATCGACGCGGTCGTTGATATGGAATTCCTGACACGCTTCTCTGCGATGCTGACATTTATGACCGGCGCCAAATCGCGTGTTGGCTTTCATACTTTTTTTGGCGACGGACCGTACCGCGGCAATTTAATGACGCACCGGCTTTTATACAATCCTCATCTCCACACAAGTCAGATGTTCGAAGCCATGGTTGAAGCATTGACCCGCGATCCGGCCGTGCTCCCGACGTTCGACTTTACGCCTTCTGCAAACCAGCCACTCGCAAGATTTCGGCCCTCGGAATCCGAAGTTGCTGAAATTGATGCCCTGCTACAGCGCGAAAATCCTCGCATCGGTTCTGCGCCACTTATCCTGCTTAACCCGAACGCGAGCGACTTGCTGCCGCTGCGGCGGTGGCCATCCCTGCGTTATGTCGAACTTGCGCGGCAGCTGCTCGAACGTTACCCGGATCTGTTTATCGGGTTTACCGGTGCGCCGGCCGAGGCCGCTCCCAATAACCGGCTTGCAGATGAGGTCGGTTCAAGCCGCGTCATCCGGCTCGCCGGAAAAACGAATCTGCGGCAAGTACTCGTGCTTTACACGCGTAGTGAGATTTTGGTGACGAATGACAGTGGCCCGGCTCATTTTGCTTCGATGACACCGATTCACGTCGTCACTTTGTTCGGGCCAGAGACACCCGCGCTGTTTGCCGCGCGATCGCCAAACGCGACTGCCTTGTGGGCCGGCATCGCGTGCAGCCCGTGCGTGAACGCCTACAACAATCGGCAATCGGTCTGCCGCAACAATGTTTGCATGCAAGCAATCACAGTTGATGATGTTTTTAAAGAAGTTACGGGCATTTACGATTCCCTTAAGAGGACCACATCCGGAAATTCATCTGCCGAATGATGGGTGTGCCAACTCATAGATCGCGCCAATTTCGCTTCCCCGCGCTTGGGATTATCCTCCTCACGGTCGCGATTCGCCTTCCGTCTCTTTTGCATCCTCAGCCAATTGACAGTGAAGCAATGTATTCCGTCGTGGCGAACGAGATCGTCGACGGAGGCCGACCCTACATTGACGCGGTAGAGCGCAAGCCGCCACTTCTCTTCTGGACGTACGCCGCAATATTCAAAGTAGCAGGCGAGTTCAATTGGAAAGCGCTTCATATAGTCGCACTCGTGTGGACGCTATGCGCGATGGCCGGCCTCTATGTGATCGGCCGCGAGTTGTTTGATCGCAATACCGGTTTGATTGCCGCGCTCTTCTACGGTGTTTTCCAACACTGGTGGACGTGGAAGAACCTCACGTTCGACGGCGAGATGCTAATGAATCTCCCTATCATCTGGGCGTGGGCAATCGCGTTCCGCCGCAGTTCGTCGCGACTGCGACCCGAACTCTTCGCGGCAGGTGCGCTTCTGGGGGCGGCTTTCCTGCTCAAACAGCCGGCCGCGATAGCAGCAGTCCCGCTCGGCATTTATCTACTTCTCCCGAGCTATCGAGCTAACCGCAGTTTGACGCGAACGAATTCGATTATTCAGGCAGCCATGCTTACGGCAGGATTTTTCGCAGCCCTCGGTCTCGTGACAATTGTGCTTTGGAAACAAGGCATCCTCCATGATGCGTTTTACTGGACAATTGCCGATCATGATGTTCCGCACGTTTTTTGGCACAAGGGAATTGTGAATACGCTGACTTTCCTCGGGGCCTGTTTACCTCTCGTGATCGGGGCGATATTGGCGTGCCGGGATAAGGATGAAATTTGGGCTGGGAAGACGGCGGAACGAACAGCGCTTTTAGGATTGCTCGCGGTCTCGGCGATTGGCGCTGCGGCGGGCGCACGCTTTTACCCTCATTACTATGTCCAATTAATTCCTCCGCTCGCACTGCTCGCCGCGCCCTACTACGCGCGATTTTGGTCCCGGATGATACGACCGTCCAACTGGTTCCTGCGACCCGGAGTGACCTATGCCTGGCTGGCTCTAACGATCATTGTCTTCTCAATTAAACATTGGGCGGGGCTGGAGCCGCGGCGTGTACCGTCTGAAGCGGGACGATATTTATTAACTCATTCCTCCTCTGACGACAGGATTTTCGTCTGGGGCCAGACTCCGGAAATCTATCTGCACGCTCACAGACGTCCTGCCTCTCGCTACATCACAACGTTTCCGCTCACGGGTTATGTCTTCGGCGGACCGATCCCGGGTTTCGATACTCGCAGCCGAATCTTGCCCGGTGCCTGGACCAACCTCGAGCAAGATTTTGCCAGGCATCCGCCGATCTACATTGTCGATGTTCAAGCGGACCCGAAAACCGCGCAGCATCCAGTGAAGAACTTTCCGATTCTCGCCAAACTTTTAGCGGAAAGGTACCAGCCGGTGGCGCACACTGCCGAAGGCGTGATTTACCGGATGCACTAGCTTTGGCCAGTTCACCGGGGAGCGACCCTAACGGGATTCGAACCCGCTTTCAGTATTTCGCGACCTTGCGCAATTCCTGCACAAGCTTGCGGCAATCAGCGCGTTAACTGCGCTCTCTGGAAATGGGTGCTTTGCACTAATCGCGCAGAGTTACGCAGTTTCAGTGTCCGAATTTGTCCGAAAACGTTTCTCGCGCATAAGCGGCAATGGAAACGACAGAAAACCGCCGTAGTGTCATTGCACAGGGTTACACATTCCGACTGCGACATTAATCGTCGGGTGGAAGATGTGGAAAATTCGATTAGAACTTACGTCTCAAATTCCTGAGTATGGGAAAGAGGCAGCGGCTAAACCGCTGCCTCTGGGTAACCTAACTACTTGGAGAAATCTAATCTAGAACTTCTTGATCAGTCGGGCATACCAGAACCGTCCCAGGTTATCATAGGTGCTGCCCGGAATGCCGAAGGCGTTGCCATTCTCGAACCCAAACTCCTTGGGCGGGTCCTCACCGAAGATATTGTTCACACCCACGGTGATGGTGGAGT
>Ga0193723_1000933_pt1 | contig 11417 bp, 10 predicted proteins | sample H2m2metaG_FD_143042 | JGI IMG/M metagenome (GOLD analysis project Ga0193723, IMG submission 143042) | Soil microbial communities from a riparian zone of the East river system, Colorado, United States - H2m2 | ecosystem: Environmental > Terrestrial > Soil > Riparian zone | place: USA: East River... | reverse complement strand
CTCGGAGCGATCGGGAACGTCGACATCATCGTTCCGGAGCGCAACTGGAGCGGCGCGAGCCACAGCATCACCATCTACCGACCACTGCGCGTGAAGGCGACGCAGCTTCGGACGGGTCAGCGCGCGTTCATGAGCGACGGGTCACCGACGGACTGCGTGCGTCTCGCGATGCTCGGTTTCCTTCCGCACAAGCCCGACCTTCTCGTCTCCGGGATAAACCGCGGCTCGAACATGGGAGACGACATCACGTACTCGGGGACGGTCGCCGCGGCGATGGAGGGGCTGCTCTCGGGCGTGCCGTCGATCGCCATATCGATCGGCGCGTTCGGCGCGAACATCGACTTCGGCCCGTCAGCCTCGTTCGCCGCGCTCCTCGCGAAGAACATTCTCGCCAAAGGGTTCACGTCCGACGCACTTCTGAACGTGAACATGCCCGCGCTGCCACGCGACCGCATCGCCGGCGTCGAAGTGACGCGGCTCGGCAAGCGCACCTACCGCGACCAGCTCGTCGAACGCCTCGACCCGTACGGCGAGCCCTACTACTGGATCGGCGGCCCGGCGATCGCCGGCCACGCCGACGACGGCACGGACGTCGCGGCGCTGCGCGACGGGAAGATCAGCGTGACTCCGATCTATCTCGACCTCACCAATCACAAGCTCATCGATGAGCTCGCGACGTGGGACTGGGGCTGGACCGCCCCGGTCGAGGTGAGCGCGGACTAGCCGTCCGTCAGGCGACCAGGACGTCGAGCTGCACGAAACGACCGTCGGACCGACGCTCGCCCAACGCGTGTGGGACGGCTCGCCCGAAAAGCGGGCCGGCGAACGCGAACGAGTGGTACTCGCCGTTCTCGCCGCAGGGGTCGATCGAAATGCTCGCGATGTCGCGAACGAACCGATCGTCGATGATGCGGCCGAGCCAGCTTTCATCCAGCTTTGCCGACTCGCAGCAGGTCACGACAGCACGGCCGCCGCTGGCGACGAACTCCGCGAGGAGGTCGCCCGGCCGCTCGGCCCAGAGCGGCTCGATGTGCGCGAGCCCCGCAGCGCGCACGCGGACCTCGTACCAGGCACGCACATCGGCGAGGTGAATGTCTCCGAACACGATTCCCTCGACACCCTCGCGCGCAAGCGTGTCGAGCGTCTCGCGGAATGCTGCCTCGAATCCCGGCCACGTCGTGCCCCGCTGAAGGAGCGGCACGCCGATGGCGTCAGCCTGTGCGGCAATGAGCTCGGTCCTAGTCGCGTGGAATCGGACGCGGCCCGTCTCCTCGTCGTAGAAGTTCACCAGGCACGCGATCTCGTGGCCATCCCGGCGCGCGCGCTGCGCCGCGAGCGCGCTGTCCTTTCCACCCGACCACATCACTGCGCAGCGCATCAGGGCATCGGAAGGACGATCGGGCGGCCACCCTGGCGCACCACCGCGAGCCCGAGACCGAAGACGTCGCGGATCAGTTCGGCGTTGAGAACGGTCTCCGGAGCCGCGTCGCACACCACGCGCCCGTTGGCCAGGACTGCGAGCCGCGTCGCCATCGACGCAGCCAGATTCAGGTCGTGAAGGACGGCGACAACGGCGAGCCCTCTCGCACGTGCGAGCTCGCGGACGAGCCGAAGCATCGCAACCTGGTGGGCCGGATCCAGGTGAACGGTCGGCTCGTCCAGCAGGAGGACGTCGGCCTCCTGCGCGAGCGCCATCGCCAGGACGGCACGCTGTCGCTCGCCACCAGACAGTCGATCGATACGACGTGACGCGAGGTCGGCCAGGTCGAGATCCGCGATGGCACGCTCAACGGCAGCCGCGTCCGCGGGGGATGCACCTCCGAAGAACCGGAGCCGCGCCGTTCGCCCGAGCCCGACCACTTCACGCACGCTGAACGGAAACAGGGTGTCGAAGATCTGCGGGACGACGGCGACGCGCCGCGCGAGCTCGCGGCGGCCGAGTGTGGCGATGTCGACACCATCGATCCGTACACAGCCGGAGGTCGGCCGCAAGAGCCCAGCGAGCACCCGTAGGAGGGTCGACTTACCGGCTCCGTTCGGCCCGACGATTGCCACCACCTCGCCGCGAGCGATGGGTAGCGTGCAGCCGCGCAGGACCGTTCGCGCTCCGTAGCCCGCGGTGACCGCATCGGCGTGGAGCGTGGTCATACGACGATTCGCCGCGAGCGCACGAGGAGCGCGAGAAAGAACGGTGCGCCGATGAGGCCGGTGATGGCGCCGACCGGCAGCTCAGCCGGCGACAGGACCACGCGCGCGCCGAGGTCTGCCAGCACGAGCGCGGCCGCACCAGCGAAGAAGCTCGCCGGGATGAGCCGCCGATGCGTGGCGCCGATCGCGAAGCGCAGAGCATGCGGCACCACGAGACCGACGAATCCGACGAGCCCCGCGATCGAGACGGCCGCGCCGGACAGCAGCGCCGTGGCGGCGAGCACAGCCGTGGTCGTACGGTCAGGATCCACGCCGAGGGTCGCCGCGGTCTCTTCGCCGAACGCGTAGGCGTCGAGCCGGTGTGCCAGAAACAGAGCGAAGCCAAGTCCGGCGGCGACGATGATCGCCGCGACGGCCAGCTCGTCCCAGCTGATGACCGACACGCCGCCCTGCAGCCAGCCCAAAACGGAACGTAAGTGCAGCGCGAGACGATCGCTCGAGACGATGATGAACGTGACGATCGCTCCGACGAACGAGGTGAGCACAACCCCCGCGAGGAGCACCGTGAGCACCGTCGTCGAGCCACCGAGGCGAGCAAGCCGCCACACGATCGTGACGGCAACGAGCGCGCCCGCGAACGCCGCGAGCGGGACGATGGGGGCGGTCGCGCCGAGGGCTATCGCGGCAACGGCCGCGAGCGTCGCGCCGGCCGATGTCCCCGTGACGAAGGGATCCGCGAGCGGATTGCGCAGAAGACCCTGAAGGAGGGCGCCGGCCGTCGCGAGCGATCCGCCCACGAGCGCCGCGCCAAGCACGCGCGGCAAACGCAGCTCGCGGATGATCGTGCCGTTCACGTCGTTCGACCCGAAGAGCGCCGCGAGGACGTCGCCGGGTCCGATCGCCACCGCGCCGACGAGGATCCCCGCGGCCGCGCTCACGACGAGCGCGACCGCGAGGAACGCCAGGATCGAAAGCGTGCGCACTACCGGAAGAGCTCCGGATGAACGAGCTTCGCGTACGCTTCGGCCGCCTCGCCGACGCGCGGGCCCGGCCGGTTGATGAGGTTCGGATCGATCGTGAAGATGCGGTTGTTCTTGACCGCGGTGATGATCGACCAGCCCTGCCGCGCGGCGACGTCCCCGGGTTTCGATGAGTACGCGTCGGCCGACAGGACGATGATCTCGGGATCGCTGCGCAAGATCTCCTCGGCGGAGAGCTGCGGATACGCCGAGGTAGCGCGTGCCGCGATGTTCAGACCTCCGGCGATGTCGATGAGGTCGTTGATGTACGAGCCCGGCCCGACGGTGAAGATCTTCGCCGGGTCCGACGCGTCGATCTCGTGGTAGACGCGGGGTCGTGTCGTCGTGGTCGCGATCTTCGTCTTCACCGCGTCGACGCGCTGCTGGATCGAGCGCGAGAGCGCCTCGCCGTCCGCGCCGACGGCCTTTCCGAGCAGCGTCGCGGTCTTTGCGACATCGGAGACGCTCTGCGGATCGACGACGAGCACGTTCAGCGAAGCGGACTGGAGCTTCTCGATCGTGCCGTCGGAGAACTTCACGCTAAAGACCAAATCGGGCCTGAGCGCGACCACCTTCTCCAAGTTCACCTTGATGCCCCCGACATGCTCTCGGGTCGCGGCTTCGGCCGGCTCGTCCGAGAAGTCGTCGACGCCGACGACGCGCGGGCCAGCGCCGAGCGCGAAGAGGAACGCTGTGATCGATGGTCCGATCGAGACGAGGCGCTGTGGCTGGGTGGGAATCGTGACGGAGTGGTTCTGGAAATCGGTGAGTGTTGCGGGGAATGGGGACGCGGTGACGGACGGTGAGGGCGAAACGGAGACGGCACCACCGCAGGCGGTGAGCGTGAGGAGGAGGACCGCGAGGAACGCGAACATCCGTGAGCGCATCTGGCGCACCCCTTTCTTGCGAAGGCGTGTGGGCCCGAAGCGGTGATCCCCAGGCGACCCGAGTTGAGGCGTGAGTGCCTTTCACGGTGGCGCGACCCTGCCGGAATCTCACCGGCTTCGCTGGAAACCCCGCGTATGAAGTTTTTCGCGAGGCTCGTTAGGCGGGCACGTGCTCCTGTGTGAACCGCGCGTTGTCAGTGAGGTTCGACGCGAAGACCCGCTGCAGCGTCATGACATGCGCGCAAAGGCCGCTCGTATGGAAATGCTCGCACTCGCAGTTCCAGTCATCGCCCCTGAGCGAGACGGCGTGTGTGCCATTTTCACCGCGGAACGCGACCTCGAAGCTCCGGAAACTGATGCGTTCGGGTTCTTCGGCGTAGCGCTTCGCCTTCTCGATCTTGGAGATGAGGCTCGAGTACATGGTCTCCTCCACACTCCCAATTCAATTCGGCCTTGCCGGACGTGCCGAGTTTAGACCCGCCTCGTATCGTTCGAAACCCTGTGGAAAAGCGGCCAATTTCCGGCTGGGTACGCATGACGATCATCTTCGCGATCGCCGGATTCTTCGAGGTGGCGACCTACGGACAGGTGACCGCGTTCACCCCCTTGTACCTCCCTCGTCTCGGAATCGAGCTCGTCGCGGTCGCTTTCTGGGTCGGCGCGATCACGTCGTTCTCGAATGTGGCGGGCCTGCCGTTCCTGCCGTTCTGGGGAGCGCTCGCCGACCGCCATGGACGCAAGCCGCTCATCATCCGCTCGTTCGTCGTTGCGTTCGTCGCGGTATCGCTGACCGCACTCGCGCCGAACGTCTGGGTCTTCGCGCTCGCGCGCGCGATCCAATCGCTCGGCCTCGGTAACACCGGCCTCATCCTCGCGACGCTCGCCGAGCACGCCCCCGCCGGTCGCATCGCTTTCGCGTTCGGGATCGTGAACGGCGCGAACCCGATGGGTGCCTTCATCGGTCCGCTGGTCGGCGGACCCATCGTCGACCGAGTCGGCTTTCCGGTCCTGATGGCGGCCAACGCCGCGATCATGCTCGGCGTCATCGCGATGCTCGCCCTCGGCTACCGCGACGGATTCGTCGCGAAACAGACCGGCGGTTCACTCCTGCGGATGGCCGGCGACGGCATCCTGCTGATCGTCCGCTCGCCGCGGCTCCGCGCGCTCTTTCCCGCGCTCTTCCTGCTGTTCGCAGGCTGGATGCTCGGGTTCATCTACGTCCCACTCGTCGTCGCGCGCCTTTACACGGGGCCGGATCCGAACACGGCGGTCGGGATCGTGTTTGGCGCGGGCGGTCTCGGCGTCTTCATCCTGTCGCCGCTGATCGGCGCGGTCGCAGATCGCTACGGGAAGGCGCGGACTCTGTTCATCGGAAGCGCCGTGCTCGCCGCGATATGGACAGCGCCGTTCTTCACGCGAGACATCATCCCGTTCACCGTCGTGTGGACCGTCGTGAACGGCCTTGCGGCCGCCCTCTTCAGCGTGTCGTTCACCCTGCTGTCCGCATCGGCGACCGACGAGACGAGGGGCCGCGTGATGACCTTCGCCTACCTGCCGGCGAATATCGGCTTCGTCATCGGGCCAGCCGTCGGGAGCGTCATCGCGTCGGTGGATGTGTTCCTCGTATTCCCGACCGCCGCCGTGCTGACGCTTGCCGGCCTCGGCGCCGTCATGTTCGCTTGGCGCCAGCCCCTCGCCGCGCGCTAGACAGCGTGCGCGCGCGAGTGGGTGTGCGGTGCGTCGTCGGCGATGGCGTCGAGACGTTCGACCGGCACGAGCACGAACGCGTCGACGATGTCCGGATCGAACTGTGTCCCGCGGCAGCGGCTGACTTCGACGCGTGCGTCCTTGACGGACATCGCGCGGCGATAGGGGCGGTCGCTCGTCATCGCGTCGAAGCTGTCGGCGACCGCGAAGATCCGCGCACCGAGCGGGATCGCCTCGCCCGCGATCCCGTCGGGATAGCCCTTACCGTCCCAGCGCTCGTGGTGATGGCGAACGATCCGCGACACATCCTCGAGGAACGGGATCTGCGAGATGATCCGCGCCCCGTGCTCGGGGTGGCGCTTCATGACGACCCACTCCGCGTCACTGAGTGCGGCCGGCTTGCGAAGCACGTTGTCCGGCACGCCGATCTTGCCGATGTCGTGGAGAAGCGCGCCACGCCGCAGCGTCGCAAGGTGGCCGGGAACGACAGGCATCTGCGCGATGATCAGCTCCATGTACTCGACGACGCGTCGTGAGTGGCCTTCGGTCTCGCTGTCGCGGACGTCGAGCGCGTTCGAGAGCGCCTGCAGCGTGGTGTCATAGGTGCGCTCCGTCTCCGCGAGGGCGGCACCGAGTGCGTGCGACTGCGACATGATCTGACGCGACGATCGGACGTACACGCCGCGGAGGACGAGCCAGAGGAGCAAGGCGGCGAGCGCGATGATCATCGAGGTCGACATCTGCATCTGACGCAATGCCCGGTCGATGGCGGCGAGGTCGCGCCAGACCACCGCCGCGCCGATGAGCTTGTCGCCCTCCCGCACCGGCACCCATGTCTCGAGCGTGTGGAAGAGCGCGGGCGCAGGCGCACCGCTCGCGGCCGCGTGTTCGTGATCGCCGGTGGACGGACTGGCCGAAGCAGCGGCCGTGTACGACGCGGATGGCGTCCCGAGCGCTGAGTACCGTGAGTCTCCGATGGTGTCCGTCCGTGCCGCGTAGGAGCTACCGGCGAGCGCGGCGGCGAGACCCTCCTCGCTTGCCGGGTCAATGCGACGACCGATCTCGCTCTCGTCGTATGAGAAGACGATCGTGCCCTTGGTGTCGAAGAATTGCGTTCGTACGACGTTGTAGATCGAGAAGTGGAACGAGACGATGATGTCCAGCAGCTCGCGCTCCTCGGTCGCGAGCGGCCGCTGGAATACGTCCTCCTGGAATACGGGACCGAAGTGGGACGCGACCGCATCTCGTGTGAACCGCGTGGTCTCGTCCTGAACATACCGGTCGAGGAGATAGGACGTGACCCCGGCAACGGCGACCGCGGTCACGAGAAGGATCCCGGCAAGCGCCAGCGAGAACCGTCCGACCGGTCCGAGATCCTTCCGCCCCAAGATCTTCATCTGGTTCGCAAACCCGCCCTACGGGAGGATGGAGGTCGCGGACGGCCGCGTCAGGTCCGGCGAGGCCTAGGCGGTGGAAGTGGTACCGGACCGATGCTGCGGCTAGAGCAATTGAATGAGTCCGCTACAGCCGATTAGGGCCGCGGCGGCTCGTACGCGCGCCAGGCGTCGAGGCCGTGGGCGGTCGAGGGCCAAGCGAGGTCCTCCAGCGGCGGGAGCTTGTCCTTGGGAAAGAACGCCGCCTCGGACGCTTCGTCAGGCGCCACGCGCAGCGTGCCCGACGTGATGTGCGCCCGATAGATCACGACGAGGATCGGAAAGCCCGGACGCATCCACGTCGCGAGCATCCCGTCGAGCGCCACGGTGAAGCCCGTCTCCTCCGTCGTCTCGCGGCGCGCGGCCTCCTCGATGCTCTCGTCGTTCTCAACGAGTCCGCCCGGGAGCGCCCAGCGACCATCGCGCGGGCCGTAGTTGAGACGGACGAGGAGCACGCCGCCGTCGCGCTCGACCAGCGCGTTCGCGCCCACCTGCATGTACATGAACACGGCGAAGCCGCATACCGGGCACGTCGGCCGGTCGCGCCCGTCGATGCGTGTCGGCACGAGCGGTGTCCCGTCACGGGGGCAGAACGCGAAGGTCGCAGCGCCGGCGGGGTGGCTCAACCTTTTCTCAAGCAGCTCGTCGCGTCGGCTTCGCCTTTGCAGGGGCAGGGGCCCCTGGGCGCGTAGCGCCTCGCCACAGGCTCAGGGCTGTCGGATTCGCTCCTCACGGGAAACCCGCTCGTCGCTCAACTTCCCTTAGCGAGGCGATCTTTCAGGTAGTCGATCGATTTCACGGGAGACGGATCGGTCCCATTCAAGAGCGCGATATAGAAGGAGACGTAGTCGGTGAAGAGGACCATCTGGAGGACCTCGGAAAGCATGTTTCGGCCCGCGAACTGAAGCGTCTTGTGCGGAATGCGCGCGCGATCGAGCAGCTCGCGCGTGACTTCAAACCGCAGCTTGTGGCGCGGGTTGTCGCGGTCGCTTCGGAGGAGCAGCACGGTCAGGGCCTCCCTGGCGATCGGCGGGTGCTCGAAACCGACAACTGCGTTGTGGTTGAGCTCGCTCATCACGTCGAAGGCCGACCAGTTCTTGGCGTTCTCGTTCCACTGGCCCTTCACCCGGCGGGCCATCACACCCATGACTCCCGCGCCATAGGCGAACGGGATCCTCCCCGCAAGATCGAGCGCCATCTTCTTCGCGTCGTTCGTTCGCGCGCCTTCGTGGACGCGCTCCTCGAGCTTCGCGAGGTCGGAAAGCGCGGCCTCGATGTCGTCGGAGAGATTGCGCGCGAAGCCGAGCTTCGTTAGGACACCGAGCACCAGGCCGAGCGAGTACCCAAGCGCGGCACGCGGCTGCGCCTTGTAGCTGAATGTCACGACCGGATAGTTCGAAGCGCGCGCGAGCTCGGCGATCTTCCCGCCGGTCGTGAGCGCGAGCACCTTCGCGCCACGCTTCCGCGCTTCCTCGAAGCTCGAGAGCGTCTCCTCGGTGTTGCCGGAGTAGCTCGACACGATGACGAGCGAGTCGCGGCCCACATACGCGGGCAACCCGTAATCGCGGTGCACGCCCATCGGGACCTTGAGCTCATCCGCGAGAAGCGCGGCCGCGAGGTCCCCGCCGATGGCGGACCCGCCCATCCCGGCGACGACGATGTTTCGTACATCGCTGTACGCGGGCGCGATCGTCGCTTTGCTCGCGATGGCCCACGCGTCGCGGACCTGCTTGGGCAGATCCTTGATCCGGCTGAGCATGTCGTCGGGGTCCGCCGCGCGGATGCGCTCCACGCTCTCGATCACGGAGGTGTCGCGGCTCTCTGCTATCGCCATGGCTAGGCCCCCTTCACGATCTTCACGCCGGCGTCGAGGAGCGGCGCGAGCTCGCGTTCTTCTTTCGTCTCGGCGTACACGCGGACGAGCGGCTCGGTCCCGGAGAGGCGGATGAGAAGCCACGAGCCGTCGTCAAGGAAGAATTTCGTCCCATCGTTCGTGTCAAGGTGCACGATCCGTGCGACGGCGTGGCCCGCGAGCTTCTCCGGCGCCACCTCGCGGAGCGTTCGCATGGTCCGCTCCTTCACCCCCGCGTACTCGGCCGCGCTGAAGTGGAGATCGCGACGCAGATAGAAGGAGGGGCCGGCCATCTTCATCAGCTCGGCGATGAGCAGAGACGGCTTCTTCTTGGTCTTCAACATGAAGTCGAGGAAGAACAGGTCCGCGACGATCCCGTCGCGCTCAGGCAGGTGCATCGCGAAACCGAATCCGCCGGATTCCTCGCCGCCCATCATCGCCCCGGTCTCCTGCATCTTCGGTCCGATGTACTTGAACCCGACCGGTACCTCGTAGACCTTCACGCCGTAACGCTCTCCGAGGCGGTCAACCATCGACGTCATGTTCACCGTCTTGACGACCGGCTGGCGAAGCCCGCGGACCTCGCACAGGTACCACATGAGGAGCGCGTAGAGCGTGAGGGTCGTGACGAAGTGGCCCTGCTCGTCCGCGAGCCCGGCGCGGTCGGCGTCGCCGTCCACCGCGAGTCCGACGTTCGCGCGCTCGGCGGGGATGCGCCGGAGGAACTCGTCGATGTTCGGCGGGATGGGCTCGGGGTTCACGCCGCCGAAGTAGGGATTGCGCTCGGCGTGAAGCTCGATGACCTTCGTCTTGCCGCCGCCGATGAGCTTGGGGAAATATCCGCTCGCGCTCCCGAAGAGCGTTTCGCACACGACCGTGTACCCGGCGCCGCGGAACGCGTCGAGGTCGAAGAGCTCGGCGACGTGCGCGAGATAGTCCGGTGCCGGGTCGAACTGCTCGATGCGGCCCTTCTTCTTCGCTTCCTCGAACGGGATCCGGCGCACAGTCTCGGGATGCGCCTGGAGCGGATGGATGATCGCTTCGAGCTCCTTCAGCATCGCCGGTCCGCCTGCGGCGCCGGTCTCCGCCTTCACCTTGAAGCCGTTGTCCGTCCAGGGGTTGTGACTCGCGGTGATCACGATCCCGGCCTTCGCTTTCCGGCGCATGGTCGCCCACGAGAAGGATTGCGTTGGCGCCGCCGCTGTGGCGAGGTGCACGTTCACGTCGTGAGCCGCCACGACCTCGGCGGCCGCGGCCGCAAAATGCTCGGACGCGAAGCGGCGATCGAAGCCGATGACGACGCCGCGATCGGCGCCACCGTTCTTCTGGACCCACTCCGCGACGGATTGCGCGCAAACGCGCACCGCGTCGAACGTGTACTCGTCGGCGATACGAGCTCGCCAGCCGTCGGTACCGAAAACGATGTTCACACTCGTGCTCCCTCGCGGATCGACAAACGCCAGTGTTCGAGGGTATCGCGGAGCGAGTCGGCGAGCGCGATACGGGGCGACCAATCGGTCTTTTGCCGAAAACGCGTGGTATCGAGAGCGATCCGGGTGGGATCGCCTCCCCGGACGCGCGAGGGGTCGAGCTCCGCGCGCACCGGGATGCGGGCGAGCGCGATGAGCGTGTCGAGGATCTCCGCGATCGCGACCGCTCGTTCAGTCCCGACGTTGAAGGTGCCACCCACGGCCAGCCCGAGCGCAGCGGCGTACGCGCGCGCCATATCGCGGACATCAAGGAAATCGCGCTCGGCATCGAGGCGACCATGCCGCACGACGGGCTCCGCGAGACCCGCCTCCGCCTCGGCGATCTGCTTCGCGAAGGCCGACGCCGCGAGACCAGGGTGTTGCCGCGGGCCGTTCTGGTTGGCGGGTCTGAGGATCACGACCGGCGCCGCGTGACGAGCCGCGAGCTCCCGCGTCAGCACTTCGGCCGCGACCTTCGTGGCGGCATAGACATTGGTTGGCCGCATCGGCGCATCCTCGTTCACCGGAACGCTGTCGGGCGCGCCGTACACGTCGGCGCTCGATGCGAGCACGAGGCGCGTCCGCGGATGCTCCTCGAGCGCGGTGAGCACCGTCGCGGTGCCGAGCACGTTGATCTTGACCGCCGCAATGGGGTCCGCCGCGGCGAGCGTCGGCACTGCCATGCCGGCCAGATGCACGACGGCATCCGCCCGCGAGCCGGCGAGCGCGCCTTGCACATCCTCGAGGCGGGTTATGTCACCCTCATGGATACGCACGCGATCCTGGACGGCCGCCAGGTTCCTGAACGGTGGCCGCTCGTGCGCGAGTCCGTGGACCTCGTCACCGCGCGATACGAGATGCTCGGCGAGATGACTGCCTGCGAAACCGGTGATGCCGGTGAT
>Ga0193723_1000932_pt1 | contig 11426 bp, 10 predicted proteins | sample H2m2metaG_FD_143042 | JGI IMG/M metagenome (GOLD analysis project Ga0193723, IMG submission 143042) | Soil microbial communities from a riparian zone of the East river system, Colorado, United States - H2m2 | ecosystem: Environmental > Terrestrial > Soil > Riparian zone | place: USA: East River... | reverse complement strand
ACCAGCGGGGAGCTCCGCATCTCGAATTTTCTCCTCTGGCAGGCCGCGTACTCGGAGTTCTGGGTCACCGACACCCTGTGGCCCGACTTTCGCCGGAAGCACCTCTACCAGGCGGTCCATGACTTCCAGCACCGGAGCCGGCGTTTCGGTCGCGCCGATTGAGGGCAACATCGCTGTGAGCGACGCACGCGACGCGTCGCTCCCGGCGCGCATCCTGACCGCGGTGATCTTCCTCCCGCTCCTCGTCCTCATGGCGCGCGTGGGCGGGATCGTCTATCTCGTCTTCACCCTCTTCGTGGTGGGCCTCGGGCTTCGGGAGTTCTACCTCCTCCTCGATGCAAAGGGGCTCTCCCCCCACTGGAAATCGGGAATGTTCGCCGGGCTCCTCCTGCCGGTGGCGGCCTACTTCCGCGCGCGGACGCACCGGTTCGAGGAGTGGCACGGCGACGCGTTCCTCACGGTGCTGATCGGCGCGGTCCTGCTGGCGGAGCTTCGGCGGGGCGCGGGGAAGGAAGCCATCGCGAACAGCGCGGCCACGTTCCTCGGGGTCCTCTACATCGGATGGCTCGGCACGCATCTGGTCGCCCTTCGCGAGCTGCCCGCGGCGTTCGGGCGGCCCTATATCGAGGGGATGTCGTTCGCGCTGCTTCCGTTCTTTCTCACCTGGATCTGCGACGCCGCGGCGTACGCGTTCGGCCGGGCGTTCGGCCGGATCAAGCTGATGCCCTCGATCAGCCCCGCGAAATCGGTAGAGGGCGCGGCGGCCGGCCTCCTCGTCGCGATCGGTGCGGGATTCGCGGCGCGCGCGTGGTTCGCGCGCTATCTCACTCCGCTCGACGCGGTGGCGCTCGGGGTCCTGGTGGGCGTGTTCGGCCAGCTCGGCGATCTGGTGGAGTCGCTTCTGAAGCGCGACGTGGAGACGAAGGACTCCTCGCGGCTGATCCCCGGCCATGGCGGCGTCCTCGACCGCTTCGACAGCGTTCTCTTCACGGCCCCGATCGTCTACTACTACCTGATCTTCCGGGTGCTCGGCGGATGATCCGCGCGGCGCTTCTCGGCGCGACCGGCTCGATCGGCGCTTCGGCTCTGGAGCTGGCGCGGGAATTCCGCGGCCGGATTCGGTTCGTCTCGATGGCCGCCCGCTCGAACGACGCGGCATTGGTTCCGGCCGCGGAGGAATTCGGCGTGACGCGGATCGCGCTGGCCGATCCCGAGGCGGCCGCGCGCGCGCGACGCAGCTTCCGGGGCGAGGTGCTCGAGGGGGAAGAGGGCCTCGCGCGCCTCGCGTCGGATGCGGATGCGGACGTGATCGTGAACGCGCTCGTCGGAAGCGCGGGGCTCGGGCCGACCGTGGCGGCGCTTCAGGCCGGTAAGCGCGTCGCGCTCGCGAACAAGGAATCGGTGGTGCTCGCCGGCGAGCTTCTCGTCGCGATCGCGAAGGAGCACGGTGGCACGATCCTCCCCGTCGACTCCGAGCACGGCGGGCTCCATCAATGTCTGGGTGGGGCCGCGCCCGACGCCGTGCGCCGGCTGATCCTGACCGCGTCGGGAGGGCCGTTCTTGAGGCGCGACGTGACCACGCTTCGAGCGGCGACTCCCCAGGAAGTGCTGCGCCACCCGACCTGGTCGATGGGCGAGCGGATCACGGTCGACTGCGCGACGCTCATGAACAAGGGATTCGAGATCGTGGAGGCGCGCTGGCTCTTCGGGATTCCGCCGGAGCGGATCGAGGTCCTCGTCCATCCCCAATCGATCGTCCACGCCATGGTCGAGTTCGTCGACGGCTCCATGGTCGCCCAGCTCTCGCGTCCCGACATGCGTTTGCCGCTCCTCTACGCGATGAGCTATCCGGAGCGCTGGAGCTCCTCGCTTCCCCGCCTCGACGTCACGGCGCTCCAGGGCCTCGAGTTCGAGGCTCCCGATCCGGCCCGCTCGCCTGGCCTCGGCCTCGCGCGAAAGGCGCTCGCCCTCGGTGGGACGGCGCCCGCCGCGCTCAACGCCGCCGACGAGGAAGCGGTGCGCCTCTTCCTCGCGGGCGCGATCGGGTTCGAGGATCTGACCCGCCTCGTCGACGAGGTCTTGGACGAGCATCGGCCCGCGGCGGTGACCGATCTCGAAGCGGTTCGGTCCGCCGATCGCAGGGCCCGGTCGCGCCTCACCGACCTCGCGGCGTCGCGGAGCCGTCGATGAAGCCTCCGGCCGTGGACCGCGACCGGCTTCTCGCGCTCGCGAGATTGATGGAAGGGCAGACGGTCGCGGTGGTGGGGGACGTGGTCCTCGACCGCTACTGGGTGGGCCGATCCTCGCGGATCTCGCGCGAAGCGCCGGTCCTGATTCTAGAATTCGAGGAGGAGCGCGCGGTGCCTGGCGGCGCGGCGAACGCCGCCATGAACGTGAGATCGCTGGGCGGCCGCCCGCGGCTGGTGGGACGCGTGGGGAGGGACCCGGCCGGCGTCGCGCTGGCGCGCGCCCTTCGGACGCGCGGGCTCGATCGCCGCTGGCTGCTCCGGGACGGTGGCGCCGGCACGGTCGTGAAGACCCGGGTGCTCGCCGGCTCGAGCCACACCTCGCGGCAGCAGATCGTGCGCCTCGACCGCGGGCACCGCGACACGCTCCCCGAGGCGGGGGAGCGCGCGCTCGGGCGCGCGGCGACGCGGGCGATCCGGGGCGCGCGCGCCGCGCGCCGGGCCAAGATCCCGGTCGTGGTGGACTCGCGCTACGCGCTCCGCTCCTACCGCGGCGCGACCTTGCTCACGCCGAACGAGCACGAGATCCAGGAGGCGTTCCATCTTCCGTCGCTCGAGGTCCCCGCGCTCAGGAGAGCCGGCGAGGAGCTGATGCGCCGGGCCTCCGCGCGGAGCGTCTGGATCACGCGCGGCAGCGACGGCATGCTCCTCTTCGAGAGGGGGCGGAGATCCGTCCGCATCCCCATCGTCGGCACTTCCGACGTCGCCGACGTGACCGGCGCGGGCGACGCGGTCTCGGCGGCGGCAGCCCTCGCGCTCGCGGCGGGAGCCACCCCTCTCGAGGCGGCGCTCCTCGCGACCTACGCCGCGTCGGTGGTGGTGATGAAGCGCGGCACCGCCACGGTCGATCGGGAGGAGCTGGAGTCGGCCATTCGCCGCCATCCCGTTCCTAAGGAGCAGCCGTGAGCGAATCGAAGGTCGTGGACGCGGGAACCCTCGAAGCCCGGCTGGTGGCGAATCCTGGGCTCCGGGAGGGCCTCGTGCTGGCCAACGGGCTCTTCGACGTTCTCCATGTGGGGCATGTCCGCTATCTGGAGGGCGCCCGCGCGGCGGGGCGCTCGCTCGTGGTCGCGGTCAACTCGGACGCGTCGGCGCGCCGGCTCAAAGGACCGGGGCGGCCGGTGATTCCCTTGGAGGAGCGGCTTGAGATGGTCGCGGCGCTCGGATGCGTCGACTGGGTGACGTGGTTCGAGGAGGACACCGTGGAGCCGCTCTTGCGACAGCTCCGGCCCGCGGTCCACGCGAAGGGGACCGATTACACGGAGGACACGGTGCCCGAGCGCGCGGTCGCCCGGGAGCTCAAGATCCGCACCGTGATCGTGGGCGACCCCAAGCGGCACGCCTCGAGCGAGATCATCCGCGCGATCCAATCCGCGGCACCCCAGGGACCACGGGAAGCGCATGGGTCGCGCCCCCGCTGACGGCGCGCCCAAGAACGCTCCGCCGGACCCGCCGCGGCGCGTGCTGGTCACGCGGCTCCGGCAGATCGGCGACGTCATCCTCTCGCTTCCGCTCGTCGAAGCGATCCACGAGATCTACCCGCACGCCGAGATCGACTACCTGGCCGAGGAGGCGCCCGCACAGGCGGCCATCGGGCACCCCGCACTCCGTCGGGTCTTTCGATTCGATCCCCGAAGCTGGCCGGGATTTCCTGCGCCGCCGGACCTTCTGCTCGGCCTTCGCCGGGCGCGGTACGACTGGGTGATCGACCTTTACGGCAATCCACGAAGCGCCCTCATCGCCCGCTGGACCGGCGCGCCCGTTCGCGTCGGCCAGGGCCGGAGGGCGAGGCGGCGCTTCTACACCCACTCGATTCCGCCCGTGGTCGAGCCGATCTCGGCCGTGGACCATCATCTCCTCGCGCTCCGCACGCTGGGCGTCCCATCCCCAATCAGGCGCGGGCAGCCCAGAATTCACCTGTCGGCCGACGAGCTGGCGCGCGGCGCCGCGATTCTCGACTCGGCGCTTCCCGGTGGGGGCTCCCGGGTTGGACTGCATGTCGGAAATCGCTGGCCGGCCAAGCGATGGCCCGAGGAGAGGTTCCAGGCGCTGCTTCGAGTGCTTTCGACGATCGGGGCGAGGGGGGTCGTGCTGGCCGGTCCCGGCGAGACGGCCTTGGCCCGCAGGGTCGCCGCCGGCGCGCGCCAGGACGCACGCCCGGACGGGCGACAGCACGTGCGCTCGGATGCTCCCGTGATTGCTGATCTCCCACTCCGAGACTACTTCGCGGTCGTCGCGTCCCTCGACGCGCTCGTCACCAACGACGGCAGCCCGCTCCACGCGGGGCCGGCGCTCGGTGTCCCGACCGTGGGGATCCTGGGGCCGACCGTGCCGAAGATCTGGTTCCCCTACGACGATCCCGCGGGCCGGCACCAGCTCCTCTGCAAGGAGATCTGGTGCCGCCCCTGCCATCGCCATGAATGCGACCGGATGGACTGCCTCGACTGGATCGGCGTCGGCGAGGCCCTCCGCGCGACGGCCCGGGCCCTGAACGTCGCGGAGGGAGCCGTTGCCAGCGCTTGACGGGTCGCGGCGCATCCTCGTGATCCGGCATCGCGCGGGCGGCGATCTTATCCTCGCGACGCCCGCCCTGCGCGCCCTTCGGTCGGCGCTTCCCGCGACCCGGATCGAGATCCTGACCGCGCGCGGCCTAAGCGAAATCTTAGAAGGGAACCCGGACGTCGATCGCGTGCTCGACTTCGACCCGCGCTCGCTTGCATCGCAGGCTGCCCTCTACGCGCGGCTCGTCCTGGGCGGGTACGACGCGGTCCTCGACCTCATCTCGAACCCCTGGAGCGCCGCGATGTCGGCGCTCACCCGGGCGAGGATCCGCCTCGGCTACGACCTCGCCGGCCGGAGGTGGGCCTATACCTTGGCGCTCCCCCGCGAGCCGATCGGCCCGGACGGTCGTCCCATTCTCCGGTACGCCTCCGAAGCCGCGCTCGACTTCGTGCGGGCGCTCGGCATCGCCCCGCGCGGCGTGGGGCTCACGTTCCACGTCTGCGACGCCGCGGTGGAGGCCGTCGATCGGTGGATGTCGGCGTCCGGGGTCGATCGCGAGAAGCCCCTGATCGCATGCCTTCCCGCCGGCTCCTGGCCCGCGAAGACATGGCTCCCCGATCGATTCGCGGCGGTCATGGACGCGTTGGCCCCGGAGGGAACCGTGGTCTGGATGTGGGGGCCGGGAGAGCGGGCGGGCGTGGAAGCCTGCCGGGCCCGAATGCGGGCGCCGTCGCTGCTCGCGCCTCCAACCGGATGGCAGGAGCTGGGAGCACTCTTGGCGAGGTGCGCCCTTTGGATCGGGAACGATTCGGGCCCGAAGCACGTCGCGGTCGCGCTGGGCGTTCCCACCGTCACGATGTTCGGCCCCACGAACCCGACGACCTGGCAGCCCCCCGACGGGCCGCACACCGTGATCGAGGTCGAGGGACTCGATTGCCTTCACTGCAACGCGAATACTTGCCCGCTGCCTGGGGAGCGCCACATGCGGTGTATGCGGGATCTTCCGGCGGAGCGGGTGATCTCCGCCGCGCGCACGCTGCTGCGGGGAGCAGCGCGGGAGGCGCCGTGCGCGAGCCGCTGAGCGCCGCCGTGCGCGAGCCGCTGAGCGTTCTTGTTCCGACCCGGAACGAGGAGCTGAACGTCCGCGCCTGCCTGGAATCGGTGCGGTGGGCCGAGGAGGTCGTGGTCGTCGATTCGGGAAGCACCGACCGGACCGTGCCGATCGCGCGATCGATCGCCGATCGGGTGCTCGAGCACGAGTACGTGAATTCGGCCGCGCAGAAGAACTGGGCGATCCCACAGCTCACGCACCGCTGGGTGCTGATTGTCGACGCCGACGAGCGGGTCACGCCCGCGCTCCGGAAGGAGATCGAGCGGGTCCTCGCCGATCCCGCCCGCGCGGACGGTTACTGGATCTGGCGCGCGAACCGGTTCCTGGGGAGGCCGATCGAGTCGGCGGGATGGCAGCGCGACAAGGTGCTGCGGCTCTTCGATCGGACGAAGGGGGCGTACGAGCCGCTCCACGTCCATGCGGAGGTCCGAATCGAAGGGCGCGTCGGGAAGCTCGAGGAGAGACTCACGCACGAAACGTACGCCAACCTCGACCGCTACTTCGAGAAGTTCTCCCGGTACACGAAGTGGTCGGCGGCGGATCTCAAGCAGCGCGGGATCCGCGCTTCCGCGGCGCGGCTCCTGGTTCGTCCCTGGATGCGGTTCTTCCGGATGTACGTGCTCGAGGGAGGGTTCCGCGAGGGGCGGCACGGAATCGTCCTCTGCATGCTGGCGGCATTTTCCGTGTTCACCAAGTACGCCCGGCGCTGGGAGGACGAGGTCCGGCCGCAGGAGGACCGCGGGCCGGGAGCGGAACGGTGAAGGTCGCGTTCTTCGGCGCCTTCGATCCCAGCTACCCGAGAAACGTGGTGCTTCAAGAGGGGCTCGAGGAGGCCGGGGCCACCGTCACGCGGGTCGCCGTCCCACCGGGCACCCCGGCGTTCGTCCGTGAGGCAGGGCTCACGGCCCGCTGGGCGGCCGCCGCGTCCTCCCTCGACGCGCTCCTTGTCCCCGCGTTCGGACATCGCGACGTTCCGCTCGCCGCGGCCCTGGGCCGCGTTTCGGGATCGCCGGTCCTCTTCGATCCGCTCGTCTCCCGCTGGGACACGCAGGTGGGGGATCTGGGCCGCGTCGCCGCCCGGAGCCTCTCGGCCCTGAGGCTCCGGTTGAGCGATCGCCTCGCCCTCTCGCTCGCCGATCTCGTCCTCTGCGATACGTGGGAGCACGGCGATTTCTTCTCGGCGGAATACGGGATCCCAAGGTCCAAGCTCTGCCGGGTGCCGGTCGGGGCCGATCGGCTCGCGTTTCGAACCGGCGGGGGTACGCGACCGCCTCGGGTCGGGGGTCCGCTCCGGGTCACCTATATCGGCGGCTTCCTGCCCCTCCACGGCGTCGAGGTCGCGGTCGAGGCGGCGGCGATTCTCGAAGCCCGCCACGGACCGCGATTCGCCCGCTTCACGCTGATCGGAGACGGCATGACCGCGCCGCGCGCCGAGCGCGACATGGCGGCGTGGGGGCTTCGCTCGGTGAAGCGGCTCCCGCGGGTGCCGTACGCGGACGCTCTCGAGGCGCTCTTCCATGCGGACGTCGCCCTCGGCATTTTCGGCACCACGGCCAAGGCGGGGCGGGTCGTGCCGCACAAGGTCTACCAGTCGATGGCGCTCGGCGCCCCGACGATCACGCGGCGCTCCCGGGCGATCGCGGAGTTCTTCCGCGAAGGGGAGCACCTTGTCCTCGTTCCGGCGGGGGACGCCGGCGCGCTCGCGAAGGCCGTCGAAGACCTCGCTGGCGACCCCGCCCTCGGGGCCCGAATCGGGGACGCGGGCCGCGCGTCGGTCAAGGAGCAAGCGTCCCCCGAGCGGATCGGCGCGCTCCTCGTGGAAGCGGTTGGCCGGGTTCGCGAGACGACCGCGCCCAAGGTGGGCCGATGAAGCCGGGGGACTCTCTCCGCGTGCTGCACGTCGACTCGGAGATTCCGTGGCGCGGGGGAGAGCGGCAGGTGATCGAGCTGATGCTCCGCCAGCGCGCGATGGGGGACGACCCCCACCTCGCGGCTCCAAGGCGAAGCGCGCTCGCGGAGCGGGCGGCCGGAGAGCAATTTGCGGTTCACCACGTTCCGATGCGTGGCACTTGGGATCTCGGGTCGGCCCTCGCGATCGCCCGGCTTCACCGCGCGCTCCGTCCTCACGTCGTCCACTGGCACGCCGCGAGGGCGCACGCGCTCGGCGCGCTCGCCGCGCTCTTCGCCCCAGGGCCGGCGCGCATCCTGTCGCGCCGGGTCGACTTCCCGGTCCGTCGAAGCCCGGGAAGCCGGCTCCTCTACGCGCTCCCGATCGACACGATCCTCGCGATCTCGGGAGGGGTGCGGGACGCGCTCGTAGGAAGCGGCGTCCCGGCGAGCCGGATCCAGGTCGTGCCGAGCGGGATCGATCTCGCGCCGTTCCAGGCGCCCTTCGACCGGCCGGCGGTACGTCGGCGGCTGGGGCTGGCCGACGGGGAGCTCTTGATTCTGAACGTCGCCGCCCTGGCGCCGCACAAGTCCCAGACCGACCTCCTCCGCGCCGCGGCGTCGGCGCGGGCGCGGCGCTCCGATCTCCGGTTCTGGATCGCTGGGGAGGGACCCCTACGCGCGGAATTGGAAGCGGAGCATCGCGCCCTCAAGCTCGGCGACACGGTCCGGTTCCTGGGATTTCGAGACGACGCTACGGATCTCCTCCGCGCGGCCGATCTCTTCGTCATGTCGTCCTACCTCGAAGGGCTCGGCACGTCGATCCTCGACGCGATGGCGGGCGGGCTCGCGGTGGTGGCGACGCGGGTCGGCGGCATTCCGGAAGTGGTGGAGCACCAGGTGACCGGGATCCTCGTGCCTCCGCGCGATCCGGAGGCGCTCGCGGCGGCGATCCTCGAGCTGGCCGGCGATCCCGCGCGGCGGGCCGCGATGGGAGCGAGGGGCCGCGAGCGCGCCCGCGCGTTCTCGGCGGACGCGACGGCGGAGCGGACGCGGGAAGCCTACCTGAGGGCGCTTCCGGGGTAGTACCTCCCGGCGCCCTGCCGCCCCGGCGGCTCGATTGACCCAATAATTTCAACCTGTTAGAGTCGTTTCCTGGCCCTGCATCGTCGCTTAACTCCATGAGGGAAGCCCCAGAATGAGCGAAATCCTGCCCGTCGCCCTTTACGGTGCGTTGATCCTAGGCGTCCTCGTCCTCGTCCATGAGCTGGGGCATTTCCTCGTCGCGAAGTGGCTCGGCGTCCGGGTGATCTCCTTCTCGATCGGAATGGGCCCCCGGGTGGTCGGGTTCACCCGCGGGGGCACCGACTACCGGCTCTCCCTGCTCCCCCTTGGCGGCTTCGTGCGCATGGCCGGCGACACCCCGGAGGCCGAGGACCGGTCGGGCGCCCCCGACGAGTTCCTCTCGAAGCCCTGGTGGGCGCGGGCGCTCATCACGGCCGCGGGCCCCATCGCGAACCTCGTCTTCGCGCTCCTCGTCACCGTGGCTGTGTTCCTGGGCGGGATCGAGGGGCGTGATTTCGCGACGCGCGTCTCGAAAGTGGACGCCGGATCCGTGGCCGGGCGCGTCGGCCTCCGGCCGCACGATCAGATCGTGAACCTGGCCGGTCACCCCGCGCGGACACTCTCCGCGCTCGCGGAGGCCGCGGAAGCGGCCGCGAAGGAATCGGGCGCCGGAACGGTTCCGCTCGTCGTGGAACGCGAAGGGCGGGAGGTGACGCTCTCGACCCCGCGCCACGAGGTCGAGGCGATCATGAGCGGGCTCGATTGGGACATGGGCACCGTGATCGGAAGAGTGCTGATCGGGTACCCGGCCTACGATGCCGGGCTCCGCGAAGGGGACGAGATCCTGAGCGTCGACGGCAAGCCGACTCGCATCTGGTCGGAGCTCTCGTCCACGCTGCGGAGCAAGCCGGACGCCGTACGGACCCTGACCGTGCGCCGCGCCGATCGGACCTTCACCGTGACGCTGAAGACATCGCCCGAGGGGACGATCGGGGTCTCGCCGCCGGAGACGCTCACGTTTCGGCAGACGTTCCCGCCGGGGAAGGCGGTCGTCCTCGGGATCCAACAGACGTTCTGGGTCACGGGACAGATCTACGCGGGGCTCTGGAGCTTTGTCTCCGACCCCGTGCGGCTGCACGGCTCGATCGCGGGGCCGATCGCGATCGCCCAGGTGGCGCGCGAGCAGGCCCGCGGGGGAATCCAGCAGCTAATTACGTTCGCCTCCTTCATCAGCCTCGCCCTCATGGTGATGAACCTCCTTCCGATCCCGATCTTGGACGGCGGCCACATCCTCTTCGCGCTGATCGAGGCGGTGCGGCGGAGACCACTCTCCCTCAAGACGCAATATTTCTTCCAACGGATCGGGCTCTTCGTGCTGATCGGCCTCGTGGTGTTCGCGTTCTACAACGACGTGAGCCGCGTGACTCAGCGGAAGCGCGCCGAGGCCGACATCGACAAGCGGCTCCGGTCGACGGCGCCGGCCGATACGGCGGCCACCGCTCCCGGGCCTTGACCCTCGCCGATTGAGGCGGGTCGGGGGATTGCCTGAGCGGAGCCACCACCCTCTCGCGTCGTGGCCCTGCGCTCTAGCCGCGCTCCTCCTTGCGCTCCTCCCGGCTCCCCTCCGAGCGCAGGTCGGCTCGGACCTCGACGTGGAGCGGGTCGTCCGCAAGGTCGAAATCCACGGCAACCTCGCCTACAAGACGAAAGAGCTCCGGAACCTCCTGCGCACGCGCGGCAGCTCCTTCTGGAAGCCGTGGCAGAAGAATCCCCTGCGCTCCGATTTCATCCGGGCCGATCGTCTGGCCCTGACCGCGTTCTATCGCCGCCACGGCTACCTCGAAGCGCTCGTCGATAGCGTTCCGATCCGGCCCGTGGGGAGCTCCACGCGAAAGTGGGATGTCCACTTCTACCTGACCGAGGGACCCCGCGCGGTGGTGGACACCATCCGCATCGCGGGGACGGGTCCGCTCCCGGAGGCCGATTTCCGAAAAATACTCCGATTCCGGCCGGGGTCGCCGCTCGACCTGCCGATCGTCCAGGCGAGCCGCGATTCGGTTGTCAACGCGTACGCCGATCGCGGCTACGTGCTCGCGCGGGTCATCGATTCCCTCGAGGTCCACGACCAGCGCGTCTCGGTTTCCTACCGCGTGCAGCCGGGCCCGCGGGTGTTCGTCGATCAATTCAAGGTCGAGGGAACGCAGAAGACCAAGCCGTCGTTCGTCACCCGGGAGATGCTCCTTCACCCCGGCGACGCCGTGCGCCGCTCGAAGCTTGTCCTGAGCCAGCAGCGCATCTACGACTCCGGACTTTACACCGATGTGCAGATGGAGCTGGGTCCCGTGGACAGCACGAGCCATCGGGCCGAGGTTATCGTCGCGGTGAGGGAGCAGAAGATGGGGTGGATCGACGCCGGGGTCGGCTATGGGACCGTCGATCAGCTACGGCTCACGGGGCAGTGGGGGCAACGGAACATCTTCCGGTCGTCGATGCGCTTCGTTACGACCGGCCGCCTCGGCCTTCGCGTGCTCCCGTTTCGGGTGTTCCACGATCCCGTGCACGCGAAATTCGGCGACCGCCGCTTGGACGTGGCGCTGACCCATCCTTGGCCGCTG
>Ga0193723_1000931_pt1 | contig 11431 bp, 8 predicted proteins | sample H2m2metaG_FD_143042 | JGI IMG/M metagenome (GOLD analysis project Ga0193723, IMG submission 143042) | Soil microbial communities from a riparian zone of the East river system, Colorado, United States - H2m2 | ecosystem: Environmental > Terrestrial > Soil > Riparian zone | place: USA: East River... | reverse complement strand
ATAGTCCATCCGAGCGCCATGGCTGACTTGCGCACGATCCCGGAAACTGAGCCTCGCTGGATCCAGAAGTCGGTCATCCAACCGGTTACAAGCGCTGCGGCAGCATCAACCGCGTAATACAACGCGGCGGTGTTGACCATGTCACGCATCGAGAGGTGCTGCTCATGCGAGAGGTAGAAAGGGAGCCACGTGATCATGAAATAGAGCGGGTAGGCAAGACAAAAGCCAGCCACAGCAGTCGCCCAGAATTGGCGCTGCCGTAAAATCTCGATCACTCGCGGGGGCTGACCGGGATGCGAAGAGGCCTCAGCACGCGGCATCGATTTTATCCAAGCAGGTAGCCAGGCGAGACTGAGCAGTCCAATTCCGATGAACACTGGACGCCACCCATACTTTGCCATGAGGACTCCCGCGCCAAGCGTTCCCACAACGGGTCCGCACTTCATCCCTGCAATGATGGCTCCATTGGCAAACCCGCGGTGGTGTTCAGGTAGGTTTTGCGCCAAAATCTTGGAGTAACACGGAAATGCCACGGATTCGCCAATGCCAAGCAGGAGTCGCATCGCAAGGAACATTGTAAATCCGTAAACGACGCCTGTGGTTGCCGTGGCGACCGACCAGAGTAGAAACCCGAACGCCAATAAGCGATTAACATCAAAGCGGTCGATAAACCAGCCGCAAACAAACAGCATAATGGTATAGGTCCAGAAGAAGGCCGAGAACAAAATGCCCAGTTGTGATGCAGAAAGGCCCAACTCATCCTTCAGTAGCGGCGCGGCTATCGAAAGGTTGCCGCGGTCGATGTAGTTGATTAATACCGATAGGACTAACAGCAAGAGGGGCAGCGCAAACGGGCCTAGCTTACGTGATTCCATTTGCTATTCTGCCGATCCCCGGCTGTCGGCCGGCTTGCGTGACCAAGCCCCAAGTAGAGGCACGATACTTACCACGGTGTTCGCTGCCGCAATCTCGGCACAAACCCTGTCAGGAAGTGTATCTAAGCCTCCCAACTCCTCCAGAGAAACGTTGTGCTGTTCGGACAATGGTCGCAGACTGCAAACAAGGCCACAAATCACCCGCAAGAAATCGACGTCACTGCCTAGCGGTATCTCCAGATGCATCTTGGGCGCAGGCAGCCCGACCTCTTGAAAGATCGAGTACAAAGCGAATCCCATTTCCGGATTTGCGCCAGACCGCAAAATAGTCTCGTGGATTGAACGAAGCACACAAGACCAAAGGGGCAGCCGGTCACCGAGGGCCAGCATCGGTATCCACGATGGTTCTTGGAAGGCGATCACTCCACCAGGACGAACCAAGCGAGAAACGGACCGCAGCACGAAAATGGGATCAGGAAGAAACATCAGAATGTAACGACCGACGACGGCGTCAAAAGGCCGATCGGTAACAATGTTGTTTACGTCGGTGTTGAGAAAGCTCACGTTACGCAATCCCGCAGCCGCTACACGGGCCTGCGCCCGTTCAATCGAAGTCGCATCACGTTCGATTCCGACTACCTCGCCCGAAGCACCGACCAACCCGGCAACCAGCATGGAAACGTCCCCCATGCCCGATCCAAGGTCGAGAACACGATGACCTACTCTGATACCTGCTTCGCGGAATAGGCGCTCGGTATGAGGAGCGATCAGCGTGGCTTGTCGAATCAGGCGTTCCTGCTCCGCATCGGTATAGCCCAGCGCGTAATCGGCTGTGGCTCGGCTCGTTGTCATGCAGGCTGATTATTAGTACGCTTGCTCTACTGTAAGAAGCTCTGACGGTGTTACGGAAACCGTTACGTATTTGTCAAGTCGGGCGCCGCCTAATGTTTATGTAGGGCCTCGCCTGACAAGCCACTAGCAGCAATTACTTTTGCCGTTGTTTCCAAAGATCGAGATCGATAGAGGCGTTTGACTCGCTCGCCGCCGCTCACTCGGCCGTCCAGCCTTCCCGTCCATGTCGCTCGGCGCCCGTCGGCTCCATTCTGTGAGACGCTGATCTGTGTTAAAACAAAGAGCCGCCACGCGGTTAAAGCGTGACGGCTCATTGCAGATTGCTATTGCGTGCGGGGCAACAGCAAAAGGCTTATCTCAGCGCGAAGGTGGCGTTGCCTACAACCTGAGCGTTGATGATGATGTCCACGCGATAGGTGCCGACTCCCAGCGCGCTTGCGCTCAGATTGTAAACGTACTGACAGCTATCAATTCTGAAGTTTGAGCCGATGTCGGCGGAGTCGGTGTAAACCGACTCGTCGATCGGTCCGGTGGTGCCTCCGGCCGTTCGGGTCACAGCGATCGTTGCAGGCGGCAACGCGCATGTCGCAACACCGCCCAGAGTCAGAGTGAATTTCACCGGAACAACGCCGCGTCTCACACTAAAGACACTCGATCCATCGGAATTGATCGGTTGCTGAATCTGCGCCGCATATGCCGGAGTAGGCGTTGGTGTCGGAGTAGGTGGAGGCGTCTCTGTCGCCGTTGCAGTAGGAGTGGGTGTTGCGGTTGCGCTCGCAGTCGCAGTCGCAGTAGCTGTTGGAGTCGCTGTAGGTGTGGGACTTGGCGTCGGGGTGGGCGTCGGTGTTGGAGTGGGAGTAGGACTCGATGTCGATTGCACCTCGAACGCGCCGATATCGATGCGGCCGTTCACCACGCGCGGGAAACCCGGGCCGCGTTGATCGTAATCGGGTGCCGGAGTGAAGTTCGGCTCGCCCATGTCAATGGCAGGGCTGCCGGTTAAGAGCTCATGAGTAAAGGTCGGGCCACCGTTATCCTGCAGCGAGCCGAGCATCGGAATGGTGTTGATCTGGTCGCCGGTCGCAGTCAAGTAACCGCCGCCATTATCGCTGCTCAAGTTGTAGCCGAGCGAGATCGGCACGTCCCCGCCGCCGCTAAGCGAAATGTTCGCGGGCGAATTGGCGTTTAGGATCGTGTTGCCGATTGTGTCGTCGCCCCCGATCACGGTATTGTCGGAGAGGCCGCCGCCCGCCCCTGCTGAGTTACTGCTCAACGTGCTGTTGGTAAGCGCCACATGGCCCCGAAAGTGGTTGAGGATGCCGCCGCCAAAGCTAGCGGCTGAGTTGCCGCTGATGGTGCTATTGGTGATAGTGAGCAACGCGTAGCCAGTGGAAGAAGGTGAGCCACCATTGTTGTAGATGCCGCCGCCGCCACCCGTAAAGCCAAGGTAGGTCGAGTTACCGTTCAAGGTGCTGTTGGTGATCGTAAGCGTCGCGCTGCTGCTGCTGCCGAAGCCAGCGTCGTTATAGATGCCGCCGCCGCTCACGGGGGCCAAGTTACCATTCAAGGTGCTGTTGGTGATCGTAACCGTCGCGCTGCTGCTGGTGCCGGAGCCACCATCGTTGTAGATGCCGCCGCCTGCGTTGGAAACCGAGTTATTGCCTAAGGTGCTGTTGGCGATGGTCAGCGTAGCGCTGCTAACGCCGCCAGCGTTGTAGATGCCGCCGCCGTTATTGGGGGCCGAGTTACCGCTCAAGCTGCAGTCACTCACGGTCAGGGTGGCGGCATCGTTGTAAATGCCGCCGCCGTTGCCGCCGGCGCCGTTGCTGCCATTGCCATTTGTAATCGTCAGCCCGGAAATGCTGACGGTTTTGCCCGAGGCGATGTAAAACACGCTGCTGCTGTGATTGCCGTTGACGGATAGCTGGTCGGCGCCGGGTCCGGTGATGGTGACACTCTTGTTCACCAGCAATTCGCCACTGCTCAAGGTGATCGTCGCCGGTGTTGTGATCGAGAAGTCAATCGTGTCGCCATCATTGGCATTCGCGAGCGCCTGGCGAAGTGAGCCGGTGCCGCTGTCATTGGCGTTTGTGACGGTGATCGTGGAGTCACACGCGTTGCCAATACCATCGCCATCCGTGTCCTCCTGACCGGGATTTGGTATGGACGGGCAGTTGTCACAAACATCACCAATCCCATCGCCGTCGGTGTCCTGCTGGTTGGGATTGAATACTGTTGGGCAGTTATCCTGCGAATCGGGAATACCATCCCCGTCGGTGTCAGGGCCGGTGGCCAGAGCGGCGTTGAAACTGGCGGTCAGTAAGACCGCCGAAATAGATAGCAGAGCGACCAAGAGGAGCGATTTGAAAAGCGCCAAAGCGCGTGCGGAATTATTTTGTTGTTTTTTCATGGAAGGTTTTTTCTTCTGTTCACCCCCTTACAAAGGAAAAAAAACCGGAGCGTTTCAGAAAAGTTGAAATTCGTTTGAGAAGTCGAAGATGGAGCCGGCCTGCCCTCAGGCCGTTTTGACTGAGTCCGGCGTGGGGGCACGCCGGCTCCAAAGTCACCCGACTCCAGATTTCAGTACATCAGATCGTGAACGATCCCACGATAAGGCCAGTCTTCCGGATCGCTCACGAGTCCTGCGCGAACGGCATTCTGCTCCACGTAATGCCACTTCCGAGAATAATTCTCGCTAGACCGCAGATAACGATCGAAATAGTCGGCTTGCCAAATCGGTGGGCTCGTCGCTAACACAGCCGCAATCTTCCGTGAACTGATGCGCTTCCACATTTTGATCCAGTCAGCCATTGGTCGCGCATCGATGGCCGGACGCGCAAAGAGATGCACGTGGTCGGGCATCAGAATGTAATGGCCAACGCACCAGCCATCGACCTTCATAGATTTTTCCCAAATCTCGCGCAGGATTTCGTGGCATTGCGCGTTGGCGAGCAGCTGTTTTCGCTGGTGCGTGCCGGTTGTCACGAAAACAATTGGGTTATCACGGAAGGAAGGAACATGCGCCAGATGTCGATGTTGTCGCGTTGGGTGGTGCATTGTTTCGTAGCGGCCTGAGGGCAGGCCGGCTCCAGAAACCGGGTCAATTCCCTTTCGGCGCGAAAACCTTTGAGACGAGCGCCTCGAAACGCGGATCGCCGCGCAGCGGAGCGAGCATCGGGTCTACCTTGATCAAGGCGATTTCATAATCGGCGTGGTCGCGGTAATCACGCTCGAGGAAATCGATCGCCTTGTCATTTTCACCGAGCGCGATGTGCACGAGAGCAAACGTGTAGTTCCACACGTAACGTTGAGTCGCTATTTGCTGCAATTGCTCCAGAGTCTTCAGTGCTTCGTCGCGTTGTCCGACTTTGGCGTAGCCCTGTGCGAGTAGCCCAAGCACCAATGGATCGTCATTTAGTGCAGCGGCTTTCTTATACTCGGTCATGGCCTCATCGATTTGTCCATTCAACTGAAGCGCCTTCCCGAGATGCAAGTGCGCGTAGTAAAAATATGGATCCATTTCGACCGTTTTCCGCAACTGCACGATCGCTTCATCGTAACGGCGCGCCGTCACTAAGCCGACACCGAGGTCGGCGTTAATGATCAACGAGAGCGGATCGAGTTGTAGTGCGCGCTTGAGCTCCGCAATGGCTTTATCAGAGTTGCCAATGCACCTTAGTGGTCCCAGTCCGTACCAGTGATGGGCTGTGGCGTAATTCGGATTTAATGCGACTGCGCGCTCAAACTGCTTCGTCGCCCCCTGAAAATCGAGATTGTAAAATAGAAGCAGACCGAGCGACGTGTGCGCTTCAGCGAGCGCTTTTTTTGCTGCGAGCTCGGCGCGAGGAAGAGATTCAGATACCGATGCCGCACCGTATGCTGTCAAAATTGCATAAGCGTCAGCCAAACCGGCATAGGCCAGCGCATAGCCCGGGTCTTTCTCAATAGCCTGGTCGAAAAACTGAATGGCCGTTTTCAAATCCGCGCTCGTGCGTTTGTTCCAGAAGAAACGACCCTTCAAATAAAGCTCGTGCGCCTCCGGATTCTCGGTGGGTTTGGCCGCAATCGCCTGCTTTTCTGAACCTGTGAGTTTCGCTTGTAAAGTGTCGGCGACGGTTTTCGCAATCTCAGTCTCGACCGCAAAGATGTCGGTCAGCTTACGGTCAAAGGTATCGGCCCAAAGATGGGAGTCATTGGCTGCTTTGATGAGCTGCACGTTCACCCGCACGGCGTCGGCGCTCTTCTGCACACTCCCTTCGAGAAAGTATGCCACACCCAATTGTTTTCCGATGGTAGGCAAATTTTCCGGCTTGCTTTGGTAATGCTGGACCGAAGTGCGCGCGATCACTTTCAGGTCGGAGATCTTTGACAGCCGCGTAAGGATTTCGTCCTGAATGCCATTGGCAAAATAGGCGTTATCTGGATCGCCGCTCATATTTTGAAATGGTAATACGGCAATACTTTTTTCGGGTACGACTTCGATCGTAGCGCTGGAGACGAACTTGCGTTGAAGAATGTAAGAAGCTGCCAGGATGCAGGTGATAATCACAGCGGCCGCCAACGCGCTGTAGGCAAATCGGCGGCGCTGCTTTTGTTTCGCCGTGTCGATGGCGGCGATACATTTGTGCAGTTGCTCCTTCAATGCTGTGGGTGATTGCGGACGTTCTGCTGGATCGGTCTCAAGCATGCGCTTGGTAAGATCGACCACCGTGCGCGGGATGCCTTTCAGTTGTTCGAGAGGCAATACTCCGCTGAGTTGTTGCCGTTGAATTTCTTCGCGCGTGCCATCGAACGGCAGTTTGCCGGTCAACGCGAACCAGAGCGTTACTCCCAATGAATAAATATCGGAGCGGGCCTCGGCTGTTTTTCCGGCAAATTGTTCGGGACTCGCAAAGTGTGGCGTGCCGATGAAGCCGGTCCGAACTGCACTGCTGCTTGCGCTTGCGGGTTGATCCGAACCGTCTCTGACCAGACCGAAATCGATTAACTTCGCCACGATCGCTCCATCGGCTTCGCTGCAAAGCATCACGTTTGAGGGTTTCACGTCACGATGAACAAATTGCCGAGTGCCGGTGGCAATCAGAGCGCGCGTGATTTGTAAGGCGATGTCCAGCGCTATGGGGCAGTCGATCGGTCCTTTCCGGTGAATCCGCTCTTCGATGGTCTGGCCTTCAACCAGTTCCATTGCGTAAAAGTAGTCGCCACGCTTGCCGCCGAGGTGAAAAACAGATGCGATGTTGCGGTGGCGCAGTTGTGCGGCGGCGCGGGCCTCGGATAGAAAACGCGCCCGACTGGATTCGTCCGCGAGATGGAGCGGATGGATCACCTTGAGCGCGACTTCGCACCGCAGGTTGGTGTCGAACGCTTTGTAGGTGACGCCCATGGCGCCGCGGCCGAGTTCGACTGGCTGGCCATCGCTACCATCAACGAGCTCATATTGGTCGAAGCGGTGCGATCTGGGAGCGTGATCGAGATCTTCGCCGCCCAGGGCAGTTTGGAGCAGGCAGGTAAGACAAGACTCTTCTGTGCCCTCAGACGAGTTTAGTGACGAACCACATTGAGCGCAGACTGATTGCGCAGCCTTCGATTCGACAGTCGGCGCCTCGTTCATGCAGCGTCCGCTAAAACACTGCAAAGATAATGCAGCTCTTCGTCGATCTCGTGCGGAGCCGAAACGGTGCGCGCGATCTCGTGGCGCACAATTTCGCGATAACGCTGTCGCAGCCGATGGACATGCGTCTTTACTGTTGCTCTCGGAAGACCTGTGCGTGCTGATGCGTCATCATACGAAGGCAAAACGCTGCCTCCGGCAAGAAAGGCCTTCAGTTGTTCGAAAAGCTTGAGTTTGCCTTCGGCCTGCAATTCCTTACGCAAAGAATTCAGGGCGCCGGCGGTGACCATTTTCGCCCAACGCAATTCGAATAAACGTTCCGCTGTTGAATCGGGCGCACTTGCGGCATCGTAAAACGCCTCCGCTGTCTCTGGATCGAATGGGATGAATTGATAGCCGCCGCCACGCCGTATTGCTTGATTGCGGTCCCAGTCATCCGCAAGGAAATTTTTCACCGACGCCAGCAGAAAGGATCGGAATTTGCCATTGAGTCGATCGGTGCTCGCATAGGCTTTGGTTCGCAAAAAGAATGCGAAAAATGATTGCGTCAGGTCCTGTGCATCAGGAGGAGGGTAACCGCGTCGACGGACGAAACTGTAGATTGGCGGCCAGTACAGTTCGCATAATTGCGCCACAGCATTCGCCGCCTCGGGCACATCTGTGAGAGCGGACTGCGCGACGACGCTCCAGTGCGTGGTGGCAAAACTCGCACCACCTTGCTGAAGTGTTCCAGGGGTCGCTCTCAAACGGCTGAGCAGGTTAGGGGGATCGGGGCTTACTTGCAAGTCTGGTCAATCACTAGGAAAACCGGTGTCATTATTCGCGAGGATCATGACGACGAAATTGTAGGCCAACCGCGTCGGTTGCCGGCAGGCGAAGCATCCGCTCTACAAATTTTCTCGAAGCCTCATTGCGCGCATTCTTCGAAAGCAGCGGGTTCGCCCCGTAAATGAGCGAGAACTTCGCCGGCGAAATGGAGCGAACCGGTGATTAGGATCGGATTCGGCTTGGCGCGTGCACGGTCGAGCGCTTCGCCGATAGATGTCGTGATGGAAATTGTAGGGCAACCGCGCCGGTTGCCGGCAGGCGATGCGCCTGCCCTACAACCTGAGGTAATGCTTGTAAAAAATTGTGCCAGGAGTTCCGGCGGAGCGCCGCGTTCACTCCGGATTTTCGGCAGAAGAACTGACTCTGCAATCGGCGCGAGCGCTTCGCAGATGTCGTGCAAATCTTTGTCGGAAAGAACCGCGAGCACGAGCGTCGCTTTCTGATCACGGAAAACTTCCCGCCACGTTTGCGCCAGAATGCGCGCCGCGCTGGGATTATGCGCGCCGTCGATGATGGTGCGCTCGTCCCATTTCTGAAAACGAGCAGGCCACTCAATGGCCGCAAGTCCGCGCACAATCGCTTTTTCGCCGACCTGGATGTTCGCGGCGTGAACCGCGGCGATTGCTACTGCGGCATTGTGTTTTTGGTATTCACCTCGCAAAGCTACTGGCGACGCATGGTAAGTCTCATTTACGAATTGCACTGGCGAACGGCATTCAGCAGCTCGCGCGCGAATGACTTCTTCGGCTTGCGGTTGCTGTGGCGCGGAAACGACTGGCACCCCTGGTTTGATAATTCCTGCTTTCTCGCCAGCGATCTGAGCCAGTGTATTTCCAAGCCACTCTTCATGATCGAGACCGATCGGAGTAATGACTGAAACATCGGATTGAACAGCGTTGGTCGCATCGAGTCTGCCGCCCAGGCCGGTTTCAAGAATCGCGATATCGACCTTCGTATCGCCAAAATGTTTTAGCGCGAGCGCGGTTGTGACTTCGAAAAACGTCGGGTGCGGGTCCCAATCCGCGATGAGATCCCGTATGATCGTCAGGCCGTCGGCAACTGCGTCCTCGGGAATCATTTCACCATTTACTCGAATCCGTTCGCGAAACGTCACGAGGTGAGGGGATATGAACAGGCCGCTGTGATAGCCTTGCGCGCGACAGATGGAATCGATCATGGCGCAAACGGAGCCCTTGCCGTTGGTGCCCGCGACGTGGATGACCTTGGGTGTAGAGGCGCTCGCCGCGGCGAGCGCCTGGCGTTTGACAAAAACGCAGCTACAACATTCGTCCAGCAGCCGCCGGATATTTTCGAGACCCAGTTTGATTCCGAAGCGTTGGAGACCGTAAAGCCAGGCGAGCGCCTGCTTGTAATTCAAACGTGTGCGCGGTGCCACATTCACCGTGCCGCGGCGAAATAGGATAGCAACCGACTAATCTCGTCGCGCAGTTTTTTCCGGTGCACGATCATGTCGACCAAGCCGTGTTCTTCGAGAAATTCGGCAGTCTGAAATCTTTCAGGCAAATCCTGGTGAGTTGTTTCTCTAATCACGCGTGGTCCGGCGAAACCGATCATGCTTTTTGGTTCGGCAATAATGACGTCGCCTAACGAAGCAAAGCTAGCCATCACGCCGGCAGTCGTCGGGTTCGTGAGAACTGAAATGTACGGCAGCTTTTCTTCTCCGTGACGCGCCAGCGCACCACTGGTTTTCGCCATTTGCATGAGGCTCAACATCCCTTCGTACAAGCGCGCACCGCCGGATGCGGCAACAATGATAACTCCGCAGCGCTGGGTGGTGCCGTATTCAATCGCCCGGGTAATTTTCTCCCCAACGACGGAGCCCATCGTTGCCGCGAGAAAACCGAAATCCATCACCGCGATGGCAACCTTGTAGCCGTCGAGGATGCCATGCCCGGTGACGACGGCGTCAAGGAGCCCCGTGCTCTCATGATATTTCTTGAGACGGTCAGTGTACGTGGCCATTCCCTGGAACCGCAGCACGTCAACGGACCTCAGGTCGGCGTCCATCTCTACAAATGTATCGGGATCGAGCAGACTTTGGATTCGCTCGATGGCAGGTTGCCCTTGATGATAGTCGCAGCGCGGACAGACACGTTGATTTTGCCCCAGCTCCATTTCGGGCACGACTTGTCCGCAGCCGGGGCATTTCTGAAAAACGCCGCGCGGAATTTCACGCTTTTTGCCGGCCTCCGCCTTGATTGCTGGTTTTTTAAAAATTGCCATGAGAATTATGCGCGTGCTGCAGTGGCGGCATGAACCGAGATTGCGCCGGCGCGTTTCAAGACGCGCGCGCATTCGCTCAATGTAGAGCCGGTCGTCAGGACATCATCGATTAACAACACGCGCAAGCCTCGCACGTCCGCGTTTTTTCGTAAACGGAATGCATTGTGCAAATTTTCCATGCGCTCGGAACGATCGAGTGCGGTTTGCGTGGTGGTGTAGCGAATACGGTTGAGCAGAGGCCTGGAAGGAATTGAAGTATGCGCGCTTAATAACTCCGCAAGCAGGCTGGCTTGGTTGAAGCCGCGTTCCCGTTGCCGCGCCGGATGTAACGGCACCGGCACGATGACGTCGAAATGGTGATCGCGCAGCCGTTCATCATCGAGCGCAGCACGAAGCCAGCGCGCTACAAGATGACGCAGGTGGATCTGGCGGTTGTATTTGAATTCGTGAATGACGTCGCGAACGATACCGCGGCCTCGGTACGCGGCTACTGCCGCGTCGAAGTGAATCGTGCGATGCGCACAATTCGCGCAGCTAAACGCAGTGTTGATGGAGCCTTCGAAGGGCTCTGAACATGTCTCGCAAAATGGCGGCACGATGCGGACGATCTTTGCTTCGCAACCATCACACAGATACTCGCCGGCTCGGACGTGTTTCCCACAAATGGTGCACGTTGCCGGATAGAGCAGCGATACAGCTGCTTGGAACAGCTCAGATTTGTGAAGCGCGATCATGTTTTAACCATAGCCGCATGAGTATCCATGTTACTGCGGCCAAACCCAGAGGTATGATTCCAACGAGCAGATTCTTGCCCAGCCAGGGCAACGCTACCATTTGGCTGCGCGCCAGCCAACTAAACGTGCCGCTGGCGAAAATCCACCCGGCATGGAGGCCGATCGGCAGCCACAACGAACGAGTAAGCACGCGCGCATCAGCAAGAATACAGCCGATCAGAAATAAGGTGGCAAACGCGGCCAGCACCATCATCGGATCAGCGAATCCGGCGAAGGCGTCGCCGATG
>Ga0193723_1000930_pt1 | contig 11432 bp, 8 predicted proteins | sample H2m2metaG_FD_143042 | JGI IMG/M metagenome (GOLD analysis project Ga0193723, IMG submission 143042) | Soil microbial communities from a riparian zone of the East river system, Colorado, United States - H2m2 | ecosystem: Environmental > Terrestrial > Soil > Riparian zone | place: USA: East River... | reverse complement strand
GCGAAAGGTAACGACTGGACATCCGAAAACCAAGGCCCTGCAAAAGCTAGACGCGCAGACGCACCGCGGTAAGCGGTCTTAAGGTAACGGGTTGTCCTGTTACCACAGACTGTTCACCGCGGTGCGCCTGTGCGTCTAGTCGTTGCCGGGCCTAGTGTGTTGCCGTCGTCGGCTCCGTGCCCCACCACCACATGTGAGGCAGAGCCCTTTGGCGGGGCCAGACTTCATTCAGCGTCTCGCCCTCAAACAGCCGCCCGTTTTTCATCACGTACCGAATCGTGTTCGTGTTGTGGATGTCCTCGAGCGGATTCGCGTCGAGGACGATCAAGTCGGCGAGTTTGCCGGGCTCGAGCGATCCCAAATCCTGCTCCATCCCGATCGCCGTGGCGCCGTGGATCGTCGCGACCCGCAGGACGTCGTGCGGCTTCATCCCGCCCGCCGCCATCGCCCACAGCTCCCAGTGATCGCCCAGGCCTTCCATCTGGCCGTGGCCGCCAAGGCCCACGTGCCCGCCGGCCTGCAGGATCGCGTTCGCGGCCGCCGCGATGCGCGGGAACACGTACTGGTTGTCCCGGAACCAGGGACGGCGCTCGGCGCGCTGATCGATTTCTTCATGCGGCGTGAAGCGGCGCACCTTGGCGTTGTCGTGGATGTCGAAGTGCTCGTAGAAGTAGTTCTCGCTCCACGGCCCGCCGTACGACACGAGCAGGGTGGGCGTGTAGTTGATCCCCGACTGCGCGATCAGCTGCACCGCGTCCTTGTAGAGCGGCATGATCGGGTAGCTGTGTTCGTGGCCTGGGTAGCCGTCGGTCACCGCCGTGAGGTTCATCTTGAAGTCGAGCCCGCCCTCGATCGTGGGCATCAGGCCCAGCTCCTTGGCGGCCATGATCACCCACTGCCGCTGCTTGCGGTTCCCCGTCATGTACATCTTGATCGTGTTGATATGGTAGAACTCGCTGTAGCGGCGCAGCGCGTTCCTGGTGTCGTCGAGATTCTGGAAGTTCTCGTCCCAGAAGACGCCGGGGCCCGTGTGGAAAATGCGTGGTCCGAGAATCTCTCCCGTTTCGACCAGGTCGGAGTACGTGAGCACGTCGGTCGTCGCGGTCTGCGGATCACGCGTCGTGGTCACGCCATACGCCAGGTTCGCGAGGTACTTCCACACCTGGGTTTCGTGCACCCCCCAGGTGGGCCAGGGGTGGGCGTGCACGTCCACGAATCCGGGGATGATCGTCTTCCCCGCGACGTCGATCACCTGCGCGCCGGCGGGCACCTGCCCCCGCGCACCCACCGAGACGATGCGATTGTTGGTGACGACGACGTCGCCGTTTTCGATGACTTCGTCGCCCTTCATCGACACGATGCGCGCGCCCCGCAGCACGACGGTGCCGCGCGGGATGTCGCGCGCCGTCCGAATCGTCACATCGACGCGCGTCGCCTCGTAGGCCGGCAGCTTGCCCAGCGAGTCCGAGCGCGCCTTGAGTTTCTTTTGGACCGAATCGGGCAGCGCTTTCACGCTGTCACTCTTGAGCGAGTCGGCCCGCAGCGAGTCGACGCGCGCCTTGGTCTTGTCCGCCGAATCGGCGACGGCGGGATCGAAGCGGAAGAAGCTGCGACCGATGGACCAGTAGGCCTGCCGCCCGTCGCTCGTCCAGCCGATGAAGTCGCCGCCGATCATCGTGAGCCGCCTCGCCGGGAACGCCGCCGAGGAGGGATCGGACACATTGATCGTGGGCGTCGTACCGCCGACGACCGGCAGGGTGACCATGAACACGTAGTTGCCGACTTGGGCGACGACGCGATCGGAGTCGGGACTGACGATGATCTCGCCGGCCGGATCGGGTTCTGAACCAGGGCCCGGATAGGTGTAGCCCGTGACCTTGATGTGCGCACGGCGATCGGTACCGTCGTAGCGCATCGAGACGAGACCCTCGGGCCCTTCATAGATGTAGATGCGGTTCGGGTCACGGCTGAAGTGCGGCCGTCCCCAGCCGTTGATCGGCGAGATGCGCGTCGTCGCGCCTCCGGCGGCGGGGAGCCACACCAGCTCGTACCCGGGCGCGAAGTGCTCCGCGACGCGCGGCGCCCGCGGTCCCTTCACCACCACGATGCGGTTCCCGTCGGGCGAGAACACCGGCGTGTCGTAGAAAGCCGTGTCCGTGGTGAGGCGCACGGGCTTGCTCCGGCCATCGGCGCGGATCTTGTTGATCGCCCCGCCGCGGTCGGTCCAGGTCACGTAGGCGATCCACTGGCCATCGGGCGACCACACCGGCACCTGCTCCTTCACGCTGTCGGTGGTGAGGCGCCGCGGCGTCCCGCCCGGCACCTCCATGACGTAGAGCCGGTCGAGCGCGCTGAAGGCGATGCGCCGGCCGTCGGGGGACGGGCTCGCGTTCCGGATCTGGCGGACGAGCACCTCGCTCGTGTCGATGCGCGTGGGAACGTGCACCACGGGACCGAGCTGCTGCTCCACCTTGGCGGTGAACGGAATCTCGGTCGCCTGCCCCGACGGGACGGCGACGCGCCAGATCTTGCCGCCGTACGAGACGACGAGCGCCTGGTTGTCGGGCGTGAACGACGCGCCGGGGTACAGGTCGCGCGTGAAACGCGACTCCTGATCGTCGCGCGTCACGGGATAGACGAGCCACTTTTCGTCACCCGTCGCCAGGTCCCGCAGCCGCAGGCCCGTTTCCGCGTCGTAGCGCGTGGCGTACACGAGCCACTTGCCGTCCGTGGAGAGGACGGGACGCATCGCGCTGCCGTAGACGTCGGTCTGGTTGTAGAGGCGGCCCGTCTGACGGTCGTACAGCGCGAGCTGCCAGAGGGGATACTGCAGGTTATATCCGAAGCCGCCGCGGTGGCGGGAGACCCAGATGTATCGGGTGTCCTTCCCGAACGCCGCGCCCAACGTGTTCATCGGCGGCGGAGCGCCCGGTCCCGGTGGCGGAACGCGCAGCATCGCGGTCCCTGAGCCGCCGTCCTTGTGGTAGAGCCACAGCTCGTACACGCTACCCAGCACGCCGCTGGTGCGCGATGCCACGATGTAGTTGCCGTCGGGCGTCCACTCGGGCGACGCGTACAGCTGATTGTTCCCCTTTGTCAGCGCCTTGGCATTCTTGCCGTCGGGATCACAGAGCCAGATGTTCTCGGCGCCGGAGCGATCGGAGAGGAAGACGATGCGCTTGCCATCAGGGGACCACCGCGGTTGCGAATCGAAGGCCGGGCCCGACGTGATACGCGTCGCCGTGCCCCCTGCCACCGGCATCGTGTAGAGGTCGCCGAGCAGCTCGAAGACAATCGTCTGCCCGTCGGGCGACACGTCGAGCGAGAGCCACGTGCCCTCGTTGGTCTCGAACTCGACGTTGCGCGTCGGGGTGAGCGGCAGTTCGTCGTTCTTTTTTTTGGCGGTGTCGGGTGCGGCGGCAGGAGCGGGAGGGGTCTGTGCCAGGACCACGGATGTGGTCGACAGCACGGCAACGGCGAAGGTCGCGGCGAGCAACCGGCGCATGGGCAATCTCCGATGGAAGAACGACGGCGTGCGTGGAAACCGGCGGTAGAAAATGCGACGATAAAAAAGCGACGGTAAGGGGTAGCCTTACCGTCGCTTCATCAACCGTCGTCGTACCTACCGTCTGTTTTCAGATACTCAATGCCCGCACCTGCCGTGGCGCCGGCTCCTGAGAGCGCAGCACGATGCGCATGGCGTTGGTGTCGAGCTCGATCTCCCACCCCGCAATGCGAGGCCGGACAAATTCCTCACAGTCGGCCGGCGTGAGACTCTCGGGTGTTGTGTCGAGAAACTCCATCAACTTCATGCGCTTCTCGAGATAGGTGCAGCCGTCGCGGCTCGCGGCGATGCGGATCCCCACGTCGTCATCGAGCTGACGCCGCACGAAGCCCTGCGCGATTTCCAGCAGCCGGCCCACAATCACGCGCTCGAGCGGGACGCCGTCCTTCTTGATGAGGCGCCGGCTCAACGCGCGGGCACGCGCGGGATCAGTGCACAAAGCCAACATCTGCTCGCGCACGTCGGGGTTCGCGCGGCGCCGGCTCTTCGTCGTGCCGTCGCGCTCCGCCTTGGCGCACGTCGGGAGATCGTTGCGATGCAGCTTGAGGAACTTGGTCATCGGGGCGTAGACATCCATCCGCCCCGGCGCCGGCGGAACGCGCCGGCCGGCCACGAGGTCAGCGATATAGATCTCAGACACCTGGACCGCCTCCGCGAGCTCGCGCGGCGTACGCTTCAACTCACGCAGCCGGCGACGTACCAACTCACCAACCTTCACGGGGCGCTTCAGGGGGAGGGCAGCCGCCATGGAAACTCCTTCGTTGCGGAATGAAACGCCCGCAGAGTGTGCATCAGTGTACGCACACTGCGGGCTGCTGGGCGCGGAATATCGCTAGGAAGGGGCTAAAATGGTAGTCTTACGCAGCAGTGCGCCCGTTCCGACCACGATTATGATGGCAAAACTGAACCACTGGACCGCGTAGGAGAGGTGCGGCCCATCGTCCAGCGCTGGGGCCGGCCAGCGCCGGGGAAGCCCCCGGGGCGCGGCAGTCCCGGCCTCCCGCAGGATAAAGGCGCTGATGCCGTATTCCTCGGTGCCGATACCCTCCACGGTGGCGGTGTCCGCCTCCCGGTAGAGCGACTGATCGACATGACGGGCATCGGGCGAGGGTACCCACCCCCGGTCCACGAACACCGCCGAGCCGTCTTCGAGCCGCAACGGGGTGACCAGCGCCACTCCAGGAGTGCCATCGAAACTCTTCCCCGGACTGACCAGCTCGCCGGCGTAGTCGTACACGCCTCGAGCGATCAGGCGCCGTTGGCGCGCCGAGTCGGACGCTGTCCCTCGCCCCACCTCGAGCGGTGGAAGCGCGAGCCGCGCCGCGACGATCGCATTGCGCGCGCGGCGCTGTCCCAGACGGTCGAGCTGCCAGAACCCCAGTCGGACGCACACCACAGCGACCGCGAGAGCGAAGACGGCTCCAAGGATGTCGCGTCGGCTCAGTCTCAACGGCCAATCAACTCCAGTTTCGCTTTCCGCGTGAGCCGCTTGATCGCGGCCTCGCGGCGCAGCGCCGCGCTGCGATCCCGAGCCGGCTCGCGATAGATCAGGCGCAGGGGACGGCGTGAGCGGGTGTATGCGCTCGCCTTCCCCGCGCGATGGGCGGCGAGACGTCGCGCCAGGTCGTTTGTGATCCCGGTGTAGAGGGAGCCATCGCGGCAGCGCAGCAGGTAGACGACCCAGGGCACGCGTGCAAACTAGCGGCCGTCCGAACGCGGCGCCATTTTGGCCGCCGTGAAGCGCATCTACGCCTGGTGCCTCTTCGATTGGGCCAACTCCCCATATACGACTCTCGTCGTCACGTTCGTCTACTCGACGTATTTCGCCAAGGCGTTCGCTCCCGATGTGATCACCGGAACAGCATGGTGGTCACGCGCCGTGGCCGTCGCGGGATTGACCGTGGCCCTCATCGCGCCGGCCTTGGGGGCACTCGCCGATCGGGGGGGATTGCGCCTGCGTTTCCTCGCCGCGGCGACCGGGACCTGCGCGCTCGCCTCGGCGGCGCTCGCGTTCGTCGCTCCGGGCCGGGGCTCCGCGGCATTCGTCGCCCTCGGCCTGTTCGTGCTCGCCGACATCGGGTTCGAGCTGGGGATGCAGTTCTACAACGCGTTGCTCCCCACGCTCGCCCCTCCCGCCCAGATCGGGCGCGTGTCGGGGTACGGGTGGGCGCTCGGGTACGCGGGGGGCCTCGTGGCACTGCTGCTCGCGCTCATCGGCTTCGTGCAGACCGAGACACCGTGGTTCGGCGTGGCGCGGGCCGGTGGGGCGAACATCCGCGCGACGTGCCTGCTCGTCGCCGTCTGGCTCGTCGTCTTCGCCCTTCCATTGTTCCTGACGCTCCGCGAAGAACGCCGTCCCGGTGCCCGCCTGAATGTCGTGGGAGCCTTCCGGGCGCTGGGGGCAACGTTTCGCGGGGTCCGCCGCTACCGCGACGCCGCCCTCTTCCTGCTCGCCCGCCTGCTGTTCAACGACGGCCTCGTCACGGTCTTCGCCTTCGGAGGGATTTACGCGGCGGGCACGTTCGGCATGACGTTGAGTGAAGTGATCAAGTTCGGAATCGGGATCAACGTGGCGGCAGGTGCGGGCGCATATCTCTTCGGCTTCGTCGACGACCGTATCGGCGGCAGGCGTACGGTGCTCATCAGCTGCGCGGCGCTCGCCGCCGCCACGGCGCTCGCCGTCTGGGCGCCGACGCGCACGTGGTTCTGGGTCGCGGGAATGGCGATCGGCGTGTTCGCGGGTCCGAACCAGGCCGCCAGCCGATCGCTCATGGCTCGGTTCGCCCCGCCCGGGCGCGAGAACGAGTTCTTCGGGTTCTTCGCGTTCTCGGGTCGTCTGACGTCGTTTGCGGGACCCGCCCTGCTTGGCGTCGCCACGCAGGCGTTCCGCAGTCAGCGCGCCGGCGTGGCGACGATCCTGTTCTTCCTGCTCGCCGGAGGCGGCCTCCTCTTGATGGTGGACGAAGACCGCGGTCGGAGGGTAGCCGCCGCTACACCAGCTCCGCCTGCAGGCTAATCGTCGCGACGCCCTTCAGCGCCTTCGACACGGGGCAGTTCTGCTTCGCCGACTCGGCCGCCTTCGCGAACGCCGCCTGGTCGATGCCGGGCACTTTGCCGCGCGTAGAAAGCTCGATCTTGGTGATCGTTGGTGCGCCATCCACCAGCTCGAGCGTGGCCGACGCGCGGGTCTCGACGCGCGTCACGGGGGTCCCGGCCTTCTCGAGAGCGGAGGAGAGGGCCATGCTGAAGCAGGCGGCGTGCGCCGCCGCGATCAGCTCCTCGGGGTTCGTGCCCTTCGACCCGCCGAAGCGCGTGCCGAAACTGAACGGTCCGCTGAAGGCCCCGCTCTCGGCCTTGAACGTACCCTTGCCCTCTTTGAGTTTCCCTTCCCATGCGGCGCTGGCATTGCTCGTCGGCATCGTGACGTCCTTTGACGTTGGGGTTTCAGAAGAAGTGGGAATCTGGCGAGCGTCCCCGGACTTCGCTACGCTTAGGTCCCATCCAACGGAGCGACACTGAATGGCCACGAAGAAGAAACGGCCTGCGCCCAAAAAGAAAGCGGCCCCGAAATCCCAGAAGGCCCCAAAGAAGCGCATGCCCGCGCGGAGTCAACCTGAAACGTTGCGTCTGCGCAGCGTCTCGCTCTCGCTCACGTCGACCGACCTGCAGCGCAGCATCGCGTTCTATCGTGACGTGCTGGGCTTCATGATGGGCGACGAGTGGCGAACCAAAGGCGCGCTCATGGGCGTCGAGCTCCACGCGGGCGCGGTGACATTCATGCTGAGCCAGGACGACTTCGCGAAGGGCCGCGACCGCCTCAAGGGGATCGGCACGCGATTCTACTGTGGCACCGCCCAGGACATCGACCGGCTCGCCTCACAAATCAAGGAGCGCGGCGGCGTACTCGACCAGGAACCGAAGATGATGGAGTGGGGCAGTCGCGTGTTCATGATCTCCGACCCCGACGGGTTCAAGCTGACCTTCGTGCAGGAGAGTTGACCCTCAGCCCGCGCGCGCTCGTCGCCCTCCGCGCCGTCGCCGAAACCCTGGTGGACGGCGCGGATGGAGAGGAACTGGCGGCGCGCGTCGCCGGCCACGTGACGATGCTCCCCCGCGCCGCGGACCGCGCCGAGCTGAACCTGCTCCTCAAGTTGTTCGAAAGCCGCGTCGTCAATCTCCTCATCGCCGGGATTCCACGCCCCCTGAGCGCGATGACGCCGGCTCAACGCGAGCGCTACCTGCGCGGCTGGGCCACGAGCCGGCTGCCCCCTCGGCGCAAGGCGTTCCAGGCGCTGAAGCGCCTCGTGACCGTCACGCACTACACCACTCCCGGCGCCGCGCGCGCGCTCGGGTACCCCGGCCCGCCCGGCCCGCCGCCGGCAGTCCCCAAACCCATTCGCCCGCTCGTGATCACGCGCGATACGACGCTCACGTGCGACGTCGTGGTCGTCGGATCGGGCGCCGGCGGCGCCGTCGTCGCCGCGGAGCTGGCGGCTGCCGGCAAAGACGTGGTCGTACTCGAAAAAGGCGGCTATCGCAACGAGGCCGACTTCACGCAGCAGGAAGGCGACGGGCTCGAGCATCTGTACGATGCGGGAGGGCTGCTCGCGACGCGCGACTTGAGCCTCGTGATTCTGCAAGGCGCGACCCTGGGCGGCGGCACCGTCGTCAACTACACGACGAGCTTCGCCACGCCCGCAGCAGTGCGCGACGAGTGGGCGCGGGAGCACGACCTCCCCCACTTCGCGGGCGCCGAGTTCACGCGCTCCCTCGACGCAGCAGCGCAGCGCATCGGCGTCAATACCGACCACGCCACGCCCAGCGGGCGCGATCGCGTCTTGATCCGCGGCCTCGAGAAGCTGGGGTGGCATCACGGCCTCCTGCCGCGCAACGTGCGCGGTTGCTCGCAGGACGATGCGTGCGGCTACTGTGGCTACGGCTGTCGCTCCGCCGCCAAGCAGTCGACGCTCGTCACGTTCCTGCCCGACGCCGTGGCGCGCGGCGCGCGTATCGTCGTGGAGTGCGACGTGCGACGCGTCTCGATCACGAATGGCCAAGCGACTGGCGTGGAGGCGCGCGCCGGCGGCCATGCGTTGACCGTACGCGCCGGGGCCGTCGTCGTCGCCTGCGGCTCGATTCACTCTCCGGCGCTGCTGCTGCGTTCGGGGTTGCATCTGCCGGCCCTCGGACGATTCCTGGCGCTGCATCCCGCCACCGCCGTGTTCGGCGCGATGGACGAAGCGGTGCGACCCTGGACGGGCACGCTGCAGGCGCACTACTCGGACCAGTTCGCCGATCTCGACCACGGCTATGGCTTCAAGTTCGAGACAGCGCCGGTGCATCCGTCGCTCCTCGCGCTGGCGGCGCCGTGGGAGTCGGCGGCGCAGTACGCGGACCGCATGGGGCGGCTCGCGCACACGGCGGTGTGCGGCATCCTGTTGCGCGATCGCTTTGGCGGACGCGTGAGCGTCGATCGCGAAGGGTGCCCGGTGGTCGACTACCGCGTGTCGCGCTACGACGCCGCGCACCTGCACCGCGCGCTTGCCTCGGCGGCGGAGCTCCTCGAGGCGGCGGGGGCGCGGGAGATCTGGGCGCCGCTGGCGCGATGGATCAGCTACAAGCCGGGGACGAAAAGCGCGCGGGCCGACTGGGTCGCGCGCGTCGACGCCGCCGGGTGGGGCCCGAACCAGCTGCTCCTCGTCACGTTCCATCAGATGGCGTCGTGCCGGATGGGGGCCAGCGCGCAAACGTCCGTGGTCGATCCCGAGCATCGCGTCTGGGGCGTGCGCGGCCTCTACGTCGCAGACGCAAGCGTCTTCCCAACCTCGTCCGGCGTGAACCCCATGCTCACGATCATGGGAATCGCGCACCGGGCAGCAAAGGTCATATGCTCACCTTCTTGACCGTCCTGACCCTCGCCACGCAGCAGTCCGTCGCGGACACGTCGCCGTTCCGCGCGCTCCCCCTTCCGGCCTCGACCGGTGTGCGCAGTGCCTCGGGGGCGCCCGGCGCCCGCTACTGGCAGCAGCGCGCGGACTACACGATTCGCGCGACGCTCGACACGGAGGCGAACATGATCACGGGCAGCGAGCGCATTCGCTACGTCAATCATTCGCCCGACGCGCTCGAGTTCGTATGGGTGCAGCTCGAGCAGAACCTGTTCGCGCCCGGGTCGATCACGAGCGTGCTGAACCAGCCGCCGCTGCGATTCGCCGGCGGCGTGGTCTTCGACTTCACGGGTAAGGGGTTCGTCGGCGGGATCACCGTGGACCGATTCGCGGCGGGCGGACGGCCCCTGACCACGACCATCACGGGCACGATGATGCGGGTCGAGCTGCCCCGGCCGCTGCGGCCCGACAGCGCGATCACCTTCGACGTCGCGTGGCATTTCCCGGTCCCGCCCTATGGCGGTGGGCGTATGGGCCGCGTCGGCTCGCGCTTCTACGAGTTGGGCCAGTGGTACCCGCGTCTTGCGGTTTACGACGACGTGAACGGCTGGAACACCCTGCCCTACATCGGCGCCGGCGAGTTCTACCTCGAGTACGGCGACTTCGACGTGAGCCTCACGCTCCCCGCCGGATTCATCGCCGCCGCGACGGGCACTGTGACGAATCCGGTGGCTGTGTGGACGGCCCCACAACGCGCCCGGCTGGCGCGGGCGCGCACCTCGAGTACGCCGGTGGAGATCATCACGAAAGCCGAAGCCACCGCCAACGGCGCGCGGCCCACGGCCGGGACCAAGACCTGGCGCTTCATCGCCCCGAACGTGCGCGACTTCGCCTGGGCGGCGGGACCCGATCTCCGCTGGGACGCGAGCGGCTGGAACGGCATCCTGATTCAGACCTTCTACCATCCGGGTGCCGCCCCCTGGGAGGAAGCGAATCAGATGGTCCGCTCGGCGCTGAGCCATTTCTCCAAAACGTGGCTCACCTATCCGTGGCCGCAGTTCACGACCGTCGAGGGGCTCGTCGAAGGCATGGAATACCCGATGATCACGTTTTGTCCGTCGCTCGAAAAGCGCGAGGACCAGTTCTGGGTCCTCGCCCACGAGCTGGGGCACGAGTGGTTCCCCATGGCCGTGGGGTCGGACGAGCGGCGCTATCCGTGGATGGACGAGGGGTTCAACACGTTCATCGACTACGGAGCCGCCGAGACATACTTCCGCGGCACAGCGTACGGCGACACCGTGTGGCGCGAGCTGCTCAGCGTCGCCGCGGTCACCGCGGTCCCCGGCGTCGAGCAGCCCCTCATCACGAAGCCCGCCGAGGTGCATGAGTTGTACTGGACCGCGTATCAGAAGCCCGCGCTGATGCTCACGCTACTGCGCGACGCCGTCCTCGACCGTGACGAGTTCCAGCGCGCGCTGCGCGCGTACGCGCGGCGCTGGCAATTCAAGCATCCGCAGCCCGCCGACTTCTATCGGACCATCGCCAACGTGACGGGACGCGATCTCGACTGGTTCTGGCGCGGCTGGGTGCTGACCACGGCCCGGCTCGATCAGGCGGTGGACTCGCTCACGCGCGGTGCCGGCGACACGACGCTCATCTACCTCTCGAATCGCGGACAGATGGTGATGCCGTTGACCCTCGAGCTGCGCTTCGCCGACGGCACGCGCGATACGCGCCAGCTCGCGGTCGAGATGTGGTACCTCGGCAGCCGCTTCACCTATCGGGTGAGTACGTCGAAACAGATTGCCGGAGTGGTGGTAGACCCCCAGCGGATCTACCCAGACATCGAGCGCGGCAACAACAGCTGGGGGCGTTAGCTACTTCGGCTCGACCGGCATGCCGGTAGCGAGCCACAGATCCCATCCGCCGACGAGCGCGCGGGCCTTGGGCCACCCTGCCTGTTGCAGCTCTCGATGTCT
>Ga0193723_1000928_pt1 | contig 11447 bp, 9 predicted proteins | sample H2m2metaG_FD_143042 | JGI IMG/M metagenome (GOLD analysis project Ga0193723, IMG submission 143042) | Soil microbial communities from a riparian zone of the East river system, Colorado, United States - H2m2 | ecosystem: Environmental > Terrestrial > Soil > Riparian zone | place: USA: East River... | reverse complement strand
AATCTCGAGCCCCTGTTCGCCGGTGTCCGGCTGGGAGACGAGCAGATTCTCGATGTCCACGCCCAGCTTCTTGGCGTACTCGACGTCGAGGGCATGTTCGGCATCGATGTAGGCGGCCGCGCCGCCCGTCTTCTGCGCGTGCGCGACGACGTGCAGCGCCAAGGTCGTCTTGCCGCTCGACTCGGGGCCGAAAATCTCCGTCACCCGCCCGCGCGGGATCCCGCCGATGCCGATCGCCGCGTCCAGATTGATGGCGCCTGTCGAAATCCCGGCGACGCGCACCTGCGGGCTGTCGGCGCCCATCCGCATGATGGAGCCCTTGCCACACGTCTTTTCGATCTGGGTGATCGCGAGATTGAGCGCCTTGCGACGATCGTCGGTGAGTTTGGCCGACTGGGGGGGGCCCTGTTGCTGATCTGCCATTTGTGACCTCGACATGGGTGGCGAGCCTCCTGGGTTGAGGCCCGAATATATACCGAAACTTCTATCACCGCCATCCAGGACGGAAGGCGTCCTCCAGATGCTCTAACTTGTTGTCCACAATAGCTATACAGTCGAAGCGATAGACGTCGGAATGCTGCCCATAACGGTCCATCCATACCCGCGCCACTTTCACGATTTCTCGCCGCTTGGCGCCCGTCACCGCTTCGAACGGACTCCCGAACGCGGTGCCCCGCCGGGTTTTGACCTCGACGAAGGCCACCAGATGACCACGCCGGGCGATCAGGTCCACCTCGATGCGGCCGACGCGAAAGCGATGCGCGACGACCTCCCAGCCGCTGGCTTGGAGATACCGAATCGCCTGCTCTTCACCGGCAAGGCCGCGCTGCTGGCGCGCGTCTGACCAGTCCGCTGGATTGCTATGGATCCCGCTCGACACGCTGAGAAAATACCGGCCCTCCTGATCCTTCAATAACCCGATTGTCGCGCGCGCAATCATTTAACCGCTCGAGTTTGCGCCCTCGCGGCCGGTGAGATCGTCGAGCTCCTCCAGTCCCAGCAGCACATCCCGGGGCTTCGAGCCATTGGCTGGGCCGAGCACACCCGCGAGCTCCAGCTGATCGATGATGCGGGCCGCCCGTCCATACCCAATGCTCATCCGGCGCTGGAGCAGGGACGTCGATCCCAGCTGATTCTGAATACAGACCTCGGCGGCCTGCCGGAACAGCGGATCGCGGTCGCCGGCGTCCCCCCCCTCCCCCGTCCCCCGTCGCTCTTCTCCCTCTTTCTCGGCTTTCTCGAGCGCTGCAACCTGCTCATCGATCGTCGTTCCGGGTACGGCGACGGCGGCGGCCGCATGCTTCTTGTACCAGTCCATCAGTTTCTCGGTCTCGTCGGTGGAGATGAACGCCCCCTGCACACGCATCGGCTCACTCTTGCCGGGCGGCAGGAACAGCATGTCGCCGTTGCCGAGCAACGTTTCGGCGCCGTTTTGATCCAGGATCGTGCGGCTGTCGACTTTTGCCGAAACGCGAAATGCGATCCGGCACGGGAAGTTTGCCTTGATCAACCCCGTGATCACGTTGACCGACGGCCGCTGGGTCGCGAGCACCAGGTGGATGCCGATCGCGCGGGCTTTCTGGGCGAGCACCGCGAGCGGCGTTTCGATTTCACCCTGCACGGTGAGCATGAGATCGGCGAGCTCGTCCACGATCAGCACGATGTAGGGCAGAATGCCGCCGGTATACGGCGCGTCGAACGGCAGCTCCTTCTGAATTCCCGCCTGCGTCGCGAGCGTTTCGCGCGGCCCTTTGAGCGGCGCCTTTGACTCCACCTTCTTGTTGAAGTCGGTGATGTTGCGGGCGTGATTCGCATGGAGCAGCCGGTAGCGGCGCTCCATCTCCCATACCGCCCACTTCAACACGTTCGCGGCCTTGTGATGACTCGTCACGACCTGGAGGCCGAGGTGCGGCAACGCGCTGTACATCGACAGCTCGACCATCTTCGGATCGATCATCAGGAGCTTGAGCTTGTCGGGCCCGTGCGCGTACACCAGGCTCGTGATGATGGCGTTGATGCACACCGACTTGCCCGAGCCGGTCGCGCCGGCGATGAGCAGGTGCGGCATCTTGGTCAAGTCATCGACCACTTCCTCGCCCTCGATGTTGCGCCCCAGGACCACGGGCAACACGCGCTGCGCGCGCCGAAATTCCGCGCTGTCGATGAGATCGCGCACGTGGACCAGCCGGGGTGTCGGATTCGGCACCTCGATCCCGATCGCCGCCTTCCCCGGGATCGGGGCGACGATCCGCAGCGACTGCGCACGCATCGCGAGCGCGAGATCGTCGGCGAGCGACGACACGCGCCCCACCTTTACGCCGCGCCCCGGCTCGAGCTCGAAGCGCGTCACGACCGGCCCGACCGTCTTGTTGGTGATTTGCGCGCCCACCCGGAACGTCTCGAGCGTGTTCACGAGCCGCCGGCCCATGTCCTCGATCAGTGCTGCATCCACATCCTCGACCGCTCCTGGTCCTTCCGTGAGCAACTCGATGGGCGGGATCAGAAAGCCCGGAGGAGGCGGCGGAGTGGGTCGAGGAGGCGGTGGGGGCTTGGGCTTCGGAGCCTTCGGAATGCGGGAGATGGGAGAAGGGAGAGGTTCTTCACGCTCTTCGGCAGGCTGCCGCGTCTTCTTGACGGGCACCGCAACGTTCTTCTCCCCTCTCCCTTCTCCCGCTTTTTGTCTTAACAGGGTCAACGGATGCCATCCGATCGTCAGCGCTCCAAGGGCGGATAGGGCAAAGACGCCGGCCAGGACCGCGCCAGCGGTACCGACCGCACCCTCGACCCCATTCGCGAGGAATCCGGGAAACAGGCCGACCAGGCGTTCGCTGCGGGTCCAGTTTGCGTAGTCGGGCGGAAAGTGGGGGCTGATCGCGATCGCGATCCCATACGGGATCAGGACGACGAGGCCCGCGCCCAGCACGGCCGCGCGGCCCCACGAGAGCGCGCCGAGCCGCTCGAAGGCGGCGAGCGCCCAGCCCACACCGAGGATGGGCACCACGATCGCACCGACGCCGAACAGCTGCCAGAGCGCGTTGCCGATCGTCCGTCCCCAGCTTCCCGTCAACGCCACCGGCAGCAGCGTCAGCCCGACGAAGCACCCCACCAGCAGGGCCGCGATGCCGACGAGCTCCTGTCGAGCCTTTGGATTCATGCCGCGATGCGGCGATCCGCGTAGACGGGGACGATCGAGAGCCGGTCGGGATTGGCGCAGAACTTCACGTCATCCCCGAGGCCCACCTCGCCGAGCATGCGCGCGGCATCGCTCGCGCCGAGCGCGTCCTGCCAGCCGCCCTGCTGCCCCGCGAGGTCGAGCGAGACCTGCGCGGCGTCGTTGAGGGTGAGCTTTTTCGGCGGCACGCCCTTCTTGACCGCCTTGATCAGGCGGCCGGCGGTGTAGGCGTCCTCGAGCGCGAACTGCTTGTCGCGCCCCGCGCAGATGACCACGAGATCGCCGCGCTCCATGAACAGCGCGCGGGCGCGCTCAGCGACGGCGCTGAAGTTCAAGGCCGCCGCGACCAGCACCGGATCCCCGCCCTGGGCCGCCAGCAGGGCGGGCGTCCCGTTGGTCGTGGCCAAAAACAGCGTCTTCCCGCCCACGGTTTCCTTCGTCATCTCGCGCGGCGAATTCCCCAGGTTGAATCCCTCGATCTTCACCAGGCGCCGCTCGCCCGCGAGCACGATCCCGTTCTTCTCGAGGTTCGCGGTGAGGCGTACGACCTCGTCCGAGCTCGCGGCGGGGACGATCGCCTTCGCCCCGGCCGCGAGCGCCGTAACGATCGTGCTGGTCGCCCGCAGCACGTCAATGACGACGACCGCTCGGCCGGTCAGATCTCCCGCATTGAGGCCGAGTGGTGTGTAGTAGACGTCGATCTTCATGTCGGGTCTTTGAGGAGGTGCGGCTCGCGCTCGAGGAATTTCGTGTCGATCTTGCCCGCGACGAAGTCCGGGTGGCGCATGACCCGCCCCAGAAACGGAATCGTGGTAGTCACGCCTTCAATGATAAACGAGTCGAGCGCCTGGCGCATACGGGCGAGCGCTTCGGTGCGCGTGTTGCCGTGCACAATGACCTTGGCGAGCAGCGAGTCGTAATACGGCGGTACGGTATACCCGGCGTAGATGTGCGTGTCCACCCGCACCCCGGGCCCGCCGGGCGGATGGTAGGCGGTGATCAGTCCGGGGGATGGCTGGAAGTTGCGGGCGGGATCCTCCGCATTCACGCGGCATTCGATGGCATGCCCGCGCAACCGGTGCCCATTCATCACGAGCGACAGCGGCGCCCCGGCCGCGACGGAGATCTGCTCCTTCACGAGGTCGAAGTTCGTGCACATTTCGGTGACCGGATGCTCGACCTGGATCCGCGTGTTCATCTCCATAAAATAGAAAGCGCCATCGGCATCGAGCAGGAACTCGATCGTCCCGGCGCCCACGTACCCGATGGCCTCGGCGAGCTTCACCGCCGAGTCGCCGATGTCCTGGCGCAACGTCTGGTCCACCACGGGCGACGGTGCCTCCTCCACCAGCTTCTGGTGGCGGCGCTGTACCGAGCAGTCGCGCTCGCACAAATGCATCACCTTGCCGTGCGTGTCGCCCATGATCTGGATTTCGATGTGGCGCGGGCGCGCGAGGTACTTCTCGATGTAGACCTCGTCGGAGTTGAACGCCGCGAGCGCCTCCTGCTTGGCCAGCGTGAACGACTGCGCGAATTGATCGGCATCGTTGGCGACGCGCATCCCCTTGCCCCCGCCGCCGGCCGCCGCCTTGATGATGACCGGGAATCCGATCTCCTCGGCCACCTTCTGCCCTTCCTCGAGCGACTCGACCGGACCGGGTGAGCCGGGCACCGTCGGCACACCCTGCGCCTTCGCGAGCGTGCGCGCCGCCGCCTTGTCGCCCATCTGCCGGATTTGATCCGGCGTCGGCCCGATGAAGGCGATGTTGGACGCGCTGACTTTTTCGGCGAATTCGGCGTTTTCGGCGAGGAAGCCGTAGCCGGGATGGATGGCGTCGGCCCCGGTGATTTCGGCCGCCGCGATGAGTCTGGGGATGTTGAGATAGCTGTCGCGGCTCGGCGCGCGGCCGATACAGACGTCGTCGTCGGCGAAGCGGACGTGCAGCGACTCGCGGTCCGCTTCCGAATACACCGCCACCGTCTCGACGCCCAGCTCTTTGCACGCGCGGATCACCCGCAGGGCGATCTCCCCGCGGTTCGCGATCAGCACTTTCTTGAACATTACGGCGTAAGCTCGATCGCCCCGGCCGCGTCGGAGCCACCCAGCCGGTTCCCGGACGAATCCACGCCCGACACCTTCAGGGCGAACTCGCTCGGGTTCGTCGCGTAGAAGATCGCGCTCTCGTAGCTGATGACCCCCTGCTGGTACCAATGAAAGAGCGACTGGTCGAAGCTCTGCATGCCGTACTGGACCGACCCCTGGGCGATGAGATCGGGAATGTTGAGCTGCTTGGAGAGATCGCGGATGTTATCGGCCACCGCGGCCGTATTGATCAGCACCTCGGCGGCCGGGACGCGGCCACGCCCGTCCTTGCGCGGCACGAGACGTAGCGAGACGATCGCCTGCAGCGCGGTGGACAAGAGGTGGCGGATTTCGTCGTGCTGGTGCGGCGGGAAGAACGAGATCACGCGGCTGACCGTCTGCGTGGCATCGGTCGTGTGCAGCGTCGAGAACACCATGTGCCCGGTGTCGGCGGCCTTGAGCGCCGTGTCCAGGGTCTCCATGTCACGGATCTCGCCGATCAGGATCAGGTCGGGATCCTGCCGCAGGACGTGCCGCAGCGCCGAGTTGAATGTCAGCGTGTCGTTGCCCACCTCGCGCTGCGAGATGTTGGCGTGCTGGTCGCGGTGCAGGAACTCGATCGGGTCCTCGATCGTGATGATGTTCACGCGCCGGTTCGTGTTCACGTGATTGATCATCGCCGCCAGCGCCGTCGATTTCCCGGATCCCGTCACGCCCGTTACCAGGACCAGGCCGCGTGGCTTGAGCGCGATTTCCTCCAGCACGCCCGGAAGATTCAGCTCCTTGATCTGCTTGACCTCGTACGGAATCGCCCGGAACGCGAATGCCACGGTGCCGCGCTGCTGATAGACGTTCGTCCGGAACCGGCCGACGCCCGGCACGCCGATCGCGAAGTCCGCCTCCTTATGCTCGGCGAACTCCTTGACCTGCCGTGGCGTCATGATCTGCTCAGCCAGCGACTTGAGCTCCTCCGGCTTGAGTGGCGCGGTATCGAGCGCCACCAGATCGCCGTTCACGCGGATGGTCGCGGGACGCCCGACCTTCAGCAGCAAGTCGGAGCCGTTGCGCTGCACCATGTGCGTGATGGCTTGTTTGAAGTTGAATGCCGGCAGATTGCTCTGCGTCGCCTCACCCATGCGGATCCACCCGGAAAAGGACCTGGCCGAACTCTACCGGCTGCGCGTTTTGCGCCGTGACTTCCCGAACGACGCCCCCAACCTCGGACTCGATCTCGTTCATGATCTTCATGGCTTCGATGATGCAGACCACCTGCCCCACGTTTACGCGGGACCCGACTTTCACGTAGGGCTGCGCGGCAGGCTCCGGCGACTGGTAGAACGTCCCCACCATCGGTGACTTGATCTCTAAAAGCTGGGGGCCTGGGGCTTGGACCTGGGCACTGGCTTGGGGGGCGGCGCTCGGTCCGGCGCTCACCGAACCTGGTTGTGATACAATGACATGGCCTCCCCCGGCCCCGAAGGTATTTCCGCCATGCCCCGCCTTCGACACCCGCACCGACGACCAGGCCCCGAACAGACCACGCCGGATCTCGATCGCCCCCACTTCGGGCGCGTCCTTCAAGATCTGCACGATCTGGGCGATGATGTCGAGCTTCATACCGTGAAGATACCCCCCAAGAGGCCCTACACCAGTTCCAGGAGATCCGTACAGCCATCCGACAACAGCACGGGTCCATCAGCCGACAAGTGCACGTCGTCTTCGATCCGCACGCCGCCCCGTCCCGCGACGTAGACACCCGGCTCGATCGTCACGACGGCGTCCTCGGGCAGCGCGTCCACCGCGGTGCGCGCGAGCCGCGGGGCTTCGTGCACCTCGAGACCCAGGCCGTGCCCCGTCGAATGCCCGAACGCGGCGCCGAACCCGCGTGCCTCGATCGGTTCGCGTGCGAGTGCGTCCGCGTCCCGCCCGCTCATGCCGGCGCGCACCCCTTCGCGCGCGCGCCGCTGCGCCTCCTGCACCAGACCGTACAGCGCGCGCTGCGACTCATCGGCCCGCGCCCCGACCACGACCGTGCGCGTCAGGTCGGCGCAATATCCGTCGACAACGGCGCCGAAGTCTAGCAGCAGCCACTCTCCCGCCGCCACCGTGCGGCCGCTCGTGTTCGCGTGCGGGAGCGCGCTCCGCGGGCCGCTCGCGACGATCGTGGGAAACGGGTGCGCCTCGCTGCCGCGCCGCCGCAGCGCCCGCTCGAACTCCCCCGCGATCTCGAGCTCCGACTGTCCCGCCCGCACCATCTCCAGCGTATCGCGGAGCGCCGCCGTCGCGAGTGTCGCCGCGGCGCGAATGGCGGCGACTTCCCCCGCGTCCTTGCGCACCCGCAGCCGCTCGACCAGCTCGCCCGCGGGCTTCCAGCGCCATGCCGTGCCGGGTCCCGTCGAAAAACGCTCCGCATCCCTCACGCTGATCGCATGCGCTTCGAAACCGATCGAACCCCGAGGCAAGAGGCCCGAAACCCCAGCCCCCAGCTCTTTGAGCAGCCGATCCCACACACTCGTCCCTTCGATTTCGACGCGCGCCACCGCGCCAGATTGCTGCCGCGCCTGCTCGTCGTAGCGGAAATCGGTCACCAGCAGGAGCTCTCCCCGAGTCACGACCGCCACACCGGCTGATCCGCTGAATCCCGTCAAATACCGAATGTTCGGCCGCGACGTCACGAGCAGCGCGTCCAACCCCTCGGCATCGAGCACTGCAGCCAGGGCCGCGTGTCGGTCGGCGCGTCTATCGCGACTCGAGGTACCTGGCAAGCGCTTCGAATCCCAGCCGATAGCTGTCGGCGCCGAATCCCGTCACGACGCCCACGGCGAGATCCGCGAGCATCGAGCGCCGTCGCTCCGGCTCGCGGGCGAAGATGTTCGAGAGATGTACTTCCACAAACGGCACGCGCACCGCCAGCAACGCATCGCGCACCGCCAGACTGGTATGTGTAAATGCCGCGGCATTGATCAGCGCGCCATCGGCACGGCCTTTCAGTCCCTGAATCGCTTCCACCAACTCGCCTTCATGATTCGTCTGAATCCAGGTGCACTCGACACCGAGCGCGCGCGCGCGCTCCTTCGTGGCGCGCTCGATGTCCGCCAGACTCGTGCGGCCATAGATCTCAGGCTCACGCTCTCCCAACAGATTCAGATTGGGGCCATTCAGCACGGCGATGTGGCGAGACACTAGGACTTGAGCTTCTTCAACCACTGCTGGAACTGATCGGCTTCCACCTCGTCTTCGGGCGGACGCTGCGACCGGCCGGATGAACGGCTCGCGCCGGACGCCTTGGGCGACCCGGCATCGGCGCCGCCTTCAGTCGTGGCGCCTGGAGCGCCGGGCTTCCCGCCGGCGAAGAATTCGTCAAACGAGAAGCCTCCCGTCTTGGAGCCGCCGGCAGGTGCGGCGGATGCGTGGGAGGGGGGAGCGGATGGAGGCGGTTCAATCGGCTGCGCGTTCCCGCGCCGTCCCGCGTCGTCGCCAAAGACCGAGTCGAGCGAGATATGGTCGTTCGCCGGATGCGACGGCTCGCCGGGCGGCGGCCCGGCACCGTCGAATGCGGCGGACAGCGTGCTCTGCACTTCGGACGTCGCCAACGGAGGCGCCGCACGGCGTCCCGCCCAGATACCCTTGAGAAAGGCCTGCGCCGAAACGCCGGATTTCTTTCTGCCGCCGGAGGTGAGCTGCTCGACCTTGCTCTTCAGCTTCGCGTCGCTGGGACGCTGCGCGAGCAGCGCCTGATAAACGCGCAGCGCGTCCTGTTGATGGCCCTGCTTGAGGTACAGCTCCGCCATCGTTTCCGTGAGCACGGGCTCCGCACGTGACAGCGCGGCCGTGTCCGCTGCCCCATCGTCGTCGGACAGGGCGACCGCCGCAGGCACCCGCGACTGGGTCGAGGGGGGCGGTGGTGGCGGTGCTGGAGGTGGCGGCGGCGGCTGGGGCGGAGGCGGCGGCGAGGGAGCAGCCGCCTTGAGGGGCGCGAGGATGTCGTCGTCCGGCATGATCAACGGCAGATCGACCTGTGGCAGCTGTTCATCCAAGTCTGGTCCGGACTCGGAGGTCGGCTGCGGACCATCGAGCTTGAACATCCCGCTGCCCTCGTACTGCGTGCGCGCCAGACCCTCGATCTCGACCTGCTCGATCTGCTGCGAGTTCAGCTCGACGTCTTCCTGCACTTCCAGGCCGTCCGCTTTGGCAGCGGCGTGGGCGTTGGGATTGAAGCTGATCGGGTTTTCAAAGTTCTCGACTTCCGGTACGGACGCCGAAGGCCGCGACGGACGCTTCAGCTCGACCGGCTCGGGAGTCTCGTGCTCGACCGCGAAGTCCGGCTTGGTCATCGGCGTCGTGGCGGCGGCCTTCCCCTTGGCTCGCGCCAACGCTTCGGCGGCGTCGCCATTCATGGGGTCGACGTTCAACAACCGGGACAGCCACTCGACTTCTTCTGCGTACTTCCCCGTCCGCTCGGCCAGCTCGGCGAGGCCGCGGAGGGCGATGATGTTTTCTCGGTCGAGATCGAGCACCTGGGTGAAGACACCGTGCGCGCCGGCGTCGTCTTTCTTGTCGACGAGGCAGCGGGCGTAGACGATGTAGGCGCTGACGTAATCGGGGTGCAGCTTGAGACCGGTCTGACAGAGCTCGACCGCGTTATCTATAAGCCCCGCTTTACGATAGGCGTCCGCCAAGGGGGCGAAGTTTCGGCCCTTGGGGTTATCCCGATAACGCGCTTCGAGTTTCTCGATCTCGCTGGTATAGGCCACGGCCTAAGTCTATGTGGGAATTGGACGAAGATAGTGTTTGGCCGGCGCCGCTGTCAAATGACCCGCACACGTGTGCGCTTGAGTTTGTGTGTTGTCGTTTTTAGACTTATGCCCCTTCAGCCCTCCTCTCCTCAACGGAGTTCGAAGTCGCCATGCTGCGCACGATGCGCTCCAACGCCAAGTGGATCTTTTACATCCTCGCCATCGCTTTCATTGGCTGGCTCGCCATCGGACAAGTGATGAGCATCCTCCAACCCAGCGGCAACGTCGTGCTGCGGGTCAATCGCAAAGAATATCCGGTCACCGAATACCAGCAGCGCGTCCAGAACGCCTCCGAACAATACCGCCAGCAATACGGCACCGCGCCGACTACCAAGGAAGAGGACCGGCAGCTCCAGGATCAAGTCATCAGTCAGATGGTCCAGGACGCGCTGCTCGAGCAGGAGTACAAGCGCCTCGGCATTCGGGTGAGCGATGAGGAGATCATCGCGATGGCGCACAATTCGCCATTGCCCGAAATCATGCGCGATCCGCAGTTCCAGACCGACGGCCAGCCCGATATTCGCAAGTGGCAGCAATTCCTCGCGACGACGAGCGACCGCAGCCTGCTGCTGCAGCTCGAAGGGGTCTATCGCCAGCAGATTCCGCGCCTCAAGCTGTTCGAGTATCTCGCCAGCGATGTCTACATTCCCGACACCAAGCTGTGGCGGTTGTACAAGGACGCGCACGACTCGGTGCGCGTCGCCGCAGTCGCCGTGTCGCCGTATACGATCATCGACACGACGCCGATCCCTGACGCCGAGCTGCAGGCGTACATCGCGAAACACCCCGACGATTTCAAGCGGCCTGCCGTCGCTTCGGTGCGGTTCATCGCCATTCCACGCCTCCCAGACGCTGCTGATAGCGCGGCGGCGCGCGCCCACGTCGCGCGGGTGCGGAGCGAGCTCACGCGCGGGGCAAAGTTCGAGGCCGTTGCCAAGAAGGAGTCCAGCGATTCGAGCAGCGGGCAGCGCGGCGGCGACCTCGGCTGGATCAAGCGGAGCGACAGCACCTTCGTTGCCCCCTTCATGCAGGCCGTCCGCAACCTGAAGCCGGGGCAGTTGTCCGCCCCCGTGGAGTCCCAGTTCGGCTATCACCTGATTCGCATCGATCAGGCGAAGGGCGACTCGGTCAAGGTCCGTCACATCCTGATCCCCGTGCCGCTGCAGGGTGCGCACCTCGATCAGGTCGAAACCCGCGTCGACACGCTCGAACGCCTCGCGGCGGAGCGGAGTGATCCCACGACCATCGAGACGGTGGGCAGCCGTATGGGACTACCGCTCTCGCCGGAGTACAAGGTCGTCGATGGTCAGGGGTTCCGGATCGGCGACTACCGGATTCCCGACGTGAGCGTGTGGGCATTTGAAACGACGGTCGGTGAAACCAGCCCCGTGATCGA
>Ga0193723_1000927_pt1 | contig 11450 bp, 10 predicted proteins | sample H2m2metaG_FD_143042 | JGI IMG/M metagenome (GOLD analysis project Ga0193723, IMG submission 143042) | Soil microbial communities from a riparian zone of the East river system, Colorado, United States - H2m2 | ecosystem: Environmental > Terrestrial > Soil > Riparian zone | place: USA: East River... | reverse complement strand
GATGGGCTCGGTGGCGATGGGCATCGGCGTCGCTCGCAGTATGCCACGGGCGAGACGCTCGCGGGCCGGCGCTTGACGTGCACGAGCCTCTGCGGTGTGTCGACCGGGAAGAAATGACCCGGTCCACCAACCGGCGCTCGCCGTCGTTCCCGTGATCGGCTAGTTTTTTCCTTCGATCGCGACGTCGAGGAGGAAGGGGCGCCCCGCGCCGAGCGCTTTCTGCAGCGCGGGGCGCAGCTCGCCCGGGGTGGCGACCCGCATCGCCTCCACCCCCATGCCGCGAGCCAGGTCGACGTAGCCCAGATCGGGCGAGACCAGGTCCATGTTCGGGTACGCACGGTCCGGTTTGGCACCGAAGCGCTGCCGGTACGTATCCATGTTGTGCTTGAGGATGCGGTACTCGCGATTGTTCAGGATCACGAAGACCGCCGCGAGGTCGTGATGCGCGGCGGTCCACAGCGCCTGGATGCTGTACATCGCCGAGCCGTCGCCGGAGAGCGCGACCACGGGCCGATCGGGGTGGGCCAGCTTCACGCCGAGGGCGCCGGGCAGGGCCTGGCCGATGCCGCCGCCGCGCGCGCCGATGTAGTCTCCGGTGCGCTCGAACTGGACGGTGCGGGCGAGCTCGAGGCTCGCGGTGATGGCTTCATCCACCACGATGGCGTCGGGCGGGAGGGCGGCTTCGATCTCGGCCATCAGCCGCGGCACCGAGATCGGCGCGTGATCCCAGCGCTTGGCCGCCCGCGCGCGATGGGCCTGCGCGTCCTGGGCCTTCAGCGCGCGGAGCGTGTCGTTCCGCCGGGCCGCCGCCTCACGGAAGGCGTCGTCGGCCTCGCGGTCGAGCGCGGCCCGGAGCGCCGCCAGCGCGGCGCGCGGGTGACCCACGAGCCCGACGCCGACCGGCAGGTTGTGCGCGAGGCGCTCCGGCGCCGACTCCACCTGGATGGCGACGGCACCCGGCGGGAGCGGTGAGCCGGGCGCATACCAGACTTCCTCGAAGAACGGGCCGCCGACCAGGAGCACGACGTCGGCGCCGTCCAGCGCCCCGCGGATGGCCGCCGCGTCGAAGGGCAGGCCCAGGCGGAAGTTGGGGTGGGCGGTCGGCAGCACCTGATGGGCATGGATTCCTTCGCACCAGACGGCCGCGCCGAGCTGCTCGGCCAGCGCCGTCACCTCGGCCGCCGCGCTCGCCGCCTCGTCTCCCACCACGATCACCGGCCGCCGCGCCCCCCGAAGGAGCGCCGCGGCCGCCTGGACGCCGGCCGGATCGGGCTCGGACGCCCGGAAGAGCCGCCCCGGGTCGAACGGGGGCAGGTCGGTCTCCTGCTCGAGCACGTCGATCGGCAGCGCGACGAAGACCGGCCCCGCGGGCGGGTCGGTGGCGATCTTCAGCGCGCGGTGCACGATCAGGGCGAACTCGTCGGCGCGCTCCACCTGGACGCTCCACTTGGTGAGCGGCGCGGCCATCGCCACCAGGTCGTGTCCGAGCACCGGCCCGCGCAGCCGCAGGCGCGTGTCCTGCTGCCCGGCGGTCACGAGCAGCGGGGCGCGGGCCTTGAAGGCGTTGTAGAGCATGCCGAGCGCATTCCCGAGGCCCGGGGCCACGTGCACGTTGACCACCGCGGGCTTGCCGCTCGTCTGGGCGTAATAGCTCGCGGCCCCCAGGGCCACACCCTCGTGCAGCGCCACGATGTACCTGAGCTGCGGGTAGTCCAGCAGCGCGTCGAGGAGGGGGCTCTCGGTCGTCCCGGGGTTGCCGAAGATGTACTCCACCCCGTGGCCGATCAGGCTCTCCATGAAGACCTGCTTGCCGCGCATCGCTCAGCTCGTGCCCATCTGGGTGCCGCCGTCGATGTTCAGGTTGGTCCCGTACATGAAGCTGGCCGCGTGGCTCGAGGCCAGGAACAGCACACCGTTGGCGATCTCCTCGGGCCGGGCCATCCAGCCGAGCGGGATGCTGCCCACGACGCGCGCCCGCTGCTCGGCGGTGAGGGGGGCGTGCATCGGCGAGTCGATCGGCCCCGGGTTGACGCAGTTGACACTGACGCCGGTGCCGAGGAGATCGCGGGCGATGTTGCGGGTGAGCGCGACCACCGCGCCCTTCGACGCGGTGTAGGCCGCGGTGGCGACGCGCCCGCCGCCGCGCGTCACGCTGTCGGAGCCGATCGTGACGATGCGGCCGCGCTTGAGCGGGACCATCCGCTTGACCGCCTCCTGGATGCAGAAGAAGGTGCCCTTCGTGTTGATGGCGAGCACCCGGTCCCACTCGTCCTCGGTCATCGCGGCGAGGGGAGCCGAGCTGATGATGCCGGCGCAGGTGACCAGGATCTCGACTGGTCCGAACGCGTCGTCGCACTGGGTGAAGAGGGCGGCGATGTCGTCCCGCCGGGTGACGTCGGTGCGCCGCCACTGGACCTGCGCCCCGAGCTCGGCGGCGGTGCGCTCGAGCCCGGCCTTGTCGACGTCGCCCAGCACGACGCGCGCGCCCTCGCGCACCAGGCCGCGGGCCACCGCCTGGCCGAGCCCGCTCGCGCCCCCGGTCACCACGGCGACCTTGCCGTCAAGCCCGAGGAACTCGCTCATCGCCTGCTACTCGTAGCTGCGCAGGATGCGGCCCGGCATGGCGCCGCTGTGCTTGCCCTCGTCGTAGAGCTGGGTGCCCGCCACGAAGACGGCCTTGATGCCCTCGGACTCGGAGATCAGGCGCCGGCCGTTGCACGGCAGGTCGTTCACGTAGCGGGGCGCCTTCGCGGTGACCGTCGCCGGGTCGAACACCACCAGGTCGGCGACCTTGCCCTCTTCCAGCACTCCGCGGTTGGGAATGCCGAACACGGTGGCCGGCACCTGGGTGAGTTTGTGCACCGCCTTCTCGAGGCTCAGCACGCCGGTCCGCCGCACCCAGAGGTCCAGGAGGGCGGTGGCGTAGCCCACGTCGCAGATGACGTCCACGTGCGCGCCGCCGTCGGAGAGCCCGACCAGGCAGCGATCGTCGGCGATCAGCCGCTCGACGCCCGCCGGATCGAAGTTGAACGTCGAGGACTGGAAGCGGGTCGCCAGGTCGTCGGCCAGGCCGAGGTCGAAGTAGGCGTCGACCGGGCGCTTGCCCTGGCTCGCCGCGATCTCCTCGAGGGTGCGCCCCACGTTGGCGGCCAGCTCGGGCCGGCCCACCTCGAGCACGCGCATCTGCCCCCACATGTGCGCGCGTCGCCGGCTCTCCAGCTCCTGCTGGAAGGCGTCGCGGAACGCGGGATCCCGGTACATCGCGATCTTCTCGGCTTCCGGCCGGTTGAACGCCTTCTGCCAGGACACGAAGGACCCGAACATGGTCGGGTTGCGGAGATCGCCCTGGCTCATGATCGGCCGTGGGGTGATCTGCGGGATGGCCTGCTTCACCAGGTCGCCGAGCTTGGCGAAGGTCTGGTCGTGGAAGTCGGGCTGGCCCGGATGCGCGAAGAGCGCGAGCCACGTCACCGGCCGCCCGCTCGCCTGGGTGATCTGCCGCAGGAGCTCCACGTCCTCGTCGCTCACCGCGTACATGCCGCCCGAATTGAGGATGATCTCGATCGCCCCACGACCCACGTCGTGGAGGCCGCGCACCACGCCGACCAGCTCGTCCCGGCTCGCGTTGCGGCAGGCCAGCGGACGCCCCTGGTAGCCCACGTGGTTGCGCGACGTGGTGGTGGTGAAGCCGAAGGCGCCGGCTTCCATCGCCTCACGCAGCAGCAGCCGCATCGTGGCGATCTCCTCCGTGGTTGCGGCCCGCTCGAAGGAGGCCTCGCCCATCACGTAGTGGCGCAGGGGCGTGAACGCCACGAGGCCGGCCACGTTGATACCGAGCCCGCGGCGATCCACCGCGTCGAGGTACTGGCCGTAGCTCTCCCACTGCCAGTCGATGCCGGCCTTCATGACGTCGTAGGGGATGGCCTCGACGTTGACCAGGTCCTGCATCAGGATCTCGCGCGTCTCGGGCTTCACCGGGGCCACGCCGACCCCGCAGTTGCCCATGACCACGGTGGTCACGCCGTGCCACGGCGAGCAGGTGACGAGCGGATCCCAGGCGAGCTGGGCGTCGTAGTGGGTGTGGGGATCCACGAAGCCCGGCGCCAGCACGAGGCCGTCGGCGTCGATCACTCGCGCGGCGGTCTGCCCGTTCGTGGGGCCGACGGACCGGATCAGCCCGTCCTTGACCCCGAGGTCGCCCATGAAGGCGGGCGCCCCCGTCCCGTCGCAGATCCGCGCGTTCCTGATCAGTAGATCGAGCATGGCGTCTCCCCTTTCGGCGGCCTCACCCGGGCCTCGCGGCCTCAAGAATGGCCAGTTCGGGTCCCGCGGTCAAGACTTCTCCGCAAGGGCACGGTGGGCGCTTGCGGCCCGCTCCCCGTCCTTGGCTTCCGGTAATCCCTACCGACTCCGGGAAGCTCTGACCCGGCCGCGGCCAAGGATCCCGGCCGCCGCCGCGCGGAAACACGGACGAATCCGACCGTTCGCCCCTGGCACGCCGGATGCTCTCCTGATTTTAACCGGCGGTCCGCACCGGACTGTCCAAAGGAGAGCGCGCATGAGAGCGATCGTGATTGCCATCGTCTTGATCATCCTGGTCGTCGGGGGTGTGCTGATCTACAAGCGGGACGGCGCGACGTCGATCGGCGACACGCTGCGCTCGGTCAAGGAATCCTCCCAGGACGCGGCGACCACCTCGAAGGTGAAGACCGCGCTGCTGCTCTCCAAGCACGTCTCCGCGTTCGACGTGAAGGCCAGCACGAACCGGGGCGAGGTGACCTTGGCCGGCGAGGTGCCGAGCGAGGAGACCCGCCGGCTCGCGGGCGCCATCACCCAAGACACGTCCGGGGTGACTGCCGTGCGCAACAATCTGACCGTGAATCCGGCGGCGCGCGGCAATCAGGACATCGCGCAGCTGGGCGACCGCGTGGCGGATCTCGAGATCAAGACGCTCGTCATCGATCAGCTCGCCCGGAGCCCGGAGCTGAAGGACCGGACGCTGACGGTCCAGGTCAGCAAGAAGGTCGTGTCGCTGGAGGGGGCGGTCGAGACCCCCGCGCAGAAGCGCGCGGCCGAGCAGATCGCGCTCCAGACCCCGGGGGTGCAGGGCCTGGCCGGCCAGATCGCGGTGGCCAACGCCGCGGCGGTTCCGGAGACCGCCGACGACCGGCTGGCCCGGCGGGTCGAGTTCGAGCTCTACTCCACCCGGGCGCTTCCGCAGGGCGTGCAGGTCCGGTCGCAGGATGGGACCGTCAGCCTGACCGGCCCCGTCACGTCCCGCGCCGAGAAGCTCCTGGCCGAGCGGGTGACCCAGTCCGTGGACGGCGTGAAGCGCGTGGTCAACAATCTGAGCGCGCCGGAGGGCGCGGCCGCTCGCTAGGGAGCTAGCGGTTCGTGGCGGAGCGATCGTGCGCTCGGATGGCGGCGCTTCGCCGCGAGCCATGACGGCGTAGCGCGACGACGCCGTAGCCGGCCCCGGTGGCGATCAGCACCGGAACCGCGACCGCGAGCCACGCGATCCCGACGATCAACGCGACCGCGACCACGAGAGAGATGCCGGTGCTCAGGAACAGGAAGATCACCTTGATCACGGCCTAGTCCCAGGGATGGTCCGCGACGTCTTCGGAGCCATCCGGCGAATCCTCGAGCGAATCGGGCGCGGGAGCCGAGAACTCCACGGCCACCTGCCAGAGCGATGCCGGAGGAGGGTCGCCGAGGCTCGTCGCGAGGTCGGTCGCCTCGCCGAAGGTGAGGATGACCGCCTTGGGCTGCGTGGCGCGCATGAGCCAGGCTTGCGAAGAGGTCGTCACGAGCCAGAGCACGGTGTCCGGGAGATAGCTGAGCTTGACCGCAAGCACCTCTCCCTGCTTCAGCAGGGCCTCGCAGAAGGCGCGCGCGCTCGGCCCGAGCCCGTCGTTCTCCATGACCTCCTGCAACGTGAATACGGTCGACATGTCTCATTCGAAGGCAAGCGGCATGCCACGTCCGGCCGATGGATCATCTCGACGGAGATCGGGCGAAAAGGTGCGGCCGGCTGCAGCCATGCGGCGGCAAGCGGTAAGGAATTCCGGTCAACGGTCAGAACAGTTGACCCGGTCGCGCCCGATCAGCGCGGTTGCAGCTCGATGCGGCCGAACATGGCCTCGGCCGGTGACCGCGTGTCGTTCGTGTCGATGGAGAGCGCCAGCGCGGGCAGCGGCGGGGGCGCCTCGCCGAACACACGAAGGTAGTCGTCGGCGACGTTGCGCCGCTCGTCGAGCCACTGGCCGAGGCCCTGGTCCCCACGCCGCGCGACGATGAACGTGACCGTCCCCGTCTTCTGGCTGGGGAGCACCGTGCCGACCGGCAGCGCCGCGTCCCAGACGTAGCCGATCAGGCGCGATCGCACGAAGGCGGGGAAGCGCGGCCAGATCGCGAAGATGTGGCCGGTGGCGTCGGAGGTCGCACGGTTCCGCAGGTCCGCGCCCTGCGGGAGGCTGAGCACGCGCCACTGCCACGCCAGGAACGGCGTGGCCGCCAGGTCGGCGCGCACCTCCTTCGCGATCGTGGAGTGCTCACCCGCGCTCTTCATGTGCAGGGCGCGGCGCCCCGCGTGCTCCACCACCGTGAAGTCGTAGGCGGGATGCCCGCCCGGCGTTTCGTACGTCTGCCAGCCCGGCGGCACGCCCCTCGAGCCGACCGGCGCCTGCCCCCAGTCCTCGACGGGCCCGGACGCGCCCGCGCCCCACGCGTGGCCGGGCCGGCCGAGCAGAAGGGCCCCGGCGGCCTGCAGGAACGCGCGTCGGCGAAGAGGGTGAGTGGTCATGGGGTTGGCGGAGCCGCCCGATTGCGAATAGTATACGGGGCCATGACCACCGACTCCGCCCGCACCCGCGCTCTCGTCCAGCAGGCCTGGGACGGCGACATCGTCCCGGCGCTCACCGAGTACATCCGTATCCCGGCCAAGTCACCCATGTACGACACGAAGTGGGCGGAGCACGGCCACATCGACCAGGCGGTGACCCTGATGACCGACTGGGCCCGCAAGCGGAAGATCGAGGGGCTGACCATCGAGGTGGCTCGCCTTCCGGGCCGCACGCCGGTCATCCTGATGGAAGTGCCGGGCGCGGGTGGCGAGACCGTCCTGCTCTACGGCCACTGCGACAAGCAGCCGGAGATGGTGGGGTGGGCCGCGGACGCCGGGCCGTGGATCCCGGTGCGCCGCGGCGACCGGCTCTTCGGGCGCGGGGCGGGGGACGACGGCTACGCCTCGTTCGCGGCGCTCACCGCGATCGAGACGCTCCAGGCCCAGGGGATTCCTCACGCGCGCTGCGTGGTGCTGATCGAGGCCTCCGAGGAGAGCGGCAGCCCCGACCTGCCCGCCTACGTGGAGAAGCTGGCCGACCGCATCCGTCCGGATCTCGTCGTCTGCCTCGACTCCGGGTGCGGCGACTACGACCACCTCTGGGCCACCACCTCGCTGCGGGGCATCCTGAGCGGCACGCTCACGGTGGAGGTCCTGGGCGAGGGCGTGCACTCGGGGGCGGCCAGCGGCATCGTGCCCTCGAGCTTCCGCATCCTGCGCCAGCTGCTCGACCGGCTCGAGGACGATCGCACCGGCAAGATCCTCGTGGAGGCCTGCCACGTGGAGATCCCGCCCGCCCGGCTCGCCGAGGTGCGCGCGGTCGCGGGCGTGCTGGGCGACGACGTCTGGCAGCGCTTCCCGTTCCTGCCCGGCATGCGCGCGGTGACGCAGGATCCGGTGGAGGCGCTGCTCAACAACACGTGGCGGCCCGCGCTCTCGGTCACCGGCATGGACGGCATCCCCGCGCTGGCGGATGCCGGCAACGTGCTGCGGCCGAAGACCTCGGTGAAGCTCTCGCTGCGTCTGCCGCCCACCGCCGACGCGACGCTCGCGAGCCGTCGGGTCAAGGAGGTGCTGGAGGCGGATCCACCGTACGGCGCGCGCGTGACGTACGCGACCGGCGAGCGACCCGGCACCGGCTGGAACGCGCCCGCGATGGCGGGCTGGCTGCGCGAGTCGGTGGAGCGCGCCTCCACCGCGCAGTTCGGCGCGCCCGCGATGTTCGACGGGCTCGGCGGGTCGATCCCGTTCATGAGCATGCTGGGCGAGCGGTTTCCCGAGGCCCAGTTCCTCGTCACCGGGGTGATGGGGCCCGGCTCCAACGCCCACGGGCCGAACGAGTTCATCGACCTGCCGACCGGCGTGAAGGTGACCGCCTGCGTGGCGCAGGTGCTCGCCGACCACGCCGCCCAAGGGAGGCGCTGAAGTATGGCGGCCGTGGCCGGGCGAGGCGCAGCCGAAGGCGAGCCGAGCGGATATAAGACCGCGCTGGACGGACGGGTGGCGGTGGTGACGGGCGCGGGGCGGCTGCGCGGCATCGGGCGCGCCACCGCGCTGGCCCTGGCCGGGCTCGGGGCGGACGTGGTGGTCACCGGCACCGGCCGCGATCCGGCGACCTATCCGGACGACGAGAAGAAGGCGGGCTGGCGCGACGTGGAGAGCACCGCCGAGCAGGTCCGCGCGCTGGGCCGCAAGGCGCTCACGTGGACCGGCGACGTGAGCCAGGCCCCGGCGGTGGAGAAGCTGGTGGACCAGGTGACGAAGACCTTCGGGCGCCTCGACGTGCTCGTGAACAACGCGGCCTACCCGCGCGGCAACGACCGGGTGCCGCTCCCCGAATTGGACGAGGGCGTCTGGCGAAAAGTCCTCGACATCAAGCTCACCGGCGCGTTCCTGCTCTGCAAGCGCGTCGTGCCGATCATGATCCAGCAGAAGTGGGGGCGCATCATCAACCTCTCGTCGATCGCGGGCAAGCGCGGCGCCCCCAACACCGCGGCCTACAACGCGGCCAACTTCGGCATCCAGGGCTTGACCCAGTCGCTGGCCCAGGAGGTCGCGCGCCACGGGGTCACCGTCAACGCGGTGTGCCCCGGCACCATCGAGACTGCCAGAATGGATGTTCTGGGGCGGGGAGAGGGGTGGCAGCGGCAGCTCGACCGGATCCCGATGGGCCGGGCCGCCTCCGACGAGGAGGTCGCGGGGCTCATCGCGTTCCTCTGCTCGCCCGCCGCCGCGTTCATGACCGGCCAGTCCGTCAACATCGACGGCGGAGTGGTGATGTGGTGAGGTAGCGGCGGCTCCTCCCGCGTGGCAGACTGACGGCGGGAGGGACCGACGATGACGACTCCGAAGCCCGCCGCGGGAAGCCGGCCACCGGGATGGCAGCAAGAACACGCAAAGCGCTACATCGCGACCGGCGGCCAGGACGGCCACATCTGGGAGGGCGTGCCGACCCTCCTGCTCACCACGACCGGCCGGCGCTCCGGCCAGACGCGGACCACGCCACTGATCTACGGCCGCGACGGCGACCGCTACGTGATCGTGGCCTCGCGCGGCGGCGCGCCTACCCACCCGGCCTGGTACGAGAACCTGACCGCGCAGCCCGAGATCACGGTGCAGGTGATGGCCGACCGCTTCAAGGCGCGCGCCCGCACCGCGACCCCGGCCGAGAAGCCGGGCCTGTGGAAGAAGATGGTGGCGATCTGGCCGCCCTACGAGGAGTACCAGCAGCGGGCGCCCCGCGAGATCCCGGTCGTGATCATCGAGAAGGCCTGACGCGATGAGCGAGTCCTCGCGCGCGGTGGCGCGGGTCGTCAGGCCCGAGCCCGTGATCGAAGGCGCCGGCGTGCATCTCCGGCGCAGCATCGGCACCCGCGGGCTCGACCACCTCGACCCGTTCCTGCTGCTCGACCACTTCGAGTCTACCCGGGCGGAAGACTACGAGCCCGGGTTTCCCTATCATCCGCACCGCGGGATCGAGACGGTCACGTTCGTGCGCGCCGGCGAGATCCAGCACCGCGACTCCCTCGGGCACCAGGGGAGCATCGGCGCGGGCGACATCCAGTGGATGACCTCGGGCAGCGGCATCCTGCACGAGGAGATGCCGCAGGTGCGGCCCGAGGGCATCGGGGGGCTGCAGCTCTGGCTCAACCTGCCCGCACGGGACAAGATGACCCGGCCGAAGTACCGCGACCTGACCGCGAGCCACCTGCCGGAGAGCGATCTCGGCGACGGCGCCCGGGCGCGGGTGATCGCGGGCGACGCGACGGGCGGACGGCTCGTCGGGCCGGTCGAGGGGCTGGCGGTCGCGCCGAAGTTCCTCGACGTGACGCTGCCCCCGGATGCGACCTTCCGCGAGGCGGTCCCGCGCGGGCACACCGCGTTCGCCTACGTGGACCAGGGCGAGGTGCGCTTCGGCCCCGAGCGCACCGCGGCCCGCGCCCCGTCGCTCGTCATCTTCGGCGACGGTGATCTCGTGGAAGCCGCGGGCGCGCCCGGCGGGGGCCGCTTCCTGCTCGCGGCCGCGCGCCCGCTCGGCGAGCCCATCGCGCGCCACGGCCCGTTCGTCATGAACACGCGCGTGGAGATCGAGGAGGCGCTGCAGGATCTCCGCAGCGGGCACTTCATCCGCGAAGACCCTACTTGAGCCGCCCTACTTGAGCCTGAGGTCCTCGGCCGGCCCGACGTACGGGTAGCCCTGGATCAGCCCCGCCGCCGGTTCCGCGACGCGTGCGCCCACGCCCCAGGGGAAGGCCTGCTGGAAGATGGGGGCGGCCAGCACCTGGTCGGCGACGATCTTCTGGATCTGGTGCAGCAGCGCCTCGCGCTTGCCACGATCCATCTCGTTGGCCTGCCGCTGGAAGAGATCGTCGATCTCCGGCCGCGTGCCGTAGGCGTAGATCCCGTTCTTGGTGAAGAAGGGCTCGAGCCGCGCGGCCGCGTTGCCCGCCGCGCCGGTGGCGCCGATGAGCAGCCCGCGGATCTTCTTCTCCCGCCAGGTGGTCATGAAGGTGGCCCGCTCCATCGTGCGCACCGACGTGCGAATGCCGATCGCCTGGAGGTAGCTGCCGACGGTCTCGCCCACCGAGGTGTAGGGCGGTAGCGGGGTGAGATCGCCCGCGTCGAAGCCGTTCGGGAATCCGGCCTCGACCAGGAGCTGCTTGGCCCGGCGGGGGTCGAACGGGAGCGGGTCCATCTTGAGCGCGAAGTCGAACTCGGGCGGGACGAAGGAGCCTCCGGACTTCCCGAGGCCGAGCATTTCCGCCTGGTTGATCGCGTTGCGGTCGATCGCGAGGCTCGCGGCCTGCCGGACACGGCGATCGTGCCACGGGGACTTCGGATCCCACTGGTCCAGGAAGTCGAGCCAGTAGACGCCGTAGAGCAGCGGGGCGACGACGCGGATGCCGGGCGTGCGCTGCAGGTCGGCGGCGATGGTCCCGCCAAAGAGATAGGCCAGATCCACCTCGCCGGTCTTCACCGCGGCGGCCCGGGTGGTCTCGTCGGGGATGGAGCGCATCACGAGCCGCTTCACCTGCGGGGCCTTGCGCCAGTAGTCGGGGAACGCGTCGAGCGTCAGCTCGATGCCGGGGGTGAAGGCGGCGAAGTG
>Ga0193723_1000926_pt1 | contig 11450 bp, 11 predicted proteins | sample H2m2metaG_FD_143042 | JGI IMG/M metagenome (GOLD analysis project Ga0193723, IMG submission 143042) | Soil microbial communities from a riparian zone of the East river system, Colorado, United States - H2m2 | ecosystem: Environmental > Terrestrial > Soil > Riparian zone | place: USA: East River... | reverse complement strand
CTGCGGTGGTCCTGGTCACGGGGCATGGCAATGAATCGTTGGCAGCCGCCGCGCTGCGTCGCGGAGCCGACGACTACCTGGCCAAGGACTCGACCCTGAGTGATCTGCTACCCCAGATTCTCGAGCGGGTGCGTCGCACCCGCGAGCTGCGGAAAGCGCTCGCCGCGGCCGAGCAGGACCTGGTGCGCGCGGAGCGGCTGGCGGCGATCGGCGAGATGACCGTCACCTTGCACCACGAGATCAACAACCCGCTCATGGCGGCGTTGGCCGAGGTAGAGCTGCTGCTGAGCCAGCCAAGCGCGACGGCGGATCAGCAGCGGCAGGGTCTCGGCGAGGTGCTCGTCGCGCTCCAGCGGATCAGGGACATTGTCCAGCGGATCGGGAAGCTGCGGGAAGCGCGGAGCAAGGACTACCTGAGCGGCGGCGTTCAGATGCTCGACCTCGAGCGACCCTCCGGGGAAGCTCCGGCCCTGAGCCGCGGGACGGCGCTGATCTATGTCCCCGATGAAGATCTGGCGCGCATCGTGTCCCTGCTTTTGCGGGGCGCCGGCTTTCAGGTCGAGCGTCGCGCCACCGTCGCAGAGTTGCAAGCCTGGTCGGAACGCATCGGGATCACGATCGTGTTGGTCGCGGGTGGTGCAGACGCGCCCGGGGCACACCCGCTCGGAGGGTTCCTGCCCCAGCGCGATCGACCCTACTTGATGGTGGCCCTGGTCGCTGGAGGAGGCGCTGCTGCCACTGCTGCCGGGGCCGACCATGTCGTGCATCTGCCCTTCGATCCGGGAACGTTTACGGCGGAGATCCTGCGGCGGTTGTCTCCCGCTTAGCCTGCTGATACGCCATACCGTGAAGCCGGATGATCCGCTGCCGGATCGGCGGGTGAGAGCCAAGGAAGTCGGCCACGAATCCTTCCTTCGACGCCAGCACCCCGGGTGCCGGATCCACGATGCAGAGGTGCGCGGCGCCGCGGGTGATCGACTGAGTGGGGTCGGTTGCCGACTCCAGCTTTTCGAGCGCGGAGGCGAGGGCCATCGGGTTACGGGTCAGCTGCGCCCCGGTGGCGTCGGCCAGGTATTCCCGCTTCCGGCTCACCGCCATGGCAAGCAACCGCGAGACCACCGGCGCCACCATCAGCGTGAGCAGCCAGAGCACCAGGATGAGGATGCCGAGGGGGTTGCCTTTCCCACTGCTGCCCCCTCGCCCGCCCGACCATCGCGCACCGGCTCTGCCACCCCGACCGATCATCCGCCCCAAACCGTCGGACATCAGGGCGATGGCGCCGACCATTCCTGCCAGCAGCGTCATCAGCCGCACATCGAGGTTCCGGATGTGCGCCATCTCGTGCGCCACCACCGCTTGAAGCTCGTCCCGCGAGAGTTTACCCAGCAGGCCTTCAGTCACTGCAATGCTGGCCGTGGCTGCGTCGCGCCCGGTAGCGAACGCGTTGGGGTCGGTGTCGGGAACGACCCAGATCCGGGGCTTAGGCACTCCCGAGGCGATGGCCATCTCCTCGACCACGTTGACCAGCTGTTTCTGCTCTGGCGTGGCGGGCTCCACCAGCTCCCAGGCACCGGTGGCCCACAACACCTTCTCCGGCCCGAATTTCCAGGCGTACCAGCAGATCACGCCGGCACCGAGCGTGACAATGATTCCGATGTAGGGCACCACGTGGTGATAGGAGCCGGGACCGGCGTCCGCGGTCAGCAGATAAAACGCGAGGTCTCCGCCGAATCCGACCCAGGCAAAGAAGAGAATGAAGCCGATGACCAGCCACCGCGAGCGCCGACGGTTCGCCTCCTGCTGGGCGAACAGGTTGGCTTCTTCGCTCACGACGCCGGTTTGTTGAGCGACAGATCCACGATGGGTACAGCCCGCTCCGCCGAGTCCTCGATCTGCCAGAGCTCGGCCGGCGTGGCCTTGGCCAACCCGGCCACGAGGTTGGTGGGAAACTGCATCTGCTTGGTGTTGTACTGGGTCGCGACGTCGTTATAGAGCTGCCGGGCAAAGCCGATCTTGTTCTCGGTGCTGGTGAGCTCCTCCTGAAGCTGAGCCACATTGCCCGTCGCCTTGAGGTCGGGATAGGCCTCGGTCAGGGCGAACAAACGACCGAGGGCTTGCGTCAGCTCGCCCTCGGCCTGGGCCGTCTGGCGCACTCCGGTGGCTCCGACCGCCCGGTTCCGGGCCGAGATTACGGCGTCGAGGGTCGACCGCTCGAAGTCCATCGCCCCCTTGACCGTGTTTACCAGGTTCGGAATCAGATCGTGCCGCCGCTTGAGTTGCACGTCGATCTGCTTCCAGGCGTTCATGACCTGGTTCTTGAGTGAGACGAGCCCATTGTAGGCGCCCGCCACCCACAGGACGACTCCCGCAAGAACGACCAGCAGGACGATCGTACTCATGTTCGATCCTCGATTGTGTGAGGGTTGGTGCAGGAGTGCCGAGCGGCGTGTCTCAGCCGGAACTCTCCGAGCTCACCCGGGATTCATTACTGGTCTCGGGCTCATGCTCGATCGGGCTCCATGTCGGCTCCGGGGCCGCTCGGTGGTCCTCGCCGAAGGTAGAGGTGTCCAATCCCACTACGGAGGCCAGCGCCTGACGCAGGGCCTCGGCGATCACGGCAGTATCGCCGTTGAGCCGGAGAGCGGGGTGCTGCTCGTCGATCAGGACCTCGACACCGGGGGCAACCGCGATACGGCGGCAGTGGGAGCTTGCGGACGTCAGTCCTTCGACCGGAGCCAGCCAGGCCATCACCGCCCGACCCACGCGGCCGCGTCCGGTGCCCGGCGTGCGCAGCAGTGGGAGGTGATCCGGCGGGGGTAGTCCCGGCCCCAGCGCGGTGGCGGCACGCCGCTCGATGAGATCGCCGGTGAGCCCGGCAAACTCCTTCAGCATCGACTCGAGGGTGGCGCCCTCCATCTGCCTGAGCTTGATCGCCAGGACCTGGAGCAGGTGCCGATAGGAATACACCGCTGCGGTGCCGCGCCCGTCGGGTGGGCTGACCAGACCGCGGGCCACGTAGAAACGGATAGTACGCTCGCTGGGTCGGGCCCGCGCCGCGGCATTCACCGGAACGACACCTGATGCATCGAGGATTCCGCCCGCCAGGGCGGCGAGATCGCGGAGACCCCAGGGCGCGAGCGCCCGATATTCTCGAAGCGTGGTGAGTGGATCGGCGGGGGCGGGGGAAGGTGCAGAGTTCATCCGTGCCCATTTCCCTCGAGGAGGTCGGTGTTGGAGTCGGCGGCTGCAAGCACCGCACGGACGGTCTTTGTCAGGGTGTCCAGGGTAAACGGCTTTGCCAGGACCGGGCAGCTGACCAGCTCCTTCGGCCAGTCCGTCTGCTCGGACCAGGGATCGCCGCTCATCAGGATTACCCGGTCTCGCAATCGCGGCCATTGGCGGATGATCGCGAGAAACAGCGTGTCGCCCCCGATCTGGGGTAACCGGAGGTCGAGCAACAGCAGATCGAAGGTCATTTCCGAGAGCATCAGGTAGGCCGAGTTCGGGTCGGCCACAGCGATCACTTCGTAGTGATTGCCGGTGAGTGCGCGCTCCAGAGTGCGGCGCAGCGCCGGCTCGTCATCCACGATGAGGATGCGAGCGGTCATGAGGCGGCCTGGCTCATGGGACTGAAATAGCGGTCGGTCACGATCATCAAGGCCTCTTCCGTCGAGAGCGAGACGCGCAGCTCGCCCGCGGTCACCCCAAACACCGCCCGCAGGTGCATCTGCAGGGTTTTGGTCTTGCTGTATCCCAGCTTCAGCGCCACGTCCTCCACGGTGTATCCCGGATCGAGCAGCAGCCGATGGGCGTACAGCAGTCGCGTCAGCACCATCACCATCCGCGGCGACGGCAGCCCCACCTTGGTGAACCACCGCTCGCACGTCCGGCGGGTCAGCTGCGCCCGCTCCGCCAGTGCGGTGACTGTGGGAGCCTCGTCGCCGGCATGCAGCATCGTTTCGAGCGCCCGAAGCAGCTCACTGGGCAGCTCCTGAAGAGCGCTCCCCAGCGCCTGCATCACCTGCTGGGACGCGCTCTGCTCCAGCTCGGCCTGCAAGGCGGACCTGAGGGAGGCCGGCGCGTCTTCGAAGCGTTGGAATACTACACGCCTGATTCCTGCGCGTCCCAGCTGGAGGAGGACGGCAGCCGTCGCCGGCGCGAGCTCCGTATAGATCAGCAGCGGCAGTGACGGAAAGAGTAGGCGAATGCGCTCGATGCCGTGGGCCCTGGCCTCTCCACCCAGGAGAGGATCCACCACGGCCATTTCTACCGGCTTGGCCCGGATTGCGTCTACCGCTTCCGGCCAGCCGTCGCCGCACACCCACTGATAACGGTCTGGGTCGACCATGCGAAGCCGCGATAAGCGTTCGGCGGGCGCTGCTGCGAGGAGCAAATGTCGCAAATCGGCCCCTATTTGTCGCAAATGGGCCCTAAAAACGCCACCGCTGGTCCCTCAGATTGGCACCGTACCCACCCCCGGGCACAATCGCCTCTCCCTGAAAGGGACCTCACATGTCTCGTACCAAGACCTACGCGATCGTTATGGCCCTGCTGGCGTCTGCGGCCCTCAGCACCGCCTGTACCCGCACCGATGCGACGGGCCCGTCGGATCAGCCCCAGCCGTCGTTCGAGGGCCAGGGCGCCAATAACTAGACCGGTTTGGGCGGGACGTACGCTCGGTTCGATTGCGCTTACTCAGGAGACAGGGCGTACTCCCGCAGCCTCATTTCCATTGCACGGATGACCGGTGCTTCACTGAGCTCCGAGGCCGGGGCAGGTACCGGCTGCTCCGGACGCTCGGGGAGTTCGTTCAGCGCCTGCTCGATCCTGAAGTACCAAGGGTTGAGCTGGTGCCGCTCGGCGAGCTCCAATCCCGCCACGAACGCCGCTCGCGCCCTGGTCAGTTGGCCGAAGCGAGTGAAGCCGGTGCCTAGCTTGTACTGGTAGTCCGTGGCCGAGCTGGGCGAAAGCCGGCCGACATTCTGCTGGATGGTGGCTCGGCAGCGCTCGAACGACACCCGGTTACCCATACTCGATTCCAGATCCATCAGCTCTAAGAGAGCGTTGGCCCGCACCAGGAAGCTCGTGTTCGAGTTGATGACAATCTCGAAGGCGAGCCGCGCCACCTGGAGCGCGCCGATCCGGCAGAGTCCCATTCCCAGGTCGCCCAGGGTACGCATGCGCTGGTGGGCATCGGGCGTCAGGCGGAACGCCTGGTAGTGGGCTTCCAGCTCCTCGAGTTGCAGGCCCTGGAGCGCGCAGACTACGCCTAGATCTGCGTACCCCAGAGCCTGCACCTCGGGGAGGTTGAGCCTCGATGCTTCACCCACCACGCTCTCCGCGATGTCGCGGGCGAGCGGCAGATTGCCCCGGCCACGGTGGACCGCACCTTGTCCCAGCCGGCCGCGGAGGGCGGAGACGTCATCGCCGCATGCGAGTGCCGCCTCTTCCGCCGCAGCGTAGCACGTGGTGGCCGTGTCCCAGCGGGCGAGGAGGCGGTTGAGCCGGGCACCGAACAAGGCGTACGCAGCAAAGTCCTCAGGCGGAGTGTTCTGTCCCTGGGCTCGCGCAGCCAGATTGAGGATCTCCAGGCTCTCCTCGAGCCGTCCCTCATGCTCCAAAAAGTAGGCGTAGGCCGAGAGGTTCATCCAAAGACCGGCGCTGATCCGCCTGTCGGCGGGCACCGCGGCCGCGATACCGGCCAGATGAGCCGTCTCGGGCACATCGGCAGGAAGGTCGTCGATGTGGCGACGCACTGCATCCAGCTGCCAGCGGAAGCCATCGAGCGCCTCTGCGCCGGCCTCCAAGGTGATCAGCTTGTTGATCAGACGGGCAACGACGTACGCGCCCAGCGCAAGCCGTGCCGACCCGTCGCGCTCCTGCTCCCGTTGGAGCCTGGCACGCTCGAGAAACGGCTCGTGATTGAGAATGTCCGATGATAACCCAACCTCACCGAACAGCAGCTGAGGCGTATACAATGGCGCGCCCTTCCGTTCCGAGTTGGGCCTGCGGGGGTCCTGCTAGTATCGCGTGCGGAACCCACCCACACAAGGGCTGCCCTGATGGCAGACGAGGCCGCGAATTGCAGCCGCGGTCCGCACAAAAACGGTGCCAGCGGAGGCAGCGTTGGCCCCTATCCTGAGGCATGCGACAAGGCTTTAGCCTCGTGGAACTGATGCTGGTCGTTGCAGTAGCCGGCCTGCTGTTGGGAATTGCCCTTCCTCGCCTCTCAGACGCGGTAGATCGCATCGAGGTGGAGTCGCAGGCCCATCACCTCATGGCTGCACACCAGCGAGCGCGTATCATGGCCGTCAACCGCGGTCAGGTACTGGTGCTCACCGTCGACTCTGCCAATCTCGTCATCCGGCCGCGAGGGCAGGCCAGCCCCTTGTGGGCTGAAGATGGGCCGGCCGCCGCTCGCGTTGCGCTGGAGGGGCCAGCTCGTCAGTTCACCTTTTCACCCGTAGGACTGACCCTCGGCTTTTCCAACGCCACCCTGCGGCTCTCCCGCGGCTCTGCCAGCCGCACCATAGTCATCTCTCGTCTTGGAAGAGTTCGGATTGCTCGCTAATGGTCGGACGAGCGGAGGGCGACGGCCCCTTCGAACGGACGGCCCGGCCCGGACGCCTGCATGGATCCGGGCCGTTTTTCTTCTCAGCCCCCCGCGCCCAACCCAAAGACGAGGTCCACGTGGACCTCGATGTTCTCGTGCATCTTCAGCATGCCGAGCATCTTGCTCAGCCCGCCAATCCCGTACTCCTTGAGATTCAGGGGAAAGTCGGTGCGCACCCGGGCGGTCTGTCCGTTGAACACGATCGTTCCCGGAAGCTCCAGGCGCCGGCTCACCCCATGAATGTTCAGGGTGCCGTGCAGCGTAACCGGCATGCTGTCACCAGCAGACTTCGCGGTGATCGAGTTGAGGTCAAACCGGAGGTTGGGATACTTGCTCGACTCCATCGATTTGTTGAGGTCCTTGTCGCGCTTCCGATCGCCAGTTTTAAGTGACTCGACTGGCGCCTCCACCCAACCTCGCACGCTGCTAATGTCGGGCGCGCCGGTCAGCTGCCCGGTCACTGTCCGGGTCGTGCCGGTGAAGTCGCCCAGAGTGGCGTGGCCGTCGAAGCTCAGCATGCCGGACGTAAGCCGGCCGTTGGGAATGGGGCCAGGCATCTGTGCCACTGCCTCCGCAGTCGTATTCATCGAGAGCATCACCAGCGCGACGACCACCGGGCCCCAGCCTTGCAGCCCGGCTCTTCTACCGGCCCCCGTTTCAGGCCTCGAGCCCATACTTCCTCACCTTGTTGAGCAGCGTTGAGCGCGATATGCCGAGCAGGTGAGCCGCTTTCCGTTTGTTGCCGGAGGTGTGCCGAAGCATGAGAGCCAGGTGTCGGCGTTCTGCATCCTCCAGCGAGTCGGGTACAGCCGGCACGGCGGAGGAAATGGCCTGCCGCAGGCCAGCGAAGTCGACACCCGGAAGAGCGGGATCGAGCACCAGAAGGTCGTAGCTGCGGAGTTCGATCGTCTCGTCGGCTGCGGCACCGTCGGTGACCGCGACCTGGTGGCCGGCTTGGCGCAGGAGCGTCAGGATCTCCTGGCGGCGCTCGGTATCCCCATCCAGCAGCAGAACGAGGAGCGGCTTCATGCCGGAAAGTACAGACGCCATTGGCTACGGGCTATTGGCTGCGGAGCTCACCGGCACATAAAAGCGGAACGGCCGTCTAGTCGTGGCTAGACGGCCGTCCCCCACATTGACTATCCAAGGTCGGAGCATTGCTGCCGCCGTTCTTCTCTCACCTGCCACCGGTTGGCTGATTCGCCGCTCGGGAGGGCCCGGTGAAGCCTTGGCGTCCATCCCCAGGCCAGGATGGCCATCCTACCTGGTTCGTCTATGCGAGCGCTGCGAGTCGGATCGGGTCGCGGACTGACCCTTCGCACTGCACCCCGAGGCGCTAGATCGGGGTGGATGAAGCACGCGACTGGCTTCACCTGTCCGAGTCGGAGTGATCACCAGGATCGACGAGCGCCTGAGCCCTTGGTTGCGTCGGCACTCTCCCCTGATATCCCACTCGAACTTGCCTCAAAGCCGCCGCTGAAACACGGGGTCGCAGCACGTATCCTTCAGGCAGTGGCACAAAGATAGGCACCCGCGATGAAGTCGCAAGTGCCTATGTTTCTTCGGGTTACAGCGTTCTTAGGTGGACTGGATGTGGAAACCTAACCGTCACGCGCCGCTTGCCATACCCTCGTTCCTCCACAAAATGTGGACATGTGAATCCACATTTTTCCCGGGCTACCCGGCCGAGGCACGTGGATTCGCGCCGAGGGGTGTGACCTTGATCCCCATGACACCGAGGAACCCACGGAGCGCGTTTTCGTACTTCCGCATGACGGACTGGACCCGGACCGCTCGGTCGTTACCGTAGCCTCGCACGGTCTCGCCCTGACCCGGCCGGCTCATGGCGGCAAACTCCTTCTCGCACCGGGCCAGGGCGCCGCTCAGGTGATCCATCGCTCCCACCAGCTCACTCCGATGCTTGAGTCGAGGCGGGTTGAGTGGCCTCACGTCCAGCACTGCCTTTCGGGTCGGTGCTACCGTGCGTTCGGATCGAGCACATGCCTCCCGCATGACCCGCGCGCGTGACAGCAGCGAGGGGCCCGACGCCTGACGGAAATCTCGCTGAAGCCGCGCGGCCGCCCCATCGATGGTGTTCAGTGAATCCCGCAGTATCAAGAGTGCATCGCGCACCGCGGCACGGGCGGAGTCGAGCGGAGGGTCCGGGCGCATGACGGTCTGGGCGCTCATCGGGCCGGCCCAGACCAGACCTCCCAGCAATAACCAGCCGTACCGTGTCATGACTCCATCCCCACTTCGATATAGCGATAGGTCGGTTCGCCTTCGAGCGACGAGAACAGACAGCCCGCGGAACCTGCCGCAAACCACCCGGCCACCAACGGACGCGGAAGATCGAGCTCCTGAATGATGGGCCCGAGCCATCGGCGCAGATGCCGGACCTCCGGCGCACGGCGCCCGAGGAGAGCCAGGAGTGCGCCGGCGCCCGCGGTCGCGCGAAGGAAGTGCGCCAGCCCATGGGCTCGCTGGGTGAACTCGACTGCCTTGACCCCTGGCTCGTCGAACAGGATGGCTCCTTCGAAGACATCCATCGGCGGGGCATCGAGCCGGGGGCCCAGATACACATAGCGCCGGCCGTCCTGACCTTTGCGTTCGATCACCGCGGCAGCGGTTTCACTCGTGAGCCGGGCGGCGTGTAGCAGATCGTCATCCTGGAGGATCCCGACCGCACCAGTCCACTCCAGCGCCGCCAGGGCGGTTTCCACCGGGCAGCCGAGGGCATCATCGAAGGCGACCAGGCGGGGAGCTTCACCGGCCCGGAGCAGAAAGTGGGAGAGCCCTTCCGCACGATCGGTGAAGGTGCGGACGACGAGCGTTTGGGGAGTGGTCATAGATCGGAAATATAGCGGGGCAGCGGACGGCCACCTACGGCACCAACTCCGACTTGGGCTCCACCTTCACGATCCAGAGTCCGGAGTTAATGTCGGGCACATAGACCAGACCGTTGCGGTAGATGGCACCCCAGGCGTTGGGGGCGTTGGGGACCACGCCGGTGCTGTCGCCGGTCACCACGTGCGCCACTTCACGGCCTTGCCGGAGAAGGTCGCCGCGTAGCTCCCCGGAGACGTCGAGCACGCGCAGCCCACCCTGGTAATCGCCCAGATAGAGCGTATCTCCCGCCACCCATACGTTGTGGCTCCCGCCGTCTTTGGGCTCGTAATACGCCACCTCCTTGGGCTGCTCGAGGTCCGACACATCGACCACATGCAGCCGGCCGTAGGCGCGGCCGAGACCGACCACTCCGCCGCCCTCGGTGGATCGCGGCGTGGCCGAAAAGACCTCATCGCCCAGGAACACGTACTTGCCCGCACGCCAGGCGGTATGAGTACCGCGAATGAATCCCGGTCCTCCGACGGCTTCCACATCCCGGTAGAGTGAGTTCAGGTCGTACTTGTACTGAGACACGAGCCGGGGGTTTTCCGGGCTGCCGCCTTTGATTCCCTTGCCCACGTCGAGGATGACCAGACCCTCGTTCCAATAGCTCAGGTAGGCCAGGCCGTCCTTCACGTCGACGTCATGGAGGAAGTTTCCCGCCTCGTCCGGCCGGGTCTGCCAGCGTGCCACCTGGTGCGGTTTGTACGGATCCCGGATGTCGATCACCCGGAGCGATCCGGTGGCGTCATCGGTGAGATACACGTATCCCCGATAGATGAACGTGCTGTGCACGCCGCCGGTGACCGTCTCGGTGAACTCCCCGATCGGCTTGGGATGAGCGGGATCTTCGAAGGAGAGGATGACGATGCCGTTCTTACGGGTCGAGGCGCCTTCCCGGGTGAGGACGCCGTATTTGCCGTCCTCCGTCGTCATGACGTCGTTGATCCCACGCGCGTCCACCACCACGGAATCGGTAATCACCGGCGCCGCCGGATTGCTTACGTCGATGGCATAGACCCGGTCGCCGATCGTGCTGAGATAGCCGTGGCGCCCGTCGGGGTGGAGCCAGAACTCCGCAGCCCGAAAGCGAAGCAACGGTAGCCGTCCCACCAGCGTTGCCGGCCGGCGAACGTCGCGGGGCCGAACGACGATGCTGGCCTCGACCACCCGGCCCGCAAAGCTGGCCGTGACGCGATAGGTGCCGGGGATATCCGCGACGAAGAATCCATCGGCGTCGACCTGTCCGCTGCCGGGATTGAGGCTCCACTCGGGAGCCGCGTCAGTAACCACGCGTCCGCTGTGGTTGAGAGCCTGAAAGGCAAGGCGGACCACCTCGCCGGTGCGAATCGAGGCTGACGCAGGGTCGAGCCGCAGCCTGGTGACGGGGTTGGGGGCGACCGAGATTCCAAACGTGCGGGTGGCCTTGCCGGCCTGCGCCGTGATCCTGGCCCGGCCGGGCCGGCCCGCGCTCACCCTTCCGGCGGGGCTGACCGCGACAACCCCCGGTGCGTCAGAGCTCCACACGACCTGATCGTATCGGCGGTCATTGTTGGCTGCGTAGGGGATTGCGGCCAGGGTGAGTGATTGCCCCGCGTAGAGCCGGGGGATCGCACGATCCAGCTCCAGACGCATCGCCGGCTGGGGGAGCACAGTGACCCGGGCAAAGCCTGGGACCGGACGTCCGCCCGCTCGCGGGCTCGCCAGGGCGCTGACCGTGAGCGTCCCGGTCGAACCGCCGGTGACCAGGCCGGTGGAGTCGACCTTTCCCTCGAAGTGACCACCGGACTGAAACCACCGCACGACCACGTCCCTCACGGGATGGCCGGCCGAGTCCACCGCTGTGGCCGTGAGTCGAACCGTGTCGCCCACCTGGACGGCGACTTCGGCGGGCTCGACCCTCACGGTTGCAAGGCCTGGCGACACCGGCGGAGAAACGGTGGGTTGC
>Ga0193723_1000925_pt1 | contig 11451 bp, 5 predicted proteins | sample H2m2metaG_FD_143042 | JGI IMG/M metagenome (GOLD analysis project Ga0193723, IMG submission 143042) | Soil microbial communities from a riparian zone of the East river system, Colorado, United States - H2m2 | ecosystem: Environmental > Terrestrial > Soil > Riparian zone | place: USA: East River... | reverse complement strand
TGCACCCGCGCGCGGTCGAGATCCGACCGTTTCGGTCGTTATCGCGACGCGCGACGGAGCGGACGCGATCCGTGTCCGTGTACGCGACTGCCTGAGTCTGGATTACGATCGGGCCAAGGTCCAAGTCGTGGTGGCGTTGGATCAGCGCGGTGGGGTCCACACGGCCGACCTCGACGATCTGCGTTCGAGTCAGGTCGCGATCGTGATGGGGGACATGCCCGGCGGCAAGGCCGCAACCCTTAACGCCGCTGTACGCGCGACGCTAGGCGAAATCCTCGTCTTTACGGATACGCATCAGCGCTTCGATGCCGACGCGGTGCGTCATCTCGTGGATGCTCTCAATGTGCCGACCGTGGGCGTCGCGAGCGGCAGCCTCGCGATTCCGGGGCGCCCCGGTCAATGGACGATCGTCTCACGCTACTGGCTCTTCGAGCGGTGGCTGCGTCGGTCCGAAGCCCGACTGCATTCCTGTATTGGGGTGAGCGGCTCGATCTACGCCATGCGGCGGGAGCTGTGGAGCCCGCTGCCGAACAACCTGGTTCTCGACGACGTGTACGTGCCGATGAAAGCGGTGTTGGCCGGGTGGCGCGTCGCGTTCGTCGAACGTGCTCGGGCCTCAGAGCTGCGGGAGCATTCCGCGATTGCGGAGTATCGGCGCAAAGTGCGCACACTCACCGGTGTGATCCAGTTGTGTGCCTGGTTGCCGGACGTGCTGCTGCCCGTCCGCAACCCCGTCTGGCTCCAATTCCTGTTTCACAAGGTGTTGCGGCTGTTCACACCGTACTGGATGGCCCTCGTGCTCATCTGGTCGCTCCCCACCGTCGTGCGGCTGTTGGGCGGCTTCGGTCCGGCTGCGCTCGCACTCGCTGCCGCTGTGGTGCTGTGGACGGCGTGGAGCCGGGGACCGTGGAGCAGTCGCGTGCGGCGATTCGCAGTCGAGGCGGTCCTCATCCATCTCGCCGTCGTGATCGCCGGGTACAACGGCCTGCGGGGGCGGTGGCATGTCTGGCATCGCTAGAAACTGGATGAGCCCGGCGAGCTTGGAAGGCATCGTCGCGTCAAACCGCGCGCGGCCGGCGGTGGCTCCGATCTACTGGCGAGGGGCACCCTGGCTCGCGATGGGGTTGGTGGCCATCGTCGTGGCCCGGTTTCAGGAGGTCGTTCCTGCCATCCAGGTGGTGCGACCGGCATTGATCGGGTCGGCCGCGGTTCTGCTCATCCTCTTGTTGAAGGCGAACGGCGCGTCGTGGCAACGCATGTTCGGCTTCACGACGACTCGGTTGGTATGTGCGTATGTCGCGTGGGCGGCCGTCACCGTTCCGTTCGCGTACTGGCCCGGCTTCGCGTTCACCACGGTCGTGGGTCTGCTTCCCGTATCCGCGATGTTCATGGCGATCATCATGTGCGGTCCGACCAGGGCGAATCTCGACAAATTGCAGCTGGCGTTCGTGTTGGCGCTCGCCGTATTCGCGGCCGGGTCGCTCCTGTGGGGCCCGCGCGTGGCGAATCGCGTGAGTGGTGTCGGACTGACGTACGATCCCAACGACATGGCGACGGTCCTGGCGGTCGGGTTCCCGCTCGCCGTGGGGCTGGTCGGTCGTGCTGCGGGAGTCCGACGGCTGCTGTTGCTCGCGGTTATACTCGCGTTCGGAGCAGCCGTTGCGGCGTCCGCGTCCCGGGGTGGAATGGTCGCGTTCGGTGTCGGAGCTGTGGTACTGGCCGCCGGGCAGCGGGGGATCAAGCGGATCATGTATCTCACGGCGCTCGGGCTCGGCGCGATCGTCGTCTGGTTCAGCGCGGGTCCCGTGTTTCGTGAGCGCGCAGCGACGTTGCTCACGGTTCAGAGCGATTATAACCTGCAGGACCGGAACAACGGACGCATCGCGATCTGGAAGCGGGGCGTGACGTATTTCTTGGACCATCCAGTCCTGGGCGTTGGCGCGGGCAACTTTGAAGTGGCGGAAGGCGTGGCACTCGCAGCCCGGGGAGAGCTCGGCAGGTGGAGCTCGTCCCACAATGCCTATATTCAGGCGTTCGCCGACCTCGGCGCCGTGGGTGGGGCGGTCTTCCTGTCCCTGCTGGGGGTGAGCGGCTGGCAAGCGCGCCGCTTGTGGCGTCCACCCCGATCCCGCCTGTCGCCGTCGTTCCACCGACCGGAGCTGCTCGCCGCGGTGTGCGCCTTCGGCGTTGGCGCGTGCTTCTTGTCGTTCGCGTATTCCGGGACTCTGATCGGCCTCGTCGGCTTCATCACGTTGGTGACTGATACTGCGCGCGCGGAACTGGGACCCGCGCGATCCTGGTGAACGCGCGACGCGCTCCGGCCGAAGCCCAGGTGCGGGGATTGCGGGTGGCCGCTCTTGTCGCGACGGCGACCGTCTCCGGCCCGGGGCGCCAGCTTGCGGCGCTCGCACGGGAAGTATCGGATCTGGGCGTCGAGTTCCTCGTCGTGCTCATCCACCGGCGCGGTCGACCGCCCACCGACTTCGCACGCCACCTCGCGGAGTGCGGCGTGGCCCATCGCATCGTGGAAGATCGTGGTCCCCTGGATTGGAGAGTGGTCAGGCAGATCGGACAGCTGTTGGAGGACTGGCAGCCGGCCGTCGTCCAGACGCATACCTACAAATCCACAGCCGTCGCCTACGCCCTCCGCCGGCTGGGCGCCCCGTGGAAGTGGGTGGGATGGTTTCATGGGATGACGAACGAGGACCGGAAAGCGCGCTTGTACCACTGGCTCGATCGCCGAATGCTCGGTCGCGCGGACCGTATCGTCGTCGTTTCGCGAGAGCAAGTGAAGCTCTTCGCACACGCCATCCCCAAGGTCCGCGTCATCCACAACGCGGCACTCGCATTGGCCCGATGCGACGACGGAGCGGAGCGCCTGCGGCTCCAGGCGCTGTTCACACGGCTGGGGCGCCCCCGAATCGGCGTCGTCGGCCGGCTCAGTCCGGAAAAGGGAATCGACGTTTTCCTCCAGGCGTGCGCCGTGCTGGTAGCACAGGGGAAGGCTTTTTCCGCTGTCGTGGCAGGAGACGGTCCTGAGTGGGACCGACTGCAGACGCTCAGCCGGCGCCTCGCGCTCGAGCAGTACGTGCATTTCCTCTCACACGTCAGAGACATCGGCTCCGTGTACGGTCAGCTCGACCTCCTGGTGCTTCCCTCACGCAGCGAGGGACTGCCCAACGCGCTGCTCGAGGCGCTGCAAGCCGACCTTCCCATCGTCGCGACGCGGGTGGGCGGCGTTCCCGACGTGATCGGCTCGTCCGCCGCCGCGGTGTTGGTGCCGCCTGCGTCCGCGGAGGCTCTGGCAGGCGCTATGGAGCACGCCCTCTCGACCGGGCAGGCGCCCGAAGCGAGCGCCGCCCGGGCGGCGATCACGCGTCAGTATTCGTTGTCGCGTCGCGTTGCCGATCACCTCGCCCTCTACAGGGATGTTCTCCACGGGCGTGCGATATCGGAGGGGTCGGTCGTTGCGAGCTGAGATGGTGTTGCCCGCGCTGCCCGCTGCGGGAATGGAGATCATGGTCGCGAACCTCACGCGTGGCCTCGTGCGAAGGGGCCACGAGGTTGGCGTGACGTGTCTGGAAGCCGGCGGGACGATCGCGGACGAGCTCCGAGCGGAAGGCATCCGCGTGGCCGTCGTCCCCACGCCGGGCCTCCGTACCATCCTCCGTCCGGTCCGGCTAGCGGCGTGGCTCCAGCACCTGCAACCCGATGTCGTTCACGTCCACACGGGCGTATGGCTGAAGGGAGCACGCGCGGCGCGGCGGGCCGGCGCTGCCCGGGTGGTCCACACGATGCACGGCTGGCTGGACGACGACCGGTGGTATACGCCCCTGCTCGACCGCTGGGCCGCGCGGTCGACGGACCGCGTGGTCGCCGTTTCGGAGGCGCTGCGTGAGTATCTCGCCCGTCGAGTCGGCCTGCCAGCGACGCAGACGACGGTCATTCCGAACGGCATCGACGCCGACCTGTTCCGACCGGGGCCGCGCCGCGGCGGGTGGCGCGCGACGCTCGGGATCCCGCACGACGCCCCAGTAATCGGGATCGTGGCTCGATTGACGCCGGTCAAGGATCACGCCCTGCTGGTCGCGGCGCTCGCCTTGGTGCGGAAGCGGATCAGCGGTGCGGTACTGGTCGTCGCGGGCGACGGCGCGCTCCGTCAGGCGTTAGAGACCCAGGTGGCGGAGCTTCGGCTCGCTCACGCGGTCCGCTTCCTGGGCGAGACGCGCGATGTGGCGACACTGTATCGCGAGTTCGATTTGCTCGCGCTCTCCTCGAGATCCGAAGGCACGTCGATCAGCCTGCTGGAGGGGATGGCGAGCGGCGTGTGCGTGGTCGCTACGGCGGTCGGCGGAACGCCGGCGCTGCTCGGTGCGGGCCGGTTCGGCCGACTCGTTCCTTACGGAGACCCGCACACCCTCGCCGCTGCGCTCGTCGACCTGCTACAGGATCAGCGCACCCGGGAGCGGCTGGCCGCTGCGGCTCGCGCTGAAGTGCTCGCGACGTACAGTCTCGACGCCATGATCACCGCGTACGAGCGCGAGTACGGGTGGACGACGCAACGCCGGCGCGTCGCGCTCGGCGCGGGAGCGTCCTGATGTGCGGACTCGCGGGCGCGATCGCGGTGACACCCGATGCCCGCGTAGACCGCGAGCGTCTCAGCCGCATGGCGGCGCTGATGGGGCACCGGGGTCCCGATGCCGTGGGATCCTGGAGTGACCCGGCGGGCCGCGCGGCGCTGGTGCACCGGCGACTCTCGGTCATCGACATCGAGGGCGGGGGCCAGCCGATGTCCAATGATTCAGGCGACATCGTCTTGGTCTTCAACGGCGAGATGTATAACTATCGGGAGGAGCGGCAGCTGCTCCTCGACGCCGGAGTCACGTTCCGCACCAACTCAGATACCGAAGTACTCCTGCGGCTGTACGAGCGCTATGGAGCGGAGTGCGTGCATCGGCTGCGCGGCATGTTCGCGTTTGCGGTGTGGGATGCGAACCGCGGCGAGCTGCTCGTCGCGCGCGACCGCGTGGGGAAGAAGCCGCTGTTCTACGCTTTGGAGAATGGGTGCTTCTACTTTGCCTCCACCTTGAGCGCGATCCACGATACGAGCGAGGCGCCGCCACGCATGAATCTGGAGGCGCTCGATGCCTTCCTCGGCCTGGGCTACATCCCGGCACCCCTGTCGATTTGGGAGAACATCTCGAAGCTGCCTGCCGCTACCTTGCTCTCGGTGAGTCAGCAGGGTCTCCGCGCGGAGCGCTACTGGCATCTCGGCGTGGAGCGCGAGCCGTTCGGTGGTGGCTTTGACGACGCGGTGGACCATCTCGACGAGTTGCTCAATACGGCTGTCTCCCTGCGACTACGAAGTGATGTGCCCCTCGGCGTCTTCCTGAGTGGTGGAATTGACTCGAGCCTCGTCGCCGCGATTGCGAAGCGGCAATCGGCCAGTTCCACATTGACCTTTTCGATCGGCTTTGAGGATCCCGCGTTCGACGAGTCCATATTCGCCGAGCGCATCGCGGCGCACCTGGGAACGGAGCACCGTACGTTCCACGGTCGTCCCGAGATGATGCACGTCCTCCCGGAACTCGTGCACCACTTCGGAGAACCGTTTGGTGACTCGTCGGCCCTGGCAACGTTCCTCTTGGCTCGGGAGGCGCGCGCGCACGTGACGGTCGCGCTCACCGGCGACGGTGGGGACGAAGGATTCGGTGGCTATGATTGGTACCGCAACGCGCTGCGTCTGAAACGCCTCCGCCACGTCATCCCCGCCCCGGTGGCCTGGGCCGGAGCCTTGGCCTCGCGGGCATTCGATCGGGACTCGCACATGGTGCAGCGCGCCGGACGCGGGCTGCGGGTACTCGCCATGGGGGAGGCACAGCGGTTCGGGGCCTTGCGCACATTCATCAACCGTGACCAGATGCACATGTTGTACGCGGGCGAGCTACGTCGGACGCGTGCGCAGGGAGGGTTCGCCGCCGACGACTGGATTGCCGCGCGTTACGATGAGGCCTCGGGAACGGCACTGCGGCGCATGCGTTTCGCCGACGTCTCGACGTACCTGGCCGACGACCTGATGCCGAAGGTCGACGTCACCACCATGGCCCACGGGCTCGAAGCACGTGCACCTTTACTCGATCAAGAGGTCCTGCAGTTCGCCCTGAGTCTCCGCGACGAATGGCTCCTCGACGGAGACGGCGGCAAGGGCATTCTGAAAGCACTGCTGCGGCGATACGTGCCGACGTCCCTGTTTCAGCGGCCCAAGCAGGGCTTCGCCGTTCCGCTGCGCCGCTGGTTCGCCGGCACGGGACGCACTGACGTCCTCGACGACTTGCATCATGCAGAGCCGCTTTTGGATACCGGCTGGTTTCACTCGCGCGGGATCCAGCAGCTCGTGAGCGAGCATAAGTCGGGACTGCGCGATCACACCCAGCGGCTGTACGACCTGGTTGTGCTGCGGGAATGGCTCAGACAGCGGTAAATGCCACGCCGCCGCGGATCTTCTGGATCCGCGGCGGCGGCAGGAAACCCCTATCGAAGCGACCGGCTACTGCCGATAGAACACGTACCGGTAGGAGCTGGTGTAGTTCTGATTGAACTGCTTATAGCCCGTCAGGTACGCGCCGTTGACACCTCCGGCAAAGATGGCATCGGCCTGGGTCTTGTAGGTCGCATTGCCACTGTACATGTAATACCAGGCGTAGCCGGTCACGATCAGAAGGTTCAGGTCCGGTGACGGAGCTGTCGTGCCCGTGCTCATGTTTTCGGACACGTACTTAAATGCCTGCGCCGTGCTGACCCACTGCGTGCTCCACATCCAGTCCAGCGTCTTCTTGATCGCCGGCGGAATCCGGCTATCTGCCTGAACGTAGGTGTAGTACTTGATCAGCATGTCGTGCATCAGCCCGGTCATGTAGTTGCTGTGGGATCCTTCCCACATTGCGAACCGGTACGAACCGTCCGCCCCCTGGGTGCTGAGGATCTCGGTCACGTCGGTCGCCATCAGGTTGAGCCAGTTCCGCGGACTATCGCCGACGGCGTTGATCATCCAGCTGAGATAATGGGCCTGCAGGGTCCGGGCTTGAATCCGTCCCTCCACATACTTCCCGCCGTTGGCGGCGCAGTTGTTGGTGCAATTGAGCACGGGCGTCCAGATGTCCGCAAAGATCTCGGAGACCCGCGCGAGCGCATAGCGCGACTGTTCATCTCCCGTCAGCAGGTAGTGGAGCGCCACACCCTCGAGCTGCGCGTCATTGGGCTGCATGATATACGTGGGCTCGATGAACTGTTGGCGGTACGCGATCGCATCGATGGTGCCGCGGCGCCAGTACTCGGCGTTGCCGGTGCGCACCCAGGCGGCATACCAGATCAAGGCCCGGTCGTAGTAGTCGTACAACCACTGGCCGGACTCAGTCGCCCAGTGCTGATCCCCATAGGTGACGAAGTCATTCTCCCAGTTGGAGAAGACGGCGGGGGTGGCCGGGGACGCCGCGCGCGTGATGGTTTGGCCCACCACTTCGGTGCTCACGAGGTAGGTGGGTGAGGTGGGCAGGGCAGCGGCGGCCGGCATGTTCCCGGTCACCGTGGTCTTGGGCAAGTCGGTCGTACTGCGCGTCACCGACGGACCCATGATCAGCAGCGCGGCAATCGGATTGCCCGTGCTGACGGTATACGGGAACTGGACGAGCAGCGAACGGATGCTGCCATCGGGCCAGGTGCCGGCGAGCGGTTCCACGTGAATCGCGCGTTCCACACCGGCGACGAGCAGCACGACGTGCGCGATGTTGCTCGCCGTGAGTTTCCCCTTCGGCAACGGAATGCCGTTGGACACCAGGGCTGAGCCCGATCCGCCGTTCATCCGCACAATCTGCAGCGTGATCGTGTCGCCACTGACCGTCGGCTGCGGTTGAACGGTCACCGCCGCGCTGCCGCTCTTGCCTTCGCTCGTCGCGGTGATGGTCACTGAGCCCACCGCCACACCAGTGACCAGGCCGGTGGCGCTCACCGTGGCGATCGCGGTGTTGCTGCTCCCCCACGTCACGACGCGGCCGGTCAAGGTATTACCGGCCGAGTCCTTGGTGAGGGCGGAGAGCTGCTGCGTACCGGTGACGACGACGGTCGCCGTCGCCGGGCTTACCGTCACCGTAGCGACCGGCGCAACCGTCACCGTGATGGCGGCCGTGCCATTCTTGCCTTCGCTCGTTGCGGTGATCGTCGCGGAGCCCGCGACCTTGCCAGTAACGAGGCCGGTGGAGCTGACCGTGGCGACGGCCGTGCTGCTACTCGCCCAGGTGACCACCCGACCCGTCAGCGTATTGCCCGCCGAGTCCTTCGTCACGGCTGACAGCTGCTGGGTGCTACCAACCCTGATGCTCGCGGACGCCGGACTCACGGTCACGGAGGCCACCGGCACGGGCGTGACGGTGATCGCGGCCGTGCCGCTCTTGCCTTCACTGGTCGCGGTGATCGTCGCGGACCCCGCGGCCACCGCAGTGACGAGACCGCTGCTATTCACCGTGGCCACCGCGGTGTTGCTGCTCGACCAGGTGACGACGCGACCCGTCAGCGTATTGCCTGCCGCGTCCTTCGTCACCGCCGACAGCTGCTGGGTGCTACCAACCCTGACGCTTGCGGACGCCGGGGTCACCGCCACCGAGGCCACCGGCACCAGCGTGACGGTGACCGTGGCCGTGCCGCTCTTGCCTTCGCTCGTCGCGGTGATCGTCGCAGAGCCCGCGGCCACTGCAGTGACGAGGCCGCTGGCGTCCACCGTAGCCACGGCGGTGTTGCCGCTCGACCACGTAATGACGCGGCCGGTGAGCGTGTTACCGGTCGAGTCCCTGGTTACGGCGGACAGTTGCTGAGTTCCACCAACCACGATGGTCGCGGACGCGGGGCTCACAGTCACGGAGGCCACCGGCAGGACCATGACGGTGATCGCAGCCGTGCCGCTCTTGCCTTCACTTGTGGCAGTGATCGTCACCGAGCCCGCATTCACACCCGTGACGAGGCCGGTTGCGTTGACCGTCGCCACGGCGGTGTTGCTGCTCGACCAGGTGACGGCGCGACCCGTCAGCGGACCGCCCGCCGAGTCCTTGGTCACCGCCGCCAGCTGCTGCGTGCCGCCAACCCCGATGCTCGCGGACGCCGGGCTCACCGTTACGGACGCCACGGGCACGAGTGTGACGGTGATCGCGGCCGTGCCCCTCTTCCCTTCGCTGGTCGCGGTGATCGTCGCAGACCCCGGGGCCACGGCAGTGACGAGACCGCTGCTGTTCACCGTGGCGACGGCGGTGTTGCTGCTCGACCAGGTGACGACGCGGCCGGTGAGCGTATTACCCGCCGCGTCCGTGGTCACGGCCGACAGCGGCTGCGTGCCGCCGATCATCATGGTCGCGGACGCCGGGCTCACCGTTACGGTGGCTACGGGCACAGGTGTGACGGTGATCGCGGCCGTGCCGTTCTTTCCCTCGCTCGTCGCGGTGATCGTCGCAGAGCCCGCGGCCACTGCAGCGACGAGACCGCTCGCGTCAACGGTGGCGACGGCTGCGTTGCTCGTCGTCCAGGTGACGACGCGGCCCGAGAGCGGGGCGCCTGACGCATCCTTGGGTGTAGCGGTGAGCTGCGTCGATGAACCGACGGTCATGTTTGCGGACGAGGGGCTGACAGTGACCAACGCGACGGGAACCGGGCTGACCGTGATGGTCGCCGTAGCGGACCGGCCTTCGCTGGTGGCGACAATCGTCGTTGTGCCGGCGGATACGCCAGTGGCCAGGCCACTCGTGCCGACCGTCGCCACTCCGGTGTTGCTGCTCACCCACGTGATGATGCGGCCGGTGAGCGGGTTACCGGCGGAGTCCTTCGGCGTAGCCGTGAACTGCTGCGTGGCACCGACCTGGATCCCGGCGGTCGGCGGAGACAGGGTCAGCGAGGCGACGGAGACGGGGCTGACGGTGACGCTGGCGGAGTCTTCCACAGAACCGGGGTTGGCGCGCGCCTTGACCTTGTACTGGCCGGGCGCTGCCGGCGCATGGTAGCTGCCGCGATGCATGCCGCCGCCCAGCGACGTCTCCGTGATGCTGCCGCCGGTCGTGGTCCACATCATGCCCGTGCTCGCCGTGTCACCCGCGGCGTCCAGGGCGACGGCGTAGAGATCTGCATCCTGATTTGCCGGCACGACGATTTGCGACGGTGAAATGACGACTCTGGCGGCCTGTTCGGCAAGCTCGAGCCGAGACGGAACCTTGCAGGAGTTCAGCGCGAGGATAGCAACGAGAGCGACTGAGAGCTTTCGTGTGAACGTCATCACTCGAGTCCTCCGAAAAACAATCCGCCAGCGTCCAAGTCATTGCGCTGGCGGCTCGGCGGACGTGGCGATGCAATCGCGGTAGTCCCGTAGCTCTGCGTCGCCGCCTTTCGACGGCTTTGCTCTGAGCAGCGTGCGATGTCGATTTTTTTATGGCGGCTCCGGCGGCAAGAAATGCAAAAGCCGCCGGCGCCCATTCTTGCGCTGGCGGCCCGGCGGACATCGCGACGTTACGTCGCCTTAGTCCCGTGGCTCTGCGTCACCGTCTTTCGACGGCTTTGCTCTGAGCAGCGTGTCGTGTCTGTTTTGTGTCGCGGCATATGATGGCGTTGGCGGGCGGCGGACGTCGTGACTCGCGTCACGGTAGTTCCATGACTCTTTGTCACGTCTTTCGAGGGCTTTGTTCTGAGGCAGTGACCGGCGCGTTGGGTCACATGCATCCGCAGCGTTTCGAATTGCGAATCGGGCGATGCTGCGTTGCGAGACGGCCGACTACTGGCGGTAGAAGAGGTACCGGTAGGAGCTGGTGTAGTTCTGGTTGAACTGCTTGTAGCCCGTCAGGTACGCTCCGTTGACACCTCCGGCAAAGATGGCATCGGCCCGGGTCTTGTAGGTCGCGTTGCCACTCTGCTTGTAGTACCAGGCGTAACCCGTCACGATCAGGAGGTTCAGGTCCGGCGCTGGGGCCGTCGTGCCGGTACTCATGTTTTCGGAGACGTATTTGAATGCCTCGGCCGTGCTCACCCACTGCGTGCTCCACATCCAGTCCAGCGTCTTCTTGATCGCCGGCGGAATTCGGGCGTCGGCCTGAACGTAGGTGTAGTACTTGATCAGCATGTCGTGCATCAGCCCGGTCATGTAGTTGCTGTGGGATCCTTCCCACATTGCGAACCGGTACGAACCGTCCGCCCCCTGGGTGCTGAGGATCTTGGTCACGTCGGTCGCCATCTCGTTGGCCCAGTGCCGCGGAACATCTTCGACAGCGTCGATCATCCAGCTGAGATAATGGGCCTGCAGGGTCCGGGCTTGAATCCGTCCCTCCACGTACTGGCCGCCACCGGTACAGGCCGTGCAATCGAGCACGGGCGTCCAGACATCAGAAAACACGCCGGCGACCCGCGCGACCGCATAGCGGGACTGTTCAT
>Ga0193723_1000924_pt1 | contig 11460 bp, 7 predicted proteins | sample H2m2metaG_FD_143042 | JGI IMG/M metagenome (GOLD analysis project Ga0193723, IMG submission 143042) | Soil microbial communities from a riparian zone of the East river system, Colorado, United States - H2m2 | ecosystem: Environmental > Terrestrial > Soil > Riparian zone | place: USA: East River... | reverse complement strand
CACGAGCATCGCGCCGATCCTGTTGATGGCGCATCAGGATGTCGTTCCGGTCGAGGCCGAGAGCAGCTGGACGTACCCGCCCTTCGCGGGACGCATCGCGGACGGCTACGTCTGGGGCCGCGGCGCGCTCGACGACAAGGGCAACCTCATGGCGATCCTCGAGGCCGTCGAGCGGCTCGTCGCCGAGGGCGCCACGCCCCACACCACCATCTATCTCGCGTTCGGGCACGACGAGGAGGTCGGCGGCAGAAACGGCGCGGCGCGCACCGCCGCGCTGCTCGCGTCCCGCGGCGTGCGCCTGCAATACGTGGTCGACGAGGGCGGCGCGATTACGACGGGACTCGTGCCGGGCATCTCGGGCCCCGTCGCCCTGGTCGGCATCGCCGAGAAGGGGTACGTGAGCCTCGAGTTGACGGTCCAGGCGGAGGGAGGCCACTCGTCGATGCCGCCGCCGCAGACGGCGATCGGGATCCTCGGCGACGCGGTCGCGGAGCTCGAGGAGCAGCAGATGCCGCGCCGCATCAGCGGAGCCACCGCCGCGATGCTCGACTACATCGGCCCCGAGATGTCGTTCTCTCGGCGCCTGGCGCTCGGCAACCGCTGGTTGCTCTCCGGCGTGATCGAGCGCGAGTTCGGGGCGACGCCGAGCGGCAACGCGATGTTGCGCACGACCACGGCCCCGACGATCATCGCGGCGGGCGTGAAGGACAACGTGCTGCCGGCCACGGCGCGCGCCGTCGTCAACTTCCGGATTCTCCCGGGCGACTCGGTCGCCGGCGTGGTGGCGCACGCGAAGGAGGCGATCGACGATCCCCGTGTGACGATCCGCGTAATCCCGGAAAGCGCCAACGAACCGTCGCCGGTGTCGCCGGACACCTCGATGAGTTTTCGGCTGATGGAGAACACCCTGCGGCAGATCGCCCCCGGTGTGATCGTGACACCGTGGCTGGTGGTGGGAGGGACTGACGCGCGGCATTTCGACAAGTTGACGTCCAACGTCTATCGCACGGGTGCGTTGTCCCTGACTCGAGGCGACCTGGCGCGCATCCACGGCACGAACGAGCGGGTAGCGATCGCCGACTACGCCCGCAACATCGCGTTCTACGTTACGCTACTGCGGAACTCAGCCTTCCCCCGCTAACGCTTCACCGCTCGCCGCTCGCCGTGCTCCTTGAGATACACGCGCGACGCGGCGAGCACCTTCGCTTCCACCTCGGCCATCGAGCCCTCGAACGACGCGCCGGCGGCCTTCTTGTGGCCGCCGCCGCCGAACTGGAGCGCCAGGTCGGCGACGTCCACCGCGCCCATCGAGCGGAACGACACCTTGATGCGCCCGTTGGCGATCTGTCGAAACAGCAAGGCGAGCCGCACGCCGGCGATCGAGCGGGGGAACTCCACGATGCCGTCCAGATCATCGGCGGTGGCGTCGTGGCGGTCGAGCGCGTCGAGAGGCACGGTGACCCACGCCAACCCGACCCCGGCTTCCACCACCAGCGTTTGCAACACCTCGGCGGTCAGCCGAACCCGCCCCTCCGGCGCGCTCGCGTACACCGACTCGTAGATCCCCTCGGGATCGACGCCCCGCTCGAGCAGCGCGGCGGCAACACGCAACGCGCGCGCCGAGGTGTTCGAGAACCGGAAGCCGCCCGTGTCGGTGAGGATGCCCACGTACAGCGCCCGGGCACTTTCCGGATTCAGCGGCCATCCAAGAGCGCTGGCAAGATCGAAGACGAGCTCGGCGGTCGCGGTGGCCTCCGGCGCGATGAGCCGCGGGCCCGGCGGCAGCGAGCCGGGACTGACGTGGTGATCGATACACACGGTCGGGACCGCGCGCTGCCGCACCGCGTGCCCCAGGTCACCGAGGCGGCCGAGGTCGCCGATATCGAGCACGACGATCACGTCGGCGCGCTCGATCTCACGGACGGCGCGGTCCGACGCGTCGACGCCGTCGGGAAGCAGGAAGCCGAAGCGGTCTGGGATTCCGGTCGGGTTCGCGATCGTCGCCGTGACGCCGCGTGCCTTGAGCAGGTGCCATAACCCGATCTCGCTCCCCACGCCGTCGCCGTCGGCGTTGACGTGCGTGGTCAGCACGACGCGCCGGTCGGGCGTCAAGACCGTCGCTATGTCTTGCGAGGCGCGGGCACGCTCGGGGGGGACGGGGACGCCATTAGTCATCGCCCCGAATGATAACGGGGCTCAGCGCCTCGCGGCGAGTTCGCGTTGGAGAACGGAGTGCTTGCGGCTGTACCCGAAATAGATCGCGAAGCCGACGATCAGCCAGACAAAAAGCCGGATCCAGGTGTCGCCCGGGAGCGTCAGCATCAAACCGAAGCAGCACAAGATCCCCATGATTGGCACGAATGGCACCCACGGCGTCCGGAAGGGTCGGTCGAGGTCGGGCCGCTTGTGCCGCAGGATCCAGACGCCGCCGCACACCAGCACGAACGCGAGCAGGGTGCCGATGTTCACGAGCTGACCGAGGAGCTGCAACGGCAAGAGCCCCGTGGCGAGGGCGACCGCGATCCCCGTGTAGATCGTCGAGAGATACGGCGTGCGGAACTTCGGGTGCACCTTGCCGGCCCAGGGACCGAGCAGGCCGTCGCGCGACATCGAAAAGAAGACGCGCGACTGGCCGAGCAGCATGACGAGGATCACGGAGCCAAGTCCCAACACGGCGCCTAGGTCGATCGCCATGCGGACGCCCCACGGTGCCCCGACGGCCTGCATCGCGTACGCCATCGGCGCCGGAAGGTTCAGCGCGGTGTACGGCACCATCCCCGTGAGCACCGCCGAGACGACCATGTAGAGCAGCGTGCAGATCGCGAGCGATCCCAGGATCCCGATCGGCATGTCCTTCTGTGGGTTCTTCGCCTCCTGCGCCGTCGTGGAGACGGCATCGAAGCCGATGTACGCAAAGAACACGAGCCCCGCGCCGCGCAGCACGCCGGACCAACCGAAGGTGCCCCACTCGCCGGTGTTCTTCGGGATGAACGGTTTCCAGTTGTCGGGATTGATGTGCATCAAGCCGACGACCGCGACGAGCAGCACGATCGCGACCTTCAGGATCACGATCAGGTTGTTCACGCGCGCCGATTCCCGAATCCCGATGACCAGCACCGTCGACATCAACGCGACGATGAACACCGCGGGCAGGTTGATGATCGCGCCCGTGAAATTGAGTCCGGTGTGCGCGCAAAGCGGCGCCGCCATTGTCCCCACTTGCGCGGCCGTGCACCACGCCGTCGGCGACACCATCAGCGTCTCCGGCAGGTGCACGCCGAACAGCCCGAGCAGCGAGACGAGGTGCCCCGACCAGCCGACGCCCACGCCGGCGGCGCCGGCGGCGTACTCGAGCACGAGATCCCACCCGACGATCCACGCGACGAGCTCGCCCATCGTGGCGTAGACGTACGTGTACGCGCTGCCGGCGACGGGCACGGCGCTCGCCATCTCGGCGTAGCACAGCGCGGCGAACGTGCAGGCGACGCCGACGAGCGCCATCGAGATCGGCACCGCCGGCCCCGCGTGCAGGGCGGCGGCCTGACCGGTCAGCACGAAGATCCCCGCGCCGATGACGGCGCCGATCCCCAGCGCGACGAGGTTGAAGGGCCCGAGACTGCGCTTGAGGGAGTGATCGGAGGCCGCGTCGGCTTCCGCGCGCAGCGTGGTGATGGACTTCGTCGCGAAGAGGGTCATCCCTGCAATGTGGCCGCGCCCGCGACTGGCGCGAGCACGTTGGGACGAGTGGGACTCGGCCCCGGACGGATGGGACTACGGGACGGCGGCGCCTAGCAGGTTGGAACGGTAGCGGCGGGACAATGGCACGCGGGCGCCGCTCTCGAGAATCACGATCGCATCCCCGTGGAACCAGGGCTGCACCTCGCGTACGCGGTCCACGTTGACGAGCGCGGAGCGGCCGGTGCGGCGGAAGCGCTCGCGGTCGAGCTGCGCCTCGAGCGCGGCGAGCGTGGTGCGCAGGACGTAGCTGCGCGGCCCCGCGTGCAGCCGGACGTAGTTGCGCGCCGCTTCGATCCACTCGACGTCGGCCGTACGAACAAAGAGGCTGCGGCCGTCGTCGGCGACGAGGAGTCGCTCGGCGGCGCGCGGACGGGGCGACGCCTCGAGCATCGCGACCTGGGCGCGGAAGGTTTCGAGGTCGCGATGGTAGTCGAGCGCGTGCACGATGCCGAGGATGGCCCAGTAGACGACGACGTTCCAGTGGAAGTAGAGCGAGAAGTCGTCGACCAGGCGTTGGGCGAAGGAGCCGTGCACCTGCACCAACGCCGTGACGGCGAGCTGCAGCAGCGCGAGATCGAGGCTGGCGCCGAGGTGCAGGAAGAAGTGGCGGCCGAAGTTGGCGCGATCGACCCGGAAACGGCGGCCCAGCCACGCGACGACGGGCGAGAGGGCGCCCCACAGGTACCAGAACGAAAAGCCGGCGAGGAGGGCCTGGGGCCAAGTGTAGGGATTGGTCGCAATGCGCAGGTGCGCGAAGTGGATCTGTACGCTCGAGGCGAGCCCGAGCAGCGTCCACAGACCGATCCAGCGCCAGCGCTTACCCATGCCACAAACTACGCCGGCCGGCCTCCTGCGGGAGGCCGGCCGGACGTCAAGCGTGGGTCAGACCTTCGGGGCGAGTTTCGACTTCCGGATCCCGTAGGAGAAGTAGATCACCAACCCAATCGCGAGCCAGATCAACAGCCGGGCCCAGGTGCGGCCGGGCAACGCGAACATCAGACCCAGCGCCGACACGGCGCCCAAGGGCGCCACGACCCACACCCACGGCGTCTTGAAGGGCCGTGGCAGGTTGGGCTCGCGGATGCGGAGCGCCAGAACTCCGACGGAGACGATGACGAACGCCAGGAGCGTCCCGATCGACACCAGGCTCCCGGCCTCGCGCACGGTGAACAGCGCGGCGGGGATCATCACGGCGATGCCGGTGATGATCGTCGTCACCCATGGGGTCTTGAACCTCGGATGCACCTGGCTCACGACCGGCGGCAGCAGCCCGTCGCGCGACATCGTCCAGAAAACGCGAGACTGGCCGAGCAGCATCACCAGGATCACCGAGGAAAGTCCGGCGATGGCGCCGATCTTGATGAGAATCGCCATCCAACCCAAGCCCGCCTGGTCGGCCGCGACCGCGATGGGGTCGGGCACGTCCAGCTGTGCGTAGGGGACGATCCCCGTCGCGATACCCGAGACCAGGATGTAGAGCACTGTGCAGATCAGGAGGGAGCCGATGATACCGATCGGCATATCTTTTTGGGGATTCTTCGCCTCCTGGGCCGCGGTGCTCACCGCGTCGAACCCGATGTACGCGAAGAAGACGACCGCCCCGCCCTGCAGCACGCCCGACCAGCCGTACTTGCCCCACTCGCCCGTCGTGTTCTGCGGGACGAAGGGGTGCCAGTTGGCCGGGTTGATCGCGTGCGCGGCCCCGACAATGAAGAGCAGCACCACCGCCACCTTCACGAACACGATGATGTTGTTGAAATTCGCTGATTCCTTGATGCCGACGACGAGAAGGGTACTGACGGCGACGATGATCAGGACGGCCGGCAGATTGAAGATCGCGGTGACGGTAGAGCCGTCAGCGAGCGTCACGACCGAGCCGCGCGCGGCCGTGAGCGCCGCGGGAATATGGATGCCGATCTGATTGAGCAACGACACCACGTAGCCCGACCACCCGATCGCCACGGTGACCGCTCCGAGGGCGTACTCGAGGACGAGGTCCCACCCGATGATCCAGGCGACGAACTCGCCGAGGGTCGCATAACCGTAGGTGTACGCGCTGCCGGCCATCGGCACGAGCGAGGCGAATTCCGAGTAGCACAATGCCGCGAAGATGGACGCGACACCCGCGAATACGAACGACAGCACGACAGCGGGCCCGGCGTTCAGGGCGGCGACGGTCCCCGTCAGTACGAAAATGCCCGTTCCGATGATCGCGCCGATGCCCAGCATCGTCAGGTTCAGTGCGCCCAGCGCCCGCTTGAGGCTGTGGTCCGTCAGCGCCTCGTTCTGCAGGTCGGTGACGCTCTTCCGTCGGAAAAGATCCATGCGCTCCTCGGGGTCAGTTGGACAGACGAAACGTCGGGGTGCCGCGCGCTACAGTAGGCCCCGGCCCGGAGAGTGTCAAGCGCAACAGATGTAAGGGAACGTCAGTAGGCGAGTTGCACCCGCAACGTCCACGAGCGTAACGGCGGCACCGTGCCGGTGTCCGCGATCGATGGCCCCTCTCCGGCAAAGAAAGGAAGGGGGTAACTGCCGGCCTCGGGGTCGGGCCCGGAGTATCCCGTCCAGGTGAAGAGGTTGCGTCCGATCAGGGTAATCGTGCCCGCGCGTGCGCCCACCGCTGACGTCGTACCGGCCGGCACGTCGAAGCTCACGGACAACGCGCGCAGCTTCAGAAAGTCCGCGTCCTCAAAGTATGGGACCGTCGGACTCAGCAGAGCCGAGGAAGCGATTGCCTGCTCCTCGAGCGACGAGCGCGGATCGTTGCGTGCGCGGCACGTCGCGAACAGGCACCGTGCCCATTCGACCTCATTGAACAGCGTCTGCCCGGCGCGGTACTCCAGTGTCGCCGACACTCGCCACCGGTTCCCCAGCCGCCAACCAGCGGTCATAGCAGCGCCTTGGGTCGGGTATGGGCTCCCCGCCCACGCGAGGAGCGTGTCGCCCACGACTTCTGACGGTGTGATGACGCCGTCGCCGTTGGCATCGGCCCAACTCCTGATCGCTTGCGCGCGGTAGCCTCCCGTCGGGTATCCCGGCGCGAAAAACTGGTATCCGCGAAAGAACGGCGCCTGGCTTGACCCAACCAGCCGATTCCGGTTTCCCCACATCGACAGCCGAAGGTCCCAACCAAGGGCTGGGCGATCGATGACACGCCCGGCGATGGTCACCGCCACGCCGCGGTTGCTGATCCTCGTCCCAGCGACGTAGGCGGTGATGTCGCCGAAGGGGGTAGGGATCAGCCCTAACTTGGCGACGTCGGAATGCTCGGCGTAGAACGTCAGCGACGCGGTGCCCTTCCCGCCAAACAGAGCGGCATCGCCGCCGAACTCGAACGACCCGGTGTAATCGGCGTGTACCGGCGGCACATCCACGGGCGGGCCGACGTAAAATGTGAGGAGCTCGGGCAGGGGAGAAGCCGTTGACCCGTATGCGCCATGCACGCGTAGGTCGTTGAGGAATCCCGGCGCCCCGGACCGAGCAATCCACGACACGCCGACACTGGGGCGCGTGTCGCTGAATCGGTACGTCTTGTCGCGATCATGTCGCAACGCCCCGGTGAACGTGAGGCGGTCGCGCAGGACGACATCCGCCGTCACGTACGTGCCGAGCGAGCGCCGGCGGAGGTTAAGCCAGGAAGACCCGCAGGCAGTCCCAGGCGCACAAAACGGCGTCGTGTCGCGCCCCTGGACCATGCTGTCTTCCAGTCGTCGGCTGAGGTTCTCCAGTCCCACCGTCAGACCCCACCGAAGCCCGCGGCCCGGCGGGCCTCGGAACGACGCGCTCAACGCCTCCGTGGCGTTGCGGACCCGGCGACGGCCGTCGAAGCGATAGAAGCCCGGCTGGATGACGCCATCGCCTTGGCGGACGTCATCGAGCCCGAGCGTGCCGCGGATCGTCAACCATGGGAATGGCGTCGCGCGCACGTTGGTCACCGCGACGGTCCGATCGATCGCCTGTGTGCCGGGCGCGCCGACCAGTGAGTCCCAAGCGGGGAATGCCGTGCGGTCGCTCGAACCGCGCAGTGCGGCGTGGATCGGCCCGTAGCCCGGCAGGCGCACATCGCTCGCCATCCGGCCGATTGAAACGCCGAGTTCGAGCTCCGGGAGCGGGTGCACGGTGGCGTTGCCGCGGAGGCTCCAACGGGAGTAGCGATCGAGATCGCGGGGCACTCCGGACACCGCGAACGGACCGTCGTCTCCGTCGAACGTGCCGGACAAGCGGAACGCACCCCAACTCGGCCCGCCCGATCCGGTGAACCCCGCTTGCCGCCGAAACACGGTGGCAAACGGACTGCGCTCCACCAGCGGATTGAACGACTGCACGTGATCCTGCACGCAGTGGCCCAGCGCCTGCTCGGTCAGGTTGCATGCCCCCCGTTGGTAGGCGGGGTTCGCGTTGTAGGGGTCCACACCACCGTAATTGGCGGGCCACCGGGACGGCACCGATTCCAGTGCACCTTGGGCGAAGGTCCCCCACTGCAGCGGGCCCGAGCGGGCACCCCTGCTATGGATCAGGATCACGCCATTACTTGCGCCGGGTCCGTACACGGCGCCTGAGGCCGGTCCACGGATCACCTCGATCGACGCGATGTCCTCCACACTCAAATCCTCGAGGCGGAACGGACCGGGGCCGCCGAGGGCCAACGGGGAGGCATCCTCCTCGGCGTCGACGCGAATGCCATCGACGAGAATCAAGGGAGCATCGTTGAACAGCGACCTGACACCCGCAAACCGGATACGCGATCCGCCCCCGTTCAAGCCCGAACCTGGCACGACGAGCAAGCCAGGGACCTGGCTGATGAGGAGGTCGGCAAACGACCGCGCGCCGCCCTCGCGCACGAGCTTGGCGGCGTCGATGACGTAGCGGTCCGGATTTGGGGGGAGCGCCGTCGAGTCCCCGACGGTTTGTGCTGAGGACGGCAAGGCGATGAAGAACAGGAGGGCGGCGAGGGAGAACGCGCGCATTTACAAACATGAAACCTCTCTGCGGCGCCACCGCAAGAGGCAACGCGCCAAAAGTCATAACCCGCGCTAGATCGAGTAGTTCGGCGCCTCCCGCGTGATCACCACGTCGTGCGGATGCGATTCCCTGAGCCCCGCCGTCGTGATCCGGATGAATTCCGTCTCGGTGCGCAACGCCTTGATGTCGCAGACGCCGCAATAGCCCATCCCGCTGCGCAACCCGCCGACCATCTGGAAGATCACGTCGGACACGGGCCCCCTGAACGGCACGCGCCCCTCGATCCCCTCGGGCACGAGCTTCTGCGGCGAGACCTCGCCCTCCTGGAAGTAGCGATCGGCCGAGCCTTCTTCCATGGCGGAGAGGCTCCCCATCCCGCGAATCACTTTAAAGCGGCGTCCCTCGAGCAGGAACGACTCGCCCGGACTCTCCTCCGTGCCGGCGAGCATCGAGCCCATCATCACGCTCTCGGCGCCCGACGCTAGCGCCTTCACGACATCGCCCGAGTATTTGATCCCGCCGTCGGCGATGACGGGAATGTCCCCCGCGCCCCGCACCGCGTCGACGATGGCCGTCACCTGCGGCACGCCGATCCCCGTGACGACGCGCGTGGTGCAGATCGAGCCGGGCCCGACGCCGACTTTCACGGCGTCGACGCCGCGCTCGACGAGCGCCTTCGCCCCGGCCGTCGTCGCGACGTTCCCCGCGACGAGCTGCGCGTCGGGGAACGCCTCGCGCAGCATCGCCACCGTGTCGAGCACGCCCTGCGAGTGCCCGTGCGCCGAGTCCACCACGAGCACGTCACACCCGGCGTTGATCAGCGCCGCGGCGCGCGGCTTCGCGTCGGCGGTGCCGCCCACCGCGGCGGCGACCCGCAGCCTGCCGTGCGCGTCCTTGTTGGCATCGGGGTGCTGGCGCCGTTTGAAGATGTCCTTGATGGTGATCAGACCCTTCAGGACGCCCTGTTTGTCGACGACGGGGAGCTTCTCGATACGGTGCTTGGCGAGGATGCGCTCGGCCTCGTCGAGCGTCGTGCCGACGGGCGCGGTGACGAGCTTCTCCTTGGTCATCGCGTCGCGGATCGGCCGGTCGAGCTCGCGCTCGAACTGCAGGTCGCGGTTCGTGATAATGCCGATCAGCTTGCCCGCCCCGTCGACGATCGGCACGCCCGAGATCTTGAAGCGCGCCATCAGATGATGCGCTTCGCGTAACGCGGCGTCGGGACCGAGCGTGATCGGGTTCATGATCATCCCCGACTCGCTGCGCTTCACGCGGTCGACCTCGGCCGCCTGGCGGTCGATCGGCATGTTCTTGTGGATCACGCCGATCCCCCCCTCGCGCGCCATCGCCATCGCCATGTCCGCTTCGGTCACGGTGTCCATGGCGGCGGAAACGAGCGGGATGTTGAGCGAGATCGCGCGGGTGAAGCGACTGGCGACGGAGACGTTGCGGGGATGGACCGTCGAGTGACGGGGCACGAGCAGGACGTCGTCAAAGGTGAGGGCGACGTCGGTTCGGAAGGTTCCCATGGCGAAAGTTATGCGGGGGGCTTGGATTCCTCAACGGGCGTGTCGGTCGCCTTCTCGGTCACTTTCTTCGTTGCGTCTTCTACGGCTGCTTTGCCAGCGGCGGCCAGGCCTTCCAAGAAGCGGCCGGCCTTCCCCACGGTGTCCATCGTGCCGCGGATGATGTTCAGCGGCACGCGGCCGGCGCGCAGCGTGTCCTCCAGCGTCTCGGCGACCTTCTGAAACGCCGGCGCCCCGGCTGCTCGCTGCGCGTACTTCGACTCCAAAAACTCGACATAGTCGAGCACCTGATACGCCTGCTCGTCGGACATCGCCTCCAACCTGCGCCGAATGCGCTCGGCCAGTATGTCGTTCACGGGGATGCCTCCAGCGAAATCAGTTCCACCACAGGATTGCCGAGGAAACGGCTGCGACCTTGGCGCACTTTGACGGTGACCTGGATGTTGGCGAGGGGCGCGAGCGCCTGCACGGCGCCGAGCCTCCCGTCCGGAATGATCATGTAGACGAATCCCCGCTCGGGGAGGGGCCCGCGCGCCAGCACGTAGTTGGCGCCCTCGGGAATGTCGGGGCGCAGATCGTCCGCTTTCTGCACGGCGATGAACTGCAAGGTCCAGCGCAGCACCTGTCCCGCGTAGCGCTGCGGCTCGGCGCGCAGCTCCGCCGCGCTCACGCCGATCTGCACCCCGGGCGGCGCATCCTGCAGCTCCGTCGTCTTGACCCAACCTTCGAACTGCACACGAGCCCACTCACCGCTGCGGCTCAGGACACGCAACGGCGTCTCGGCGCCGACCGTGCCGGCTTCGGGGCCGTCGGGGGCGCGGTACAGCGTGGTGGGACGTGGGGCTTGGGCGCGGCCGGAGCTGGGTGCGGCTGCTGGCGTGCTGTCCCCCCCGGCGCGTGGCGCCGGGGTCAACACACCCTGGGCGGATGCGGTGTCGGAGTCGGAGTCGGAGACCGTGCGCGTGGCACTCACGGCCGGGGCTAAGGCCAGCGCGGACGTTTGGACCCAGCCGTCGCGCGTCACGTGCACCCAGCGGGCGTCCTGCCCGACCTTCTTCAGCCCGAAGCCCTCGGCGAGTTTCGCAACGAGGGCGCCCCCCGCCGAGGAGCGGAGGTTCTCGTCCGGCGCGCGCGTGACGGCGAGGTCGAAGTCGGGGCGCGGGCTCGGCCCCACGGAGGTCGCGAAGATGTAGCCCTCAAGAACCACGTGCATCCAGCCGCCGCTCGACGCGGG
>Ga0193723_1000923_pt1 | contig 11471 bp, 15 predicted proteins | sample H2m2metaG_FD_143042 | JGI IMG/M metagenome (GOLD analysis project Ga0193723, IMG submission 143042) | Soil microbial communities from a riparian zone of the East river system, Colorado, United States - H2m2 | ecosystem: Environmental > Terrestrial > Soil > Riparian zone | place: USA: East River... | reverse complement strand
TCCGTCCTCCGGTCCACCGTTATTAAACTCGGTATGCATATTGCTATTTATGTTTACAGAAGCAAAATTTGAAAATTAATGGTTGTGTTCTCTCTCATCAATCATCCCAAAAAGGTTATCATTTCAATGGGGTTATCGTCATCTTCTGATCCTGTTCCACATTTGCAACTCTAGGATCAGCTTTTAGATGATTAACTATGGAGTTTGTTAGTTGCTGGGGTATTTTTATTGAAAATCCTTTAATTGAATATTGGTAGATTTGAGTTACTTCTGCCCCTCTCTTTTTGACGTCATCAACTATTGATTGAAGGTCTCCGTTGGCATTTGAACTATTTTTTATTGTAATTATGTATTGATTAGCAAGTTGGTCAACTTTTGCACCACCATTAACTTTAGTCTCATTGGTACTATTGCCTCCCAAAGTTGTAGTATTCTCTGCATGAACTGACATAAATGGACTTAAAAAGGTAATATTGGCGCTTATTGCTATTGTTGACAGTATGACTGTTATTAATGTTCCACTAGTCTTATTCATTCATCTTGACTCCAAGAATTTGTTACCTTATTAGTTATTTATCGATTACTAACTCCCAGATTGTAGTAGTTAATATTAGAATCTTAGTTATTAATATCTCATTATACTTCTTGATATTTATGCTTTGACACGCGTTTTCGAATTCTCGAAGGTACGGTAGCATATGAAAGCTAGTTCCCTTCAGCTGAAATGTTAAAATGTAAATCATTTATTGTTATCAGAGCGATAATATTGACATAATTCCACATAGCCAAAAAACAAACACTACTCGCCACACCATTTTGAAAATCTATCCTTGACCTTATTCTATAGATCTATTGAAGAATAGTGCAGGAGATGTTGATATCTAATAATTAGCTGAGGATTATAATTCTATTGATAAGAACTGCAGAACTACCGACTCAGAATTCCATGATTATTAATTGAACTCAATAGGAATGTTGATTTATCCTTATCTAAAATGTCATTTTTCAAGGAAACCATCTGGTCTTCCTTTCTGGTTTTTAAAACAACCATCAATTCTGTTTCCAGAATATGAGGCAACTTGCGAATCTTGTTTTCTACGATATCCCTAAGTTGATCATAATCCTTGGCTCGAATTTTTAAAAGAAGGTCAAATCTGCCGTGCATCTCATGAAGTTCTAAAACTTCATCAAGATTTGACAGGGTGGCAGCTATCTCTTCTGCCAAACCAGGTTCAACATTTGTTCCCATGAATGCAAGATGGTCATATCCAAGACGGTTATTATCTACAGATACGGTAAACTTGTCAATTACACCTTCTGAAATTAACCGTCTAACCCTTAAATGCACTGTTGCATCAGATATTCCTATCCTCTTAGCCACTTCCACAAAGGGTGTTGAAGAATCCTTGCCCAGTATATCTATAATCTTGAGATTAATATCATCTAGCAGATCAGAGCTAATCGGCATTATTCAATACTAGAAGTTTGCACATAAAAGCTTTGTCATGCTCTGAGAAGGAGAGATAATAAAAAAACGAAACCAAGGTTCTTAGATTATATATTAATAACTATAATTGCATTGAAGCAGTAATTAATGAATTACAATTCCAATGAGTATAATGCCTTATCGAAGAATGATGCACTTCGTTAGCCCATTTAAGAGTTACTAGCCTAACGAAAAAAGGTGTTCTGATAATGATTTTTCTACGCTAAACATTCGCTAGTGGTTTTGTTTTTAGATATTTTGATGCTGCTTAAACTGACATAATTACATAATTATATAAAACCACAAGAAAACGAAATCTCGACCTTCCAACGTCAATTACCTATTCTTTAGCTTGCATCTGTTTTGTTCTACGTTCTGATAACCACCGGCGCCTATAAGTCTCGTCCTTAAGTTTAAAGCCTTTAAACAATTGAAAATATACTTGTTTAATCTTATTTTGTTTATCTAATTCAGATTGTATCCAAAGAGTTTCAAATATTGAAATACAGGAAGAGACTGTTGATTCACTGTTGGAATAAGTAGCTAATCCTGCTGTGTCTTCAAAATTTTCCTTAGTCTCATCATTAACCTCTATTGATAAGCATACTGCTTGGTCAACTACCATTGTTGTCATTGTAGTTTGCAAATCCTTAGTGATGTATTGCATATTAATTTTGAAATTTTTTTCATTAAATTTTTTTTGTGTCATCTCCCTTGTCTTCTCATCATTTACATGTATCAATATTCTCACATTTACTCCTCGTTCTCTTGCTTTTCCAAGTAATTCCAATAAACCCTGATTTTCTGCACGACGGAATGCATTAACTGTTGGGAATAAGATGAGTACTTCATCCATGGATGAATTTATAATATCAAAGGCTAGCTTCTGTGTTTGCTGAGGCTCTTGGATAGTTTCTATGAAGTCTCTTATCATTCCTTTCTCAATTTCTCTTATCTTTTCTTTGGCTGGAACTGATTTACTCCACAGATAGTCAAAGAGATATTGCTGTGTAGCTACGAACGAATCCACATTACCATACAGAAGCTGCTTTGCAAATTGTTTATTGGCATCAGTTACGTAACTGAGATATTCCATTCCATCCGCAATTCCAAAATTAGCTTTAATTAAATCAATATGACCAACTTCAGCATAACGAATTATTTCTTTACAATTAGAGATGGTTTCCTGAGTGACATCAATAATAAACCTTAATCTTACTCCCCTCTTTTTGAGTTGTATGACTGCATTCCATAGCGGTGTATTGCCAGCTTGAATAAATGGTTCTCTTGGGTCAAAACAGTAATCCAGTTTTTTAGTTATCCTAGACATGATATGTAGTATTAAGTCAGTCGCCTCTTCGCCAACTACCATCTGAATTTGTTTAACATCTGAATCTGTAGCAGCTGTCAAATGACTCCATACATCTATAAAATGTCTCGAGATATAAATCCACAGAGCAAAATGTTCTGATTGTGTAGAACCGACTTCCATGAAAACTATATAAGCTTATTCATAGTTTCACGCATATATGCCAGTATTTCTTGATGTTCATAAGGTCCCCTTTACAGAAGATCATCTAAAGGAACTATGTGAGTCGCCCAAGGATGAGTTTGGCGTTGACCATGTGAATTTATTTTATAATAAAGAGGCGAGTGTATGCTTCTGCCTCCTTGAGGCTCCAGACAGAGTAGCCGTTGAAAAGCATCACGAAAAAGTAGGTATCCAATGTGAATGGATTAGTGAAGTAACAATGGCTAGAGCTAGTGAGCTCTTTCCTCAAAGTGATAAGAAAACCTAAATGAGCTCAGACTTTTAGGTCTTAAAGCTACTGGCTTTGGATTGTCTTTTGTCTTCGGAAATATTATGTCCTGAATTAACAGATGAACTTCATAGGTAGATACTCTAGTACAATGGAGTTCTGCGTTTTTTTTGAGTATGATAACCACAAGCTCCACATTTTATTCGTTAGGTCTTTGCTGCGCCTTCAGGAAAATCAGATAACTTATCAGCCTCTAGCCAAATGCAGTTATAAAGTACCTTCTTTTGTCCCTTTTCTGCTTTAATGAGGTGAATTATAATGGACTTCGTTTCGTTCATTGTAACAGGATGTGATAGACGGTGAATGCTACACCCTCCTTCAAGGTGTATTCTTACGGGTTTTTCACAATCAAAAACTGACATCTCATATCTCTTGATTGAGAAATCAAGACTTGCCACCAGATACTCAACCTGCAACACGTGTACTGACTCTACAAAGCGCAAGTATTGGAATAAGCAACTTTTCATTTTTTTATATTGGGTATTGCAGGCTGTAATATGCCAGGCTACCTGAAGAGATACCTAAGTTACGAGACTCCAATACTCAAATAGACTAGGTTCTTAAACATGTCTCACACTTTCCAGATTGTGTTAAGTCCTATTTTGATTTCTTATGTTGACTTTCTATTATTATTAGGATATGAATGGAAGTTATTAATGAATCTTACAAATAACTAACCTGGAAGGTAGCGAGGCGAGGAATTGCCCTTTCTAGAACGCTCAATGACCGGTCACTTTTGTATCAATAATATCGATGCTACCGGACTGAGATCGAAATAGAATTTCATTGTTTCCCACCTCATGGTTTATACAAATCATCATATTTACTGCCTTTACGCATTTTCCATAAGTATTCAACTTGCTTGGAAATATTTTTAAAATGTCTCGCTACAAATGCCACAGCGGTTAATATAATTCCACCAATTAGGAATCGCCAACCTATTATCCAAAAACCTTCTCCTTCTCTCTGTTGAATGGTTTGCGCCATCCAGATACATAAAGCACCGAATATTAATACTATGATACCTGAAGCAAGGAATGGCTTGAAAATAGCATTGCTATCTGTTGACATCGATATTCTGATACTTATTGTTAGTACTAGAAGTAAAAAAGGCTGTATGAGTTTTTTTAGTTCTGTAACACTGAATTCGCGGCTTCAGATATGAACCTATATGTCCTATACTGAGCACGATTCAGTGTTCATTTTTGGAAAAAGTTAAATGGCTTCTTCTCGTGAACTCATAATCCTATCAACGCGTTCCAATAGATCATCATTTTCTATTGGTTTACGAATAAAGCTATTTTCATCTAAATCATGGAATATATCCTCATACGTTCCGTAATACATTTCACCAGCAGTTAGGAAACATATGTTAGCCTTATTGTCTATTTTTCTAAATTCTCTATACAAAGAAAAGCCATTCATTTTGGGCATCTTTATATCAAGAATCACTAGATCATAAGAATTGGGTTTAAAATTCTCCAATGCTAGTAGAGGATCATCGAATGAATCTACTTGAAATCCATTGCTTTCTAAAACTAATCTTGATGATAAATTAACATCTTTTTCATCATCTACGATTAGGATCCTCTTCAATTCTTTCTCACTTTTATCCTCTGTTGCTTTATGTATCTATATATTAAGGCGCTTTAGATAAAGTATTCTGCTTGGTGACCATCTAGACGGTTTACAGCTTTATTGTATATGAAACTTTAGTGATAAGCAATTCCGTGCTTTCAGAATGTGTTTTAATGAAATGCAGTAGCAAATCCGGTCAAAAGCCTTATTAATAATTATGAATCTATCGCGATCTAGACTTCATAGGTTACGAAAACAAAGTCCAGCAAAGTATAAAAATAAAGTTTGTCATCAGGAAGATTGGGATCTTGAGCCTGAATTGGAAAAGATCGAAGAGCGACCCTTAACAACGCAGCATTGATGAGATGTAAACATCGTAGCTTTATTTCTATTTAGCCTCCTTTAACATGTTATCAGTTAGCTTGTACTAGCTCGCCCTTTACGTGCTGTACCAACGTGCTGTACCAACTCCATCACTTCAATTGGTTTTCGAATAAAACATTCCGTCTCTGAGGATGAGAATACTTCTCTTAATGCCTCGTAATTTACTTCGAACGCGGTTATAAAACACACTTTAACTTTGTTGTCTATTTTTTTCATGCGCTCATATAACTCAAAACCATCCATTTGTGGCATTCGCACATCAAGTATCGCAAGATCATATAAGTCAGCTTTGAAATTTGATAATGTTAAGAGAGGATCTGTGTAAGCATCTACTTCGTACCCATTGTCTTCGAGACCCCTTCTGAAAGATATAATGACATCAGGGTCATCGTCTACTAGTAAGAGTTTCTTGGTCATTGTACGAATCTATCAAGTCTCCTTGTGTACTATTTGCTTAGTGATATACTAAGATAAAAATTAATTCCCTTTCTTGCAGTCTTATCAGATGGTACTTAGCGAGATTACCTCCCCCAAACAGACACTGCAAAGAAATCTGCCTATCCGCGCTGCTATTTTCAGCTTTACTTATACTAAGATATTTAGAAGGCATTTCAGATCGTGCATGTTATATCGGAGATTCTGTATATCTTATCACGACCGGAAGCTCATGTTCCAGACGCTGACTATATAGATTGCTGGTAAGCATATAGCTCTATGTGATCAATTATCGTAATGCGTTTATGTATGTATGTCTAAAGCTTGTCAGTGTTAACCCCCTTACGTGAAAATAGCGAAGTACGTAAAATACAGTTTACAGGTAGGTCTACCTACATTTTATCCTTGCCGAAGCGATGGATGAGTGAAATGCATCTGAAGGCCGGTGATCCGGTCAGTATTGTTCGTGAAGCAAACAATTCCTTGTCCATATTGCCAGAAATTAAGAGAGCTACATCATCTAACTCGGAGAATGAAGTAACCTCACTTGTAATGCAAGATGAAGAAGGGAGTTCTCTGAAACGCAAAGTTGTATCCATGTATTTAGCTGGCTACAATATTATGCACTTGAAGTCTAAAGCAGGAAGAATAAACCCTGCTCAGCGTGAAGCTGTTAGGGAGGTAGTTCGAAGAAACTTGGTAGGAACAGAAATAGTTGCAGATGCATCAGATATAATTACAATTCAAGTTTTGCTCACTTTTCCAGAACTTTCAGTCAATACGGCAGTAAGAAGGATGTTTTTAATCGCAACTGCAATGCACAAGGATGCCATGATATCATTGGCTGAAAGGAATTATGAATTGGCAAACGCTGTGGTGAAATCTGATGATGAAGTGGACAGGTTCAGTCTTTATATTTTGCGCAATTTAGTAATCGCCTCACAAAATGAGCGAATCCTTCGGGAAATAGGGTTAATGAGAACATCCGATTGCTTAAGTTATCGCGTAGCAGTCAAGAGTATAGAACGAGTAGCAGACCATGCATCGGGAATTGCCGATAAATGTCTCAAAATAAAAGAAAAGATCTCAAAAGAAGAGCTTAATAGAATAGAAAAAATGAGCCAGATGTCTTTATCAGTTCTAAATGACTCTGTGGAAGCACTTTTACGAAGAGATTATTTTCTAGCAGACAATGTGGTAAATAAAGCAGAAAATATACGGTCGTTTGAGGAGGATACAATTCCTTCTACAGATAAGGAAGAAAAAATTGTTCGTAGTAATCCTATAAGTGTAATGACCAAGTTAATTTTACAAGACATAAGGAGGACTGCTGAGCACGCAAGTGATATCGCAGAAGCAGCAATGAATCAGACAATCTGCGAAATTATTGAAAAAAAATAGTTGTCTTCCACATCCATAAAGACTGGAGCCGGTCCCCATTCGCTTTATTTTAGCCTTATACGGTTCAAAGATATCGTGCCACATACTATCCCAAGTCTAATGTACATATGCTTGAAACATCCAATACAATTTCATACGAATGCGAATAATTGTTGATTACAAGCGAGTCAAAATCACACAATCATAACGCTAACAAAATTTAGGGAAACGGTAAACGTAGAGGTGAATTCTGTGGATTGTTATCATTCTTAGCGTTCTGAGTCTTGCGCGAATTGTGATTATCATTATGATTATTGTTATCCTTTTGATTGTTGTCTACTCGTTCTTTTTTTTCACCATGGTCTACTTTTGAATCTGTAACCCCACTATTTGCAGAAGGCAATTTAAACGGAGTTGTGCTGTGTTCTGATGGCTGTATAGCACAGGGCACATTATTATTGTTGTTGCAAAGGGCCGCATGAGCATAGGGAATATAGACAAGAGATAACCCTATAAATGCGAAAATTCCTCCAACAGCCGCCAGGGCCACCAATACAGCTACCGATATCTTCGTAAGTTTTCTACTGAACTATCGTTATTACTAAGTATATTTAACTTAAGAAAATTAGTGCTGTATTTTCATGCTGATAAATTTTATGGTAACTTTAGCCTATATTGTATTAGCCGCTAATATTCAAATAAGGCTGAGCCGTGCAATTGAAGTGAATTTGCTTGTAGTTCGTGATATTCAAATTTATTGCACATGTATATCAATATCTCATGATAAGCTAAATCATAGCTCAATAATTCTTATTAATGGGGTAGAAAGTAAATAAATATCAATAAAGACCAAAAAAAATGATTAGGTTACTGAGGACATCCTTCCATTTTTTGTATAAAATATCCTCTTGAAGCGATATCTTTTTCAACTACAGGCGGCGCTTCCTGTATGTGACAGAATTGGCATTCTTCCTGTGTCATTTTCTGTTCATTTTGACCCACACTTAAGAGGTATTGTTTGCCGTATTCTATTGCCTTTTCATGTGGAGTACTTGCTTCCACGACTACGTCAAAATGCATAGTCTTGCCGTCTTTCTTTTTCACATAAGTGTCGTAAACTGCACATTCCATACGATAACTTTCAGTAATTAACGCTATTTAATCTAATCCTTAACAATGCGAAAGTAGCCGTCTTAATCTAGATCATAACAACTTAGCAAACTCCATGTTGTGAAAACAAAAATGAAACATGAGCTAAAATCTATTTATAGGACATGCGATTATGATTAGCTGTAAAATCGCTTCTATATTTGAGAGTGTTCGACAAAGTCGAGATTACTATTAGCAGGGTTAGAATTAGTCTTTCTCCGATTATTGCTTATCTTCCTCTTCTTCATATTCTATCTTTTCCGTAGCCACATCACCTCTTTCCTAACTTTTGAAGTCAAATGTCCATTCCGATCCTTCAGATGATTCTTTTTTTCGGAATCCCAGCTATGGGAGGATACTAACGCTTTTTTAAATTTGTGAATAAAGAGAAAAGTTGGATTGCAAATAAAACCTACCCTAATAATCTGCCTCGCTGATTCAAATTATCTTGTTCTTGAAAAAAATCTAAATAGTTAGCCATATGTGAGAGCAAATATATCACTTTTGGACGGGCCAGATTAAAGCGAAAGCAATGATACTGCTGATTTGTTATGATGATTTGAGACTTGATACCGATACAGTACAGTTGCGGTAACATTCGTAAGTAATCTAATGAAGACAAGTGATACCATCAACAACGATACTGGAGATGTATGAGGATACATTCCTGACACACCAACATATTGTAGATCTTTTAGGCACATAACATTCGTATAACATATCCTTTAGAAGGATGGTTTAATTTATAATTACTTTTTCTGACATCACTATAAATGGCAGATTATTTTGATTGCAATAAAATCTGAATAATATCATGGAACTAAATATTTTCAGTGGCTTCTAACTCTTCATATTCTGTTACCCATTCTATTTGGATCAAATGTCTAAATTAAAAAATCCCAGTCCTTAAAAGCTGTGATAACACACAGAACTGACACATGAATAATTCTTATAGCAATGTTACGTTGTTTTGTATAAATGCAATTGACCAAAGAAGAAGAAAAGATCATTAGCGGCGAATCAGGAGAGGCCCTAGCATCTGCATATAGAATTTTGCTCGCAATAGGTAATGCTACCGAAGCAACGAAACTTATACCTATAAAATGGGCACATTTATCTGGCGTGAACTACAACACTGTGGGCAATGCCGGTGTTGAATTTCTCGAAAAATTCAGTATTGAAGTCAAGGTTAAAGTCAAAACTACACTTAATCCAATGGGATTTGATAGAAATAAACCTGGAGACATGTCTGATTACTTCGTCAAGCAGCAAATGAGCATAATAAAATCTTATCATTCAATGGGAGCGACTCCTTCATTTACATGTATTCCCTACGAGATCTTTGAAATTCCTGTGAAGAAAAGTGCTGTTAGTTTCGCAGAAAGCAGTGCTGCAATCTTTTCTAATTCATTCCTGGGTCTCTTAACGAATAAGGAAAGTGCACTTAGTGCTCTAGCAAGTTCAGTTACAGGAAAAGCTCCGTATTCTGACTTAAGAGTCGCTGAATTGAGAAATCCAAAAGCTACCATTAAACCGGATTTTAAACTGATGACAGAACTGGACTACGGATTACTGGGTTACTTTGGTGGGAAGACGGTAAAAGAAAGTTGTGTGGCATTTGATGGTATTGAAAAAAAACCTGAGATGATAAAGGCAAAAGCACTTTCAGCATCTTTGGGTACTTCTGGCTCCTGTGGAATGTTCACCATAGGAGATCCTACAAAGGAGGTAATTTCATTTGGCAAACAAGAACTGAACACAATCAAAGATGAACTAAATACGGCAGAAGAAGGAGATATTATTACCCTTGGTAGCCCTCAGCTAGGATTGAATGAGCTAAATTTACTTTCAGATCTTGTGGAGGGTAAGAAATTCACAAAACGTTGCATGATTTTCTGTCCCAGAGCAATTCATCATCAGGCTGTCCAGATAGGAATTACAGACAAGATTATAAAAGCAGGAGGCGAGTTTATATGCGATTCCTGTACATGTTTGACTCCCCTTGTTACAAGGGATGATGTTGACTCCGTCATTACAAATAGCATCAAATGTGCGTATTATATGAACCATTCAAACAAAATAGGAACAACCATTAAAGACCTAAGAACAATTATAAAACACTACACAAAGTAGACATGAGCTTACAGATTAATTGTCGTAAAATTGTTGGTGGTAGCGGCAAAGGAAAAGCTCTTGTTACACACCAGCCAATTAACTTTCTTACTATGATAAATGCTAAAAAAGGTACTATTGATCAGCGAAATCATGAGTTATTTGGAGAAATTCTTAAAGATATCGTATTGGTCCTCCCATATGCTGTAGGAAGCAGTGTTGGAGCATACACTATATACTCATTGAAAGCAAATCAATTAGCTCCTGCAGCAATAATATGTACGGAGAAGGCCGACATAACTACTGCATCAGGCTGCGCAATTTCAAATATTCCTGCTGTTGACTTGCTTGGAACAAAATTATCGCTAACCATAAGCTCTGGATTCGATATAGAGGTCGATTCAGACAAGGAGAGGATAATAATCAAAAGAGTTTAATCTGGGAATTATAGAGTACTCTTATTGGTGCATGGCATTTTTGATGGGCGAACTGACCGCTTCTAATAACAGGGCGGAATGACGATCAAAGCCCATGCACCTACCTTAATATAATAGACAATTTGCTTCTGGAAACAAGTACGTACTTCAACCAAGGTGAAAAAAAATACTAGGATGATTGTATAATAATTATTTCCCTATATATTTAGTAACTACGTTCTAGTCTGGAATTAACAACCTAAGAAGATGACCAGAGCTAAGGTGGTAAAAGTACAATCTTTCTATTGAACTAGAGCCAATTAATGATCGACCATTAGACTTCCACGTATACAGTCTCGTTTTCTATACTAACTTTGAATGAACCAAGTGGCTTTAACTTCTGTGGAAACCATTTAAGATCGCCTGTCGTGACATCCCATTTTGAACCATGCCAAGGACAGATTAATTCCCCACCACTAAGTTCGCCTTCATGAAGCTCAGCTCCTGCATGTGTACAAATATTGCCTGTCGCATAATAATTTCCTCCCACATTAGCAATTAGAACTTCTTGTCCTCCAGCTGTTACGTGGGTCATCTTTCCTTCTGGAATATCAGAAGTTTTTCCTACAACGACTTTTGCCATGAGAAAAAAGGTAAAGATCGCCATATTTTAATATATAATAATAATAATAATAAGCTCACTGATACTTC
>Ga0193723_1000922_pt1 | contig 11476 bp, 8 predicted proteins | sample H2m2metaG_FD_143042 | JGI IMG/M metagenome (GOLD analysis project Ga0193723, IMG submission 143042) | Soil microbial communities from a riparian zone of the East river system, Colorado, United States - H2m2 | ecosystem: Environmental > Terrestrial > Soil > Riparian zone | place: USA: East River... | reverse complement strand
ACGTTTGGCGTGGTCGAATTGAAGGACGTGGTGAAAGGCGGAATCAAGGACCGCTTCGCGCAGCTGCGCAAAATGGGAATCCGTACCATCATGATCACGGGCGACAACCCGCTCACCGCCGCCGCCATTGCCGCCGAATCCGGCGTGGATGATTTCATGGCCGAGGCAACGCCAGAACAGAAACTAAAACGTATTCGCGAAGAACAAGGCAACGGCCATCTCGTCGCCATGACAGGTGACGGCACAAACGACGCGCCCGCACTCGCGCAGGCGGATGTCGGCGTGGCGATGAACACGGGCACGCAGGCCGCGCGCGAAGCCGGCAACATGGTCGATCTCGACAGCAACCCGACCAAGCTCATCGACATTGTTGAGATCGGGAAGCAGATGCTGATCACGCGCGGCTCGCTCACCACGTTCAGCATCGCGAACGACGTCGCGAAGTATTTCGCGATTATTCCCGCGATGCTGATGGCAACGTTCCCGGCGATCGCTCCGCTCAACATCATGCATCTCCACAGTCCCACCAGCGCTATTCTCAGCGCCGTTATTTTCAACGCGCTTGTCATCATCGCGTTAATTCCGCTGGCGCTGCGCGGCGTGGCCTACAGACCGATGGGCGCGCTCGCGATTCTCCAGCGCAACCTGCTCATCTATGGCTTTGGCGGAGTGATCGTGCCGTTCGTCGGCATCAAGCTCATCGACCTCATCATCGCTGCCCTCCATCTCATCTAATTATGAAAGAACTCTTTTCTGAAATTCGCAGCGCGGTCTTCGCCATACTGGTCCTGGCAGTTATCTGCTGCGGTCTTTATCCCCTCGTCGTCTTCGGAATCTCGCAAGCTTTGTTCCACGACAAGGCCAACGGCAGCCTGATTGTCGATCAAGACGGAACCGTGCGCGGCTCGAAGTTGTTAGGCCAGGGGTTTACCGCCGACAAATATTTTCATCCGCGTCCCTCCGCCGCCGGCACCGGCTACGACGCCACGAGTTCCGGCGGCAGCAATCTCGGGCCGACGTCGCAGAAACTAAACGATGCGATCAAAGACCGCGTTGCTGCCTACCGCAAAGAGAATGGTTTGAGTGAAACCGAGCCTGTGCCGGCAGACGCTGTAACGGCATCAGGCAGCGGCCTCGATCCTCAAATCAGCCTTCGCAACGCGGAGCTGCAAACTCCGCGCGTCGCCAAAGCTCGCGGACTGTCTGAGGAGAAGGTTCGCGAACTGGTTCAGCAAAACACCGACGGCCCCGATCTCGGCGTCCTCGGCGATCCGGGCGTCAACGTTCTCGAATTGAATCTTGCGCTGGATTCACCCGGCGCCCAGCCATGAAAAAGCCAGGGCATCATGAGACACGTGTGACTTGGGGATTTGTCGGCTCGCTTGTCAGATCTCGTCTGGCCGACTTTCTGAACATTCGTTTGTTGCTGATGGATGCGATCAGACGGTTTGCCGCGCGTCGCCAATCACCGCGCGTGGTCGAGAGGAGAACCTATGTTTTCATTCTTGTTCCATTCGACTTTCGCGCAAATGGTCACGCCAGAAAAACTGAGCTCGAGCAAGATCTGATCGACAATAGCAGGCACGCCGATGACCCACGGACTAACGGCCTTTTTTCTACGCTCGCTGCCCTTAATCGTGCTGCCTCCAGAACAACCGCCGAGCGAGATCTGAATAATGCCCCAGGACTTAACCACGACCTCGTGTGGACGTGGTTTCTGCCGAATCCGCTCTGGCCGCCGAACAAGGGTACATGGAAGTTGTAAATCTTTTCCGCTTCGGGCTAAAAGGCTTCAATGCAAAAACAAGGAGAGAAAGTTGAACACTAAGAAATGTCTGATCACGATCGTGTCGGCGATACTTATGACTGCTGTAATGCAGGCGCAGGAGGCGTCTGATTTGACCGCTGAAAAACAGCTTGCTCAACGGAAAGCCGAGCTGGACGCACGCGAGAAAGCATTAGATAAACGCGAGAAAATGTTGGCTGAAAAAGAAAGGGCCACAGCAAATTCCACCCGCCGGTCTCGGGAGAAAGCAGGAGCCAAGGCCAAGCAGCAGCAAGCGAAAGCCCAGAGCGAGGAAGAACAAGCGAAAGCTGCGGCCTCAGAAAAAAAACTGCACGAACCATTCTGGAAACGGCTAGACGAAGCGTTTCTAGAACAATTAGGCACGCCCGCCTACACGCCGCCCGCGCCCGATGCTACGCCTGCGCCAACAACGCGCCGGATTCCGCCGGCGCCATTCGATTCGCCGCCGTTTCCAAACGGCGATTGGCAGATCGGCGGAAGTCCGATCATCGGCGACCCAGGTGAACTCGCGCCTTATCCATTGATGCAGGCAATTTATGAAGGGCCAAGCGGGCAAGCTTGGAAAGATAGCAAGTTCCAGATCTACGGCTGGATCAATTTTTCCGGCAACATCAGCACATCGGACGCCGGTGGAAAAACCCAGAATGGAAATTTTCCTCTCATCTACGATCTGCGCCCTAATCGGATGGAATTGAACCAGATCGTTCTTTATCTCGAGCGTCTGCCTAACGAGGCCCAGACAGATCACATCGATTGGGGATTCCGCGTTTCATTTCTCTACGGGCTCGATTATCGCTTCACTACGTCGCGCGGATTCTTCAGCGACCAACTGCTGAAACACAACAGCTACTCCGGTTTCGATATGCCGATGGTTTATTTCGACCTATACATTCCGTACATCTTTCAAGGAATGAATATCCGCATCGGCCGCATCATTTCCGAGCCGGACATCGAAGCGCAGCTCGCGCCCAACAATCTCATGGCCAGCCACTCGCTCCTTTACGGGTTCGACAATTATTGTCAGGAAGGAATTTTCACGACCACAAAGATCAACGATCAGTGGACGATTCAGGCTGGCATTTCAAATGGGACCGATGTCACGATCTGGCAGGACGATCCCGGCAATCAGCCGACCGGCACGGTTATGGTGCAATGGACCTCGCCGAATCAGATGGATTCGATTTACGCGGGCGACAACGCTTTTAACAACGGCAAGTTCGGCTACAACAATTTGCAACAAATCGTCGGAACCTGGACGCACAAGTTCAACGACAAGATCTACACCGCGACCGAAGCCTGGTACATGTACATGAACGACGCAGTCGATCATCCGACCAAAGAGGTGCCGTTCCAAGGCGGATCGTTTCCGGTGCGATCGGGCTACGCGCCCGAGTGGGCCGTTCTCAATTACACCATGTTCCGGATTTCCCGGAATGCGTTCTTCACCGTCCGCAACGAATACATGAACGACAAGGTTGGGAGCCGCACTGGGTTTGCTACGCAATATTCGGAGCACTCCATCGGCCTTACGTGGTGGCCGGACAAGATCATCACGATTCGTCCCGAGCTTCGATTTGATCACTCGTACGATACCGGGGCTTATAATAATGGCCGCGACCGCAATCAGCTCGCGTTCATCACTGATGTGATCTATCACTTCTAACAAACGCTTGCGACGGCGCACCGCGGCAGCGCTGTCTTCATAAGCTGCGATAAGATGAACGCGGCCGATGCTCTTCAGACTGGAGCCTTCGTTTTGATCGTGGCTCTCCTCGTCAAGCCGGTGGGTGCGTATCTGGAACGAGTTTTCGAACCGCGACACACTTTTTTTGATCCGCTGCTTCTGCCAGCGGAGCGACTGATGCACCGGCTCGTCGGCATTGATCCTAAATGCGAAATGGATTGGAAGCGTTATTCGTTAGCCTTCGCCGCATTTGGCATCGTCAACGTCGTTGTTCTCTATTTCGCACTGCGCTCGCAGGCGTGGTTTCCTTGGTTCTTTCCGAAAGTATTGACCACGCCGATGACACCGGATCTTGCCGCCAACACGGCAGTTAGTTTTGCAACCACCACCACGTGGCAAGCCTATGCCGGTGAAAACACGATGAGCTACTTCAGCCAGCTCTTGCTCGCAGGACAAAACTTCCTTGCGGGCGCCGCGGGCCTGGCTGTCGGGATCGCTTTCATTCGGGGTTACGCTCGGGAAAAGAGTGCGGGGCTTGGAAACTTCTGGAGCGATCTCATCCGCGCAGTCTTGTGGGTGTTATTGCCGGTGTCGCTGGTGGGCAGTCTGTTTCTGATTGCGCAAGGCGTCCCTATGAATTTTCTGCCTTACACCATCGCGCACACGGTTGAAGGCGGTAGGCAGACCATAGCCCAAGGGCCAGTTGCTGTCCTGGAGTTCATCAAGAACCTCGGCACCAACGGTGGCGGTTTCTTCAACGCCAATGGCGCGCATCCATTCGAGAATCCCACGCCATTGACTAACTTCATCGAACTGCTCGCGATCGCCGTGATTCCCGCGGCGTTCACGCATACTTTCGGACGCATGGTGGGCCGACCACGCGATGGGTGGGTGATTTTCTGGACGATGACTGTGCTGTTTGTCGCCGGATTGCTCGTGTGTGACTGGGCGGAGTCGAGCGCCCATGCCGGAATGGCAAACGGGATAGCCGCCGGCAACATGGAAGGCAAGGAGGTCCGTTTCGGCGTGGGCGGTTCTGTGCTGGCGGCAGTCGTGACTTCCAACGGCGCCACTGGCTCCTACAACTCAATGCACGACAGTTTCCAGCCGCTCGGTGTGGCAGCGCCGCTGGTCAACATGCTCCTAGGCGAAATCGTCTATGGCGGCCTGGGCACCGGACTTTACAGCATGATCTTCGTTGCGTTGGTGGCGCTTTTCGTCGGAGGGTTAATGGTCGGACGCACGCCCGAACACCTCGGCAAGCAAATCGGCCCGCCAGAAATGAAAATCATCGCCGTTTATACGCTTGTGGGGCCTGTCACGGTCCTGGCGTTGACGGCGCTTGCCGTCGTCACGAAAGCAGGCTGCGCCGGATTAACGACGAATGCTGGCGCTCATGGCTTCACCGAGATTCTGTTCGCCTATGCCAGCGCCTTTGCCAACAACGGGCAGAGTATGGCCGGTATCAGTGCCAACAATATTTTTTACAACATAACGACGATCGTCGCCATGTTGACGGGGCGTTATGTCCTGGCGGTGTTGGCGCTGGCTTTAGCGGGCCGCTTCGCCGCAGCATCCCGGCGACCGCCTAGTCGCGGCGCGATGCCTTCTGACGGGATTACCTTTGGCGTGTTCCTTACTGGCACCGCGCTGCTCGTTGGCGCGCTTAATTTCCTCCCAGCCCTCGCGATGGGTCCGATCGTCGAACATTTCTCGATGCATCCTTAGTGTTCCTGCAACAGATGCGAGGGGTTAACGAGCGGCTCGCCTAGCCAAGTTTGAGTTCCCCCAACGCCGTCAGAGAGGGGCGATGGTCAATCTCGGAGAACTCCCTCAGGGTTCCTGACCTCAACGTCTTCATTGGTTTCGCCCACCGCTTCTGAGATGCAGGCACCGCGGCAACAGCGTAGAATTGCCGCATGAGCGAGGCTGAACGGCCTGATCCAGACGCGATTCTCGCGCGCATGGAGCGCGAAAAGACCGACGCCACGCGCGGCAAGCTTAAGATCTTTTTCGGCATGGCGCCGGGCGTGGGTAAAACCTATGCGATGTTGCAGGCCGCACAACAGAAGCTGCAACAAGGCACCGAGGTCGTGATCGGCATCGTCGAAACACACGGGCGCAAGGAAACCGAAGCGCTGACCGAAGGCATGCCGATCATGCCGCGGACGCACCTTGAGTATCGCGGCACGACGCTCACCGAAATGGACCTCGACGCCATCCTCACGTGGCATCCCGGTCTCGCAGTTGTCGATGAACTCGCCCACACCAACGCACCGGGCTCGCGTCATCCGAAACGTTACCAGGACGTGCTCGAGCTGCTCGATGCTGGCATCAGCGTTTACACTACGCTCAACGTCCAGCACGTCGCCAGCCGAAGCGACATCGTGCGTCAGATCAGCGGTGTCACTGTAAGCGAGACAGTACCCGATACTGTTCTCGATCTTGCCGACGAAATCGTCCTTGTCGATCTAACACCGGAGCAACTGCGCGCACGTCTCGCCGAAGGAAAGGTTTATCTCGGCGAACGGGCGGAGTGGGCGGCGAAAAATTTCTTTCGAGAAAGCAACCTGACCGCTTTGCGCGAAATGGCGCTGCGGCTGGTGGCCGAACATGTCGATCGCGACCTGCGCGACATCATGTCCGAAGAGAGAATCGTCGGCCCATGGAAGAGCGGCGATCGCTTGCTCGTCGCGGTCAGCGCGAGTCCTTACTCGGAAAGACTGATTCGCTACACGCGCCGGTTGGCGGCATCGATGGAAGCTTCCTGGATCGTCGCGAACATCGAACAACCGCGCCCGCTTTCGCAAGAGGAGCAAACACGCTTGACTCGTTATCTTGCGCTCGCGCGGCAGCTGGGCGCGGAAGTAATTTCCACGCCCGGTACCGATATCGGCGAAGCGCTGCTCGGTATCGCCCGTCAACACAACGTCACTCAGATTGTTATCGGCAAGCCGCTCGGCTCGCGATGGACAAGCTTTTGGAAACGCGACCCGCTGCGCTGGCTCATGCGCAACAGCGGCAACATTGACATCCACATGATCCCGGCGGACGAATCGGCGCCGCCGCGCCGTGAACCAATCGAGGAACGTTTGGCACGCGCACCGTGGCGCGACTTTGGCGTCGCACTTGCCATCGCCGCGGTCGTAACCGCGTTGTCTTTGTCGATCTTCGACTACACTGGTTACTGGGCGGTTGCGCTTTTCTATTTGCTCGCAGTCGTTCTCGCCGCCACACGGTTACGCCGGTGGCCGACGCTTTTTCTCGCCGCGCTCAGCGCGTTGCTCTGGGATTTTCTCTTCATTCCGCCGCGCTTCACCTTTTACATCACCCACTTTCACGACTTTATGATGTTCGGCGCCTACTTCGTGATCGCGCTCGTCATCGGTCACTTGGCCACGCAATTGCGCGAGCGCGAACAATCAGAACGCCGCCGCGAAGAACGCGCCACCGCGCTTTATCGCCTGACGCGCGCGCTGGCCGCAAGTCGCGATCTCGACGAAGCGATGCCGAAAGTCTTGACGTTGATCAAAAACTTTTTCCAGGCCCATGCGGCGGTTTGGCTGCGAGATGAAGGCGGTCTTTCCTGCCATCCGGCCAGCACGTTCGCGCCCTCAAGCAAAGACGAAAGCGTCGCCGTGTGGGCGTTTCAAAAAAAACAGAGCGCCGGAAGATCCACTGACACACTTCCTGATGCCGAATCGTTGCATGTGCCCCTTGTGACGGGCGATCGCGCGGAAGGCGTGCTCACCGTCCGGCTCGCGTCACCGCCGACGATCGAGCAACGGGAACTGCTCGACGCGTTCGCTTCACAGCTTGCCCTTTTCGTGAACAAAGAGCGCGCGTTGCAAGAAAGCCGTGAAGCACAAGTCGCACGCCAGTCACAGAAATTACAGAAGACACTTTTCGATTCTGTCTCGCATGAATTGAAAACCCCGCTCGCCGCGATGACGGTCGCCTTGCAACAGCTGCAACCTGATCGCGCAGAGCTGCAAGAAGCCGTCGGGCGGCTCACGCGCACGGTCGATAATTTGCTCGACGCGACGCGTTTGGAATCCGGACTTCTTCAACCGGTGCGTGAATGGTGCGAGGCGGGTGAGTTGGTGCGAGAAGCAGTTGCGCTCGCCGGATTAAAGGAACAGTCCGTTAAAGTCACCATCGCAAAAGATTTGCCGATGATTTCCGTAGACGCGCATCTCATCGAACAAGCGTTAGGCGCCTTGCTCTCGAATGCGGCGTCCCACGGAATAAGCGATCAGCCGATCGAAGTGAGTGCGGCGCGCGATGATTCCATGCTCGTTTTTTCCGTCGTCGATCACGGCCCGGGTCTCGCGCCCGGCGAGGAAAATAAAGTCTTTGAAAAATTCTATCGTGGTCCTGGTACCGCCCCTGGGGGCCTTGGCCTCGGGCTTTCCATTGCGCGTCAGCTGGTCGAGGCGCACGGCGGTGCGATCGTCGCGCAGAATCGAGAGCAAACGCGTGGCTCGCGTTTTTCCATTCGCATTCCGATTGGCGAACCGATGCGTCTTCCGTCTGAAGCGACCGCATGAAACCGGTCGCGTTGATTGTCGATGATGAAGTGCAGATTCGACGGCTTTTACGAGTTGTCCTCGAGGCTGAGGACTACCAAGTCCACGAAGCCGAGACGGGCCAGCAAGGTTTGGCGGAAATCGCCAGCCGGCGCCCTGGCATCATTCTTCTCGATCTTGGTCTGCCCGATATGGAAGGGCTCGAAGTTTTGAAACGCTTGCGGGAATGGAGCACTGCGCCCGTCCTTATTCTTTCCGTGCGCGACGACGAACAAGGCAAGGTGGCTGCGCTGGATGCCGGCGCAGAAGATTATGTTACGAAACCGTTTAGCACGCCGGAATTGCTCGCACGTCTACGCACCGCGCAACGCAAAACGCGACCCGAAGAAGAGGTTTCCGTTTTCAAAAGCGGCGATCTGATTGTCGATCTTACGGCTCGGGTGGTGACACGTAGAGGTCACGAGATAAAGCTCACCGCCACCGAGTATGCGCTGCTTCGATTATTCGTTAGGCATCCCGGACGCGTCCTCACCCACCGCTACATCCTCCGCGAGATCTGGGGCCCTAAATCGGAAGAACATCGACAATATCTTCGCGTCTACGTCACACATCTGCGGCAGAAGATCGAAGCCGATCCAACGAAACCGCGCCTAATTAAAACTGAGCCCGGGATCGGATATCGCTTCGAGGCTGGCGAGGCGACCTAGAGCTTGATCACCTGCGCTGAGTGGATGTCTTCGCTCGCCCGAATTTGCTCGAGCAACGCCTCCTCCGGCGCCGTGTCGAGATTTAAAACAGTGAGCGCCGTGCCACCGGCCTGATTTCGGCTCAGCGACATTGTGGCGATGTTGACGCCGTGCTTGCCGAGCAAAGTCCCGATTCGTCCAACCATTCCCGGGCGGTCGGTATTTTCGAGTACGAGCACAACGCCGTGCGGGCGCGCTTCCACCGGACGACTATTGATGCTGACAATGCGGGGGGTTACGCCGAAAAATGCGCCACCCACCGAGACGGTTTTTCCTTCGGCGGTTGCCGAGAGTTCCAGCAAATCGGTGTAATCCCCGAGAGCGCTCAATCGCGATTCCGTAACTTTTAGGCCGAGACTTTCGGCGAAGGCCGGAGCGTTCACTTCGTTTACGTCGGTTCCTCCGGCCATCTGCAAGAATCCTTTGAGGATTGAGCGTGTAATCGCGGTCGTGTCGACTTCGTTCACTTTTCCGCTGTAATTGACGTTCAACGTGTCGACGCGTTTCGGCGCGATTTGGGAGAGAAACCGGCCGAGTTTTTCGCCGAAACGCAGATGTGGGCCGATGATCGCCAGCGTTTTGGCATCGAGATTCGGCATGTTGACGGCGTTGCGGATCGTCCCTTCGAGCAGCGCGGCGCGAATCGATTGCGCAATCTCGATGCCAACACTTTCCTGCGCTTCCGCCGTGGATGCGCCGAGATGAGGGGTGAGAATCAAATTCGGTGCTGAACGAAGCGCCGAGTCGTTAGGCAGTGGTTCCTTTTCAAAGACGTCGATAGCTGCGGCGGCAATATGTCGATCTTGCAATGCGTTTGCGAGCGCGGTTTCGTCGATGAGACCACCGCGAGCGCAATTGATGATGCGTACTCCGCGCTTTGTTTTCTGCAAACGTGCAGCATCGAGAAGATGTCGCGTTTCTGGCGTGAGCGGTGTGTGCAGACTGATGAAATCGGCTCCGGCGAGGAGATCATCCAGTTCGTCCACAAGCTCAACCTGCAACGCACGGGCACGCGTCGCAGAGAGGTAGGGATCATACGCGATCACCCGCATGCCGAAAGCGATGGCGCGACGTGCCAATTCACTACCGATGCGGCCCATCCCGATAATGCCAAGCGTCTTGTTGTAGAGCTCGACACCTTCGAAATTCTTTCTGTCCCAATTCTTGCCGCGCACACTTGCATCGGCTTGCGGGATTTTTCGCGCGACGCAGAGCAAAAGCGAAAACGCATGTTCAGCCGTGGAAACAGTGTTTCCGCCGGGCGCATTGAGCACAACGACGCCGCGCCGCGTTGCGGCCTCAACATCGACATTGTCAACGCCAACGCCGGCCCGGCCGACAACGCGAAGGCTTGTGCCAGCCTTCAAGAGATCCGCTGTCACTTTGGTCTGGCTTCGGACAACAATCGCGCTGAATTCTGGAACGATTTCAAGCAGTTGCGACACGGTCAAGTTGGTTTGTACTGATACATCCAGCGCGTTGTCGCGCGAAAGCTCATCGATACCGCGTTGGGAAATCGAATCAGCGATCAAAACCTTCGGCGGTTGCATGGGGATGTGGCAGCTTACCCGAAGATGAGCAATTGAATCGAGTCCGGCAAATGTTGGGCGACGTTGGTGACCACGCTGCCTCGGAGAAGGTTGACGAGCGCAGTTCGTTGGGTCGCGCCGATGACGAGGTAATCGACGCCCATCGTGGCGGAAAGATCGACGATCGTGGCGGCGGCGTCCGGACTCACGGCATACACCGGCACGACGCAAAGATCGCGGTCTCTGCCGAGCTTGAGCATCAAAGACATGATGGCGTTTGCCTCGGGGTCGTCCTGCCATTTGGCGCGACCCAGCCGCGTGCCAGCCGCCGTATAATAAACGGCGACCTCTTTGACGTAGAGCACGCAGAGCGTGGCTTTGCGCAACTGCGCTTCATCGAGCGCAAACCCGAGCACCGGCGTGATGCCGCGCGCAGCGACCATGATCTTTTGGCCTTCTTGCAAACGCGGCTGCACCGTTGCTTCAAGGTCTGACGCGACCATCTGTGCAACTTTGTGAGTGACTGTTACAGTCGTTAGGCCCTGGCGCTTCAGCGTGTAGGCACGCAGGGCCAATCCGCCAGCCAAAACGGCGACCACGAACTGGAGGGCGTCAAGTTTCGTGTGAGCCAGCGTAAGTTCGACAAAAAACAGGATGCAAAACGTCATCCCAAAAAGCAGGCGATCGTACCAGGTAAAACCAACCGTGCGATTAAATGCGCACGATCCCACATTGACCGTGATCGCCCCGACTACCCCAATCGCGTAAAGACCGGCCAGCGCCGTGAACTTTCCCGCGAAAAGCAAAACCACAGTGGGAAGACCAATGGCAATAAGCAGCGGATAGGTCGGAACGCCGTGGCGGTTGAGTCTCCGGAGTTGTCGCGGCATCTCACGGTCGCGCGACATCATGTAGAGCAATCCAATCATCGCCACAATGGCGGTATTGGCCGCGCTCAAGAGCAGAAAAAAGAAAACAATTCCAACGATCCAGCCGAATATCTGCCCGACAACGGGTGAAAACGTGGCCGTGGCAAATTGTTCGGCGATGAAACGCAACATGTCCTCACTGCGTTGTCCCAGAACCGCCGCGATTTCGCCGCGGTCAGTCAGATGCAGCGTTTTGCCGAGCACGGAAGGCAGCGAAAGCATCGCCCAGCCGAGCAGCGCCGTACATCATGG
>Ga0193723_1000921_pt1 | contig 11478 bp, 8 predicted proteins | sample H2m2metaG_FD_143042 | JGI IMG/M metagenome (GOLD analysis project Ga0193723, IMG submission 143042) | Soil microbial communities from a riparian zone of the East river system, Colorado, United States - H2m2 | ecosystem: Environmental > Terrestrial > Soil > Riparian zone | place: USA: East River... | reverse complement strand
GGTCCAAACGGATCCCAACCACCCAGCGACCCATAGCCTATGCTCAGGCGATCGCCATAGAATCCGATCGCGGCCACGGCACTGTCGTTCACCTGCCCGTCCATACACACCACTGTCTTCTCGAATTGTGCCCCGTCTCCCGCCAACCCGCCGGTTACAGCAACGCTACTCGGCAACCCTTGTCTAAGCCCTTTAACGAGCTCAGATCCGTTGACCTTCAGGCCTTCGGCAAGAACGAAAACGTGGAGCAGATCCTCGCCTGCAAGATCACGCGCTATCTCCTCACCAACTGCCTTGCTGTTGCTCGCGTTGACCAGCGGACGATAGGCCGCGCGAACGGTCGTGTGATCGAAGCGAATCGCAGTGGCGACTACGCTGTCATCCGACACCGTCGTACCGCAGATCTCTCCCGCCGTCGTGCAGCCAAGCAGGTGCGCGTCGGGGTAGGTGTTGCGCAGAGCATTATGGATGGCGCAATCGGCAAGTGCCGCCCGTGCACCGAAGTAAATAACCAGCTGTGCCGACGGCACGGGGGCCGCTGCAGGATCTGTGTAGATCCAGCCTGTCGCGGCTGTCCACCGTTTCTGAGCTACAAACATGGAATTGTCCTTGATTGGTGCATCAGAGTCGCCATTTCGAGGGTTGCTTAGTCCTTCTCCGCACGTGGAGAGGCTTCAGCGGCGGGAACCGAGGCGACTGAATGGCCTGGAATCAGGCCGATCCGCTATCTCATCACTAGGACGATTGAGTGAGCCCCTTCGGTCGCATCAAAAGGAAGAGAGGCCAGCTCAAAGCCAGCAGCGCGAGCGAGTATACGCTGTTTCGGGTGTCGGCCGCGACTGCGCCGAGGAGAAACGCGATCGAGAGCAGAAAAACCCCGCCAGTAGTCCATGGATGACCCCTCGCCCGGTATGGCCGAATTGTCTCGGGCTCTTGCTTCCGTAACAGCAGAAGGCTCGCGAACGCGAGGGCGTAATTCGCCACAAAGAAGAATGCCGTGATCGCGAGTACGAGCTCGAAGGTCCCCGTGAGAACCAGCGCGAGCGACACCGCGGCGCTCAATAACAATCCGACCACGGGCGTCCCGCCACGGTTCACGTATTCAGCCGCAGGAACGAAGCCCTGTGCTCCGAGTCGGTAAAGAATCCTGGACGCCATCAGCTGCCATGCGTTGACCGCGCTCAGGAGCGAGACGATTGTCAGCGTCCTGATTACTGTGTCGCCTCGCGCGCCGAAGACTTCGCGAGCGGCCGCTCCCGCAACCAACGGCTCGCCCGCCATTTTCGAGAGCGGGAGCACGTAGAGAAAAGCGATATTCACCAACAGGTAGATCACAGCAATCGAGATGACCCCGGCGAAGATGATACGCGGGATGTCGCGGCCGGGGTTGCGCACCTCACCCGAGAAATACGTGATGGCGTAATAGCCATCGTAGGTGAAGATCACCGCCTGCATGGAAAGAACGAGTGCGGTCAGAAGCCCGACTCCCGTTGGCACGGGAAGCGACCCGGCCTCGCCGAAACCCGCTCCTGTTCCCCACACAAAGCAGGCGAAGATCAATGCCACGAACGCAACCGTCTTTGCGATCGCGGTAACCGTTTGAGCCCGGCTGCCCGACTTGATTCCGATCCACTGCAGAAGCACGAAGGCGAGGATGACTGCGGCGCCGATCCAGGAGTCGAGCCCCTTCGGCCACCCAAAAAGAGTCGCGGCATACTCTCCAATCACAAGCGCAGCCAGCGAGATGCTGCTGCAGGTCGATAGCCAGTCACTCCAACCGATCACGAAGCCAGCGTATCGCCCCATCGCCCGCCTCACGAAGACCTGAAATCCCCCTGATTCAGGCATCATCGTTCCCAGCTCCGCGAGCGAATTGGCGCCGAGCGCCGCGTAGATGGCGCCGAGGATCCAGACGCCGAGGAAGAGCGGGACAGTGGGAAGCAGCTGCGCAATCTGGCCGGGCGTCCGCAGAATTCCGGAGCCGATCGTGTTCCCAATTATTACAGAGAGTCCAAAGACAATGCCTAGTACGGAGAGGAGACCCAGCTTTGGGGGCGTCAGCGGGAAGATCCGTTGCTGGCAACCGGCCGACTCATGAAATCGGCGAGCATCTCGTGGAAGTGGTGCGTACCCACCTCGCGCCTTTCCGAGTAGCGCCCTCGATCGTACAGGCGCGAGCGAACTCCGCGCTGTACAGACTCAACCACCTCTTCGTCCTCCATCTCGACCCGGTGCAACCCGGCTCCAACTCCACTCTCACGCAGCGAAGGATTCCAGACGTAAGAATGGAACGCCACTTTCGTGCGACCGACGGCGAGAGGAGTCACGACGTTGAGCGAGAGCCCCCACGGATAGAAGTTGAACATGATGTTCGGGAACAACCAGAAGTAGAACGCGCCGACGCGCTCGTGGGCATTTGGATGTCCCCTCGGCAGCTCGAACGCCGGTTCACCCGGCTTCGCGATTCCCAACTGCAGATTCCCGTAACGAAATCGGTCGGTGCGATAACCGGAGTAGTCGAGCTTCTCCGCCAATCCCGCGTGCACGTACGGGATGTGGAACTCCTCCAGGTAATTGTCGCAGTAGAGAGCCCAGTTGGCGTTGATCAAATAGTCCTGCGATGTCGCGTTGTCGCGCGCGAACTCGTCGAGCGGCATGAACGACACCCGCTCGCGAACCGGCGCGATCCATTCGTCGAACGGCATCTCCGGAGCAAGGCCGCTGAAGAGAAGCGGGCCGAACCGTTCCAGCGGCAGTTGGGGAAGGTTGTCTTTTTCCGAGGGGAACCCGACAGTGGTGTCGAATTCCGGCATCGAGACGAACTTCCCATCGATTGCGTACTTGCGGCCGTGGTATCGACAACGGAGTGACTTCGCGTGGCCTTCTCCCTCGACGACGATCGCGCCCCGGTGCGTGCACACGTTCGAGAGACAGCGCACGGTTCCCTCATCGTCCGAAGTGAGAACCAGCGGCTCGCTGAGGCACCCGTCGAGGAGTGTGAAGGGAAGAACCTTCCCTGGCACCTTCACGCGAGCCGAATCACCCACCCACTGCCAGCTGCGCGCGAACACGCGGTCCTTTTGCAGCTCGAAGTACTCGGGGTCCGAGTAGACACGAGCCGGCAGTGTCGAAGCGCGGCGAATATCCTTGTCGATTTCGAAATCGCGCGGTGTCATCTAGAGTTTGCAAAGACCGGTGTATGTCTCAGGCCGTCGATCTCGATAAAACTGCCACACGTTCCGAACTTCACGGATCTTATCGAGATCCAGGTCCGCCGTGATCAGCTCGTCTTTATCGCGGCTCCCCTGCGCCAGAAATTGTCCGCGCGGATCGCAGAAGTAGCTCTGTCCGTAGAACTCGCCGATGTTCCAGGGCTTTTCGAAGCCGACGCGATTGATTGCTCCGACAAAGAACGCGTTCGCCACCGCGTGCGCCGGCTGTTCGAGCTTCCACAGATACTCGGACAACCCTGCCACTGTCGCTGAGGGATTGAACACGATCTCAGCGCCGGCGAGTCCGAGCTCACGCGCCCCCTCCGGAAAATGCCGGTCGTAGCAGATGTAGACTCCGATGTCCGCGTACTGAGTCTTGAACACCGGGTATCCGAGATTGCCAGGCTTGAAATAGAACTTCTCCCAAAAACCCGGGGCAGTGTGGGGGATGTGACTCTTCCTGTACTTCCCCAGATACGTCCCATCAGCGTCGATGACGGCGGCCGTATTGTAATAGACGCCCGTCTCATCTTCCTCGTAGAGCGGAACAACGATCGCCATCGAGTACTTCTTCGCAACTTCCTGCATCAGCCGCGTCGTCGGTCCGTCGGGGATTCTCTCAGTCGCGTCGTACCACCGCGTACTCTGTTCGGCACAGAAGTAGGGCCCGGTAAAAATCTCCTGCATGCAGATTATCTGCACGCCCTGCTTTCCGGCCTGATCGAGAAACTTCATGTGCTTCTCGATATTGGCTTCTCGAATTTTGTCGAGCGGCGCATCCGTCGCACCCGCGTGGCTGGCCTGGATCAGGCCGCATCTTACAACACGAGGCATCCAGCTCTCCCTATGAGTTTGTATTGACGGTCGCGATCGTCTGGCGGCGCATCAGCAGCCAGTATATCAGAAAACTGAGTCCGAACGTGACGAACCACGCGTACGAGTAGATCTGATCGAAGAAATCCGGGTGGGCGACCCTGCCGCCCGGTGTCGTCGCCGCTCGTATGAATCCCGGCGCGACGGGAAGAATCGCGAGAACGAGAGCCACCACCGCGCGGGGATTTACTCCACCCCAGTAACGATAGCGCCCGTTCATACGGAATAGATCGCCGACGTCGAGCCGCTGTTTCCTCAGCAGCCAGTAGTCGCAAATGAGAATTCCACCCAGTGCGCCCATCAGGCTCGAGTACCCGATCAGCCAGGTGAAGATGTAGGCACCCGCGCCCGCGTACAGCTTCCACGGCATCATCAGAATTCCGATGATGGCCGTGATTATCCCGCCGGTGACGAAGCTGATTCGCTTCGGGCTCAAGTGCGAGAAGTCGTTCGCCGGCGAGACGACGTTGGCCGCCATGTTGGTGTGCAGCTGCGCCGCGAGGACCACCAGCGCGGCCACAATGATGAGCGCTGGCCCGCCGATCATGGTGACGAGCACTACGGGATCCCAAATCGCCTTCCCGAATATCACGATCGTTGCGCTCGTGACGGCGACACCAATGAACGCGAACGTCGTCATAGTCGTCGGCAGGCCAAGAGCCTGACCAGTGATCTGCGATCGCTGGCTCTTCGCGTATCGTGTAAAGTCCGGAATGTTGAGACTCAGCGTCGCCCAGTAGCCGACGTTTGCCGTGAGCGCGGGCGGGAAGAGCTTCCAGAACGACACGTTCTGAGTCTGTCCCTGCAGCCGCTGTGATTCCGTCAGGATGTGACCGAGCCCTCCGCCATGACGGATGCCCCAGATAAGGAGCAGTATTCCTCCGGACAGAAGAAACGGCGCGGCGTAGCTGCCGAGTATCTTGATGCCTTCGATTCCCCGTGCGATGATCGCGACCTGGAGAAGCCAGAACAGCGCGAACGCGAGTGCGACGCCCCACGTGACCGCGCCCCAGCTCGGCCACGCGGCAACGAAGAGTGTGTTCAGAGCGAGCGCGCCGATCCACGTCTGGATCCCAAACCATCCGCAGGCAACCACGGCGCGAAGCATCGCCGGAATGTTGGCGCCTCGCACTCCGAAGCTGGCCCGGCACATCACCGGAAAGGAAATTCCATACTTCGTTCCAGCATGCGCATTGAGAATCATTGGGATGAGCACGATGACGTTCCCAAGGAGAATCGTCATCAACGCCTGCCACCACGTCATGCCTTCCTGCATCAGGCCCGAAGCCAGCGTGTAGGTGGTGATGACGACGCTCATACCGATCCAGAGCGCGGCGATGTTATAGGTGGACCACGTGCGCCTGGAGAGAGGGGTCGGAGCGAGATCCTTGTTCCAGAGCGGGCTGTGAACGATGTCGTCGTTCGCGCCTACACCTTCCGCACCGGGCAGAGCCGCATCTCTTGCGGCGGCGGTCAAGAAGCGAGTCCCGCCGTCTTGCGCGGAAGCCACTGGCCGCGCCCTGCCTTTCCGACGACCTCGTAATCGTCGACGATCACATCGCCGCGCGAGAGCGTCGTGCGCGAGAAGCCGGCGAGATCCCAACCTTCGTAGGGCGACCAGTCAGCATTCGTCTCCATCGATTCCGGATCGACCTTGTGCGTCTTCGTCGGATGGACGATGGCGATGTCGGCATCCGCGCCGATCTGAATCGCGCCTTTGCGCGGATAGAGTCCCATGATCTTCGCCGGATTGGTCGAAAGCTTGGTGCACATCTCCTCGAGCGTGATTTTTCCGTCGAGCACGCCTTTGGTGTATGTGAGCGGCATCAGCGTCTCGAGGCCAGGCATGCCCATCGGGATCTTGGTCCAGTCTCCGTTCCACATCGCCTTCTGCTTGCGGTCGAAGGTGCATGTGTCCGTCGACACCACAGATACCTCTCCGCTCTTCAATCCCTGCCACAGGCGCTGGACATCCTTCGGCTTTTTCAGCTGCGGACAGCAAGCGTAGAGGTGCCCGTCCTCTCTGTCGAACACCGAGTCGTCGAGGACCAGATACTGCACGCACGTCTCGGCCAGCACCGGCACGCCGCGTCCCTGCGCGGCGCGAATGATGTCGGCGCCTTCGCCGGTCGACATGTGCACGATGTAGAGCTGTCCGCCCGTCGCCTCGCACCACTGCACCGCACGTTGAATCGCTTCCGCTTCGATGAAGTTGGGTCGCGTCATCCGATGCAGCCGCGCGCCGTACTTCTTCATCAGCTCCGGCGTATGGTGTCGCGCGATCAGCTCGTCCAGAACCCGTGCCGACTCCGCGTGCACGAGCAGCATGGTTCCGTACTCCTTCATCTTCTCGAGCGTGCCGAACATGGCCCTGTCGTCCGACTGCCAACCCTCGGATTCATAAATCATGAATTCCTTGAAGGTGGTGAAGCCGCGATCGACCATCCCCTTGATCTGATCCTTATGCTCGTTCCAGCGCGTGATGCAGATGTGGAAGGTGTAATCGATGAGCGATTTCCCTTCCGCTTTTTTCATCCAGTTGTCGGCCGCATCATTGAGGGACTGTCCGGCGTACGGAATTGCGAAGTCGATGAGCGTCGTCACTCCACCACGAGCACCCGCTCTCGTCCCTGTCCGGTAATCATCAGCCGAGACGGCTCCCATGAAGGGCAGCTCGAGATGCACGTGGACGTCGAGCACGCCGGGAATCACGTGGTGCCCTTTCGCGTCGATCACCTTCGTCGACTTGTCACCTTCGAGATTGATTCCTAACGCGCTGATCTTTTCGCCACTGATTCCCACGTCACCCGTGAATGTTCCCGCCGGCGTGACGACGTTCCCGCCCTTTACGATCGTGTCGAAGCGGGAAGCGGGAAGCGGGACGCGGGAAGCGGGTCGCGTGTCGCTGGAAGCTGGCCGCTGGCGGCTGGTACCAGGCAGCGCGCCCTTTTTCTTTACCGCCATCAGCCCGCGACCGCCCCGAGTGCCCGATCGACCACGTCCAACGTAAAATCAGCGTCGTCCTTTGTGATGCACATCGGCGGCTTGATGCGAAGCACGTTGCCATCGAGGCCGCCTTTTCCGACCAGCACTCCCATCTCGCGCGCGGCCTCCAGCAGCGCCAGGGTTTCCTGCTTCGCCGGCTCCTTGGTCTTTCGGTCGCGAACCAGCTCGACGCCAAGCATGAGACCCATGCCCCGGACGTCTCCGATCAGCTGGTGCTGCTTCGCAAGCGCGCTGAAGCCGTCCTTCAGCTTCTTGCCGATCACTCGCGAATTCTCCTGAAGCCCGTCTTCGTCGATGACGTCCAGCACCGCGAGGCCCGCGGCCATGCAAACGGGGTTGCCGCCGAAGGTGTTGAAGTGAATCCGCTGGGTGAGCGCCTGTGCGATCTCCATCCGCGTCGTGACCGCGCCAAGCGGGACGCCATTGCCGATTCCCTTGGCCATCGTGACGAAGTCCGGAACGACGTCGAAGTTCTCGAATCCCCAATAGTGATCACCTGTTCTGCCGAAACCCGTTTGCACTTCGTCGGCGATGCACAGGCCGCCGTGCTCGCGCGTGATCTTGTACGCCTCGCTCAGATAATTCCGCGCGCCGTACGTCGCGCCGCCGACACCCTGTATCGGCTCCGCGATGAACGCGGCGATCTTTCCGGGAGTCGAGTAGCGGATGATGCCACGTATGTCTTCCGCGCTCTTGGTCGCGATCTCCTCAGGCGTGCCCGAGAACTGGCTGCGATAAGGATCGGGAGAGACGGCGTGGTGGATTCCCAACGCGCTCGGCAGCGGATACTTCCACGTGTTGTGGGAAGTGAGTCCCATCGCGCTTGGCGATCCGCCGTGGTAGCCGTTTCGGAGTGCGATGACGTCGAGGTTTCCAGTGAACAGCCGCGCCATCGTAACGGCGAGATCGTTCGCTTCGCTGCCATCGTTCACGAAATACGTGACGTCGAGACCCTTCGGCATCTTCGACGCGAGCTTCTTCGCCAGCAGCGGCATATTGGGATGCAGATAGATCGTGGTCGCGTGCTGAAGCGTCTCGACCTGGTTCTCTATCGCCGCCACGATCTTCGGGTGGCAGTGTCCACAGGAGACCGTGACGATCCCCGCGTACATGTCGAGGTAACGCTTCCCCGTCTCGTCGAACAGCCACTGCATGTAACCCTCGACGATCAGGAGCGGCTCGCCGTAGAGCGTGAACACCACCGGATTGGTGTACTTCCGCCGCATCGCGAGGAGCTCCTCGCGTGATGGTCCGGTGTACGGCTTGGGCTTGTGATCACACGGCGGCATGTTGATCGCTTCCCGCTTCCCGCTTCCCGCTTCCCGCTTCCCGCGAGCAGGCACTGAGGTCTGGGCGATCGTCACGAGCTAGGCCCGCACCGTCTCTTCAGGCTGCGGCACCGCGTAACCCTCGACAGTCTCATAACCCGAGTGATACTCGGCCGCCTCGGGGCGCCTGATCTCCGACTGGAGCACAATGCGGTCGCGCCTGATCCCCCGGAAATCCTCGATGCTCTTCCAGCCATCCTTCGCGTGGTCGTCGAGGAACTTGTCGAGCCCCGAGAGCAGGCGCTTGATGACGTTCGGACCGACGGCCTGATCGAGCATCGCGGCCGTGCAAACCTGGACGGTTCCGCAACCGAGCAGAAAATAAGAGGCTGCCTGATTGAAATCGGACACGCCTCCAATTCCGGAAAAACTCTTGTCGGGGAAGGCTTTCGTGAGCTGCGCCATTTTCGCCAGCGCGAGCGGGAGGATGGCCGGCCCGCCGAGTCCGCCGCTCGAGACGAGGCCGTCCACATTGATCTCGAACTCGAGGGTCTCCGGATCGATCAGCGGAATCGACGGGAACGTATTCGATGATACGATCGCATCCGCTCCGCCGCGGAAGCACGCAGCGGCCTCCACTACGATATCAGCCGTCGCGGGCGTGAGCTTGCACCACACCGGAACCTTTGCGACCTCCTTCACGGCTTCCGTGACGACGGAACACAGTCCCTGATCCTTTCCGATGTTGGAGCCCATGTCGCGCCGGTCCATGTGCGGACATGAGAAGTTGAGCTCGATCCCGTCCGCACCTTCTCCCTGCACCGTTTCCGCCAGCTCCTGCCAGTGTCTCAGCTCCTTGTCGTTGCCGGAGCCGGCCATGATCGATGCAATCAGAACCTTGTTCGGGAACGCTTCCTTGATACGGCGAATTCGGGGCGCCCACCATTCGAGCGTCTTGTCGGAGATGAGTTCCCAGTTCCACGACGAATGGAGCGCCGCACCCGGACGCTTCTTCATCGACACGTTGGCGTCGTCAGGAGTCGTGCGCATGAACTTCGCCTTCGCGCCGTAGACGTTGACGACCGGATGGAGCCCGATGGTCTTCGTGACGACTCCGCCCCATCCGGACTCGAACGCGCGCGTGATGTTCGATTCCGACTCGGTCGGCGGCGCCGACGAAAGGAGAAACGGATTCTCGAAACGAATCCCGGTGAACGTTACGGAACGATCCGCCATACAGCCTCCTAAGACATCCAGTTGGTTCCAGCTTCCTTATTCCATTTCGTCGTCATCTTCTTCGCCTGCGTCCAGAATTCGATCGATCCTCGGCCCGTGATGTCGCCGACGCCGAACTTGGAGTCGTTCCAACCGCCGAAGGAGAATGGCTCGCGCGGAACAGGCACACCGACGTTCACGCCGACCATGCCCGCGCTCGCGTGTTCCATCACGTACCGCGCGGTGCCGCCGCTCTCGGTGAACACCGACGCCGCGTTTCCATAGGGCGACGCGTTCTCGACCTTGAGCGCCTCGTCGACGTTCTTCGCCCGGATGATGACCAGCACCGGTCCGAACACTTCTTCCTGCGCGATCTTCATGTCGGGTGTGACGTGATCTATGATCGTCGGCCCGATGAAATAGCCCGTCTCTTTTCCCTTTACGACTGCGCGCCGGCCATCCACCAATACCTTGGCGCCGGCTGCTTCTGCTTCCGCGATGAACTTCTCGATGCGCTCCTTTGCCGCGGCGGAGATCACCGGACCAATGTCTTTGCCCGGAACGATCTTGCGCGCGTGATCGACCATTCGGTCGATGATGTGGTCGGTCTTCGAGACGGCGACCATCACCGACGCCGCCATACATCGCTGCCCAGCGCACCCTGACATCGAAGCGACGACGTTGCTGGAGGTCATCTCCTGATCCGCATCCGGCATCACGATCAGGTGATTCTTGGCGCCGCCGAGTGCGAGGCAGCGTTTCAGCGTCGCGGTGGACCGGCGATACACGATCTTTGCCGTCTTGGTCGAGCCGACGAAGCTGATCGCCGCGATTCCCGGATGGTCGCACAGCGCTTCGACTGCTTCCTTTCCGCCATTCACTACCTGGAACACGCCTTCCGGTAGCCCCGCCTCTTTGAGCAGCTCGGCGATTCTACCGGCGCTGAGCGGAACGAGCTCCGAAGGCTTCAGAATGAGACAATTGCCGAGGGCGATCGCATTTGGAAGCGACCAGTTCGGAACCATGTTGGGAAAGTTGAACGGCGTTATCGCGGCGACGACGCCCAGCGGATATCGCTCGATCCGGCACTCCACTCCCCGGCTGACTTCCAGAACTTCGCCAGGCGCGATCTGTGGAAGCGAGCAGGCAAATTCGCACAGCTCCGCCGACTTCAGCACTTCGGCGCGCGCTTCGCTGGCGACTTTGCCGTTTTCTTCCGTGATCAATGCGGCGAGCTCGTCGATGTTTTTCTCGAGGAGCGTCTTGTAGCGATAAAAGACCTGAACGCGCTCCTTGATCGGCGTTGCCGACCAGGCCGGGAATGCTTTCGCCGCGCTCGCGACGGCGGCATCGACATCCTTTTGCGTAGACAATGGGACGCGCGAGATGACGCTGCCGTCGCTCGGATTGTGGACTTCGAGGAAGGCTCCGGCGGCGTCTACGAACGAGCCATCGAGGTAGTTTCGGACTTCAGGGTACTTCATGCTTCCTCCACGCTCTCATGTCGCGTGGTGCGGGACGGAAATCCCTCGACCGTGGGCCGAGGGATGAGAGCTCTACGGATGATTATGCGAAGATGTGCGCGCGGGCGGCGCGTCGCAAGCGCCAGTCGGGCGGTCACTTAGCAAACCTGCCGAGGCGCGGTCGCCCAGAGGCGTGCCTCGCATGTTTGTCGCGCCCGAGTGTTGATGAGCCTGAGCCGACTTGCAAGTGATGGCGGCACGGAGCATGATGCTGTTTACGACGTGACACACCTCGAACTGCAAACCGGAAAGTTCATGACGGATCCTTCGGCTACTGTTGAGCAGCCGTCTGAAGCACTTCCCCACGTCGATCGCGGAATGTCGATCGGCATCGCTGCGGTAATCAGCATCGTGTCGATAGTGCTCGTCACTGGCTCGACG